>Ga0315553_10001614_pt1 | contig 18508 bp, 16 predicted proteins | sample SalMarSW160140MG_FD_203099 | JGI IMG/M metagenome (GOLD analysis project Ga0315553, IMG submission 203099) | Salt marsh sediment microbial communities from the Plum Island Ecosystem LTER, Massachusetts, United States - Salt Marsh Sediment SW1601-40 ... | reverse complement strand
GCATCAAAGACACAGGTCTCTTCGATATCGAGCCAAAGAAGACGATTCTGGTCGGCCCCAACGAGGCAGGTAAGTCAGTACTTCTGCGCGCGTTGCAACAAATCAATCCACCTGAGGACGTTCCCAAATTTGACGCGCTGCGCGACTACCCACGTTCGGAATACAACGACATCAGCACAGGAAAGGTCGATCCTGCCAAAACAACAATCGTGACAGGCTATTTCGTTCTAGAGGACGATGACAAAGCGACAGTCCCGGAGGAGTTTAGGGACTGTCAGTACATAACGGGCCGAAGACTCAATAACTCGAATTGGGACCGTCTCGAGGGCGGTCCTAAGGTGCCCACTCTTGGACAGATAAAAAATGATCTTAAGCGCATCGCCGTGCACATGGGGAAGAACTTACAGTCTGCCACCGAAGGGGCATCGGCAGAACAAGCTCCGAGTGGTCAGTTGGAATCGCTCATTTCCGGTTTGATGGACGATGAAGAGATAAAGGGCACTACTTCTGACAAGCTGAAAGCTTGGCTGACAGAAAACATTGCGCTGGTGTCGGAGGGAAACGCGACCGAAATCGCCCGCCTCGAACTCCTGCAGAGTGCGTGTGAAGTCGAAAAGCAGCGGGAGGCGGTGCTTGCCAAACTTCGATCACGAGTACCAATCTTCGTTCTCTTCAACAATTACTTTCGAGTGCGCCCGACAATTCACCTCGAGCATCTTGCAAAAAGGATCGAACAAAAGCTGCTTGATGACGACCAATACGATTATGGAAATACGTGCCTGTTGAAGTTTTTAGGTTTTACCGCCAAGGGCCTTTCGGATCTTGGCAACGCAGCCGAACCACCTGCCACAGATCAAGCGGCCTTCAAGGCTTATCGGGACCAACTTGACGAGCGTGCCTACCAGCTAAACGCTGCGAGCGTAAGACTCTCGAGTGAGATCAGGACTGTTTGGAATCCTGACCCGGACCGCCCTGAAGCCGACCGGCTCCGGATAACGGCTGACGGTCAATATCTAAAAGTGGTCGTTGAGGACGAGCTGGGTGTCGACATCGAACTCGATCAACGGTCGGAAGGCTTTCAGTGGTTGGTTTCTTTCTTCATTGTGTTTTTTGCTGAAGCTGGGGGCAAACATAAGAACGCGATCTTACTGCTCGATGAACCAGGATTAAGCCTCCATGGCTTGAAGCAGCGAGAATTTCGCGAGACCATATCTCGCTTAGCTAAAGACAACCAAACCATCTACACAACGCACTCACCGTTCCTTGTGGGCCCTGACGAGCTCGATCTTGTTCGGGTTGTCGAAATGACTGACCGAAAGGTTGGCACAAAGGTGCATGCCGTCATAGCCGCAAATGATTCTGCATCCTTGTTGCCGCTCCAGGAGGCCTTGGGTTACGACCTCGCTCAAAGTCTGTTCGCTCAACACCGGAACCTGGTTTTGGAGGGCCTCACCGACTACTGGTATTTGGAGGCAACCGCGGAACTGCTGCGAGCGGGCGGTGTCGCTGATCTGAACGATAAGATAGCTCTTATTATTGCAACCACGGCCGGAAAGGTTGTCTATTTCGCCACCATCTTACACGCCCACAATCTCAAGGTAGCGGCGCTCCTAGATTCTGATTCGGCGGGTGACCAAGCTGCGAAGCAAGACGTTTTGGTTCATAAGCTCGGCAACAAGCGCATCCTACGTACGCGCGACGCCTACACCGGATCCGTCTCGAATCCAGAGATCGAGGATCTACTGAGAAAGACGCTCATCGAGGTAGCGAAATCCACGTTGGGCTGGGACGTTTCCGCCAAGGCATCCACTCAGCCAGGGCGCCCGATAGTCGATATTTTCGCCGAAGAGATTCCAGCTTTCTCAAAATACAAGCTTGCCAAAGCGTACGTACGATGGACAAGGGATCACACTTCAGATGACCTGGAGGATGGGGAGCGCAAGCAATGGACTCAACTAATAAATAAAATAAATACGGCGCTAAAATAGCGCAGCGTGCTACCAAGGCGCGGCGAGTCCGTATTTATTGCAAATATCTGCTGAGAAGGCTTGGTCCGTCTTATTGGCTAAATAGTGAAAGTGCTTTCTGCATTCCGCTAGCAAACTTAGGGTAAGGCGAGCTCGACCATTGCTACCCCGGATCCAGTCAATGTCGGGCGGAAGATCGTCACCGTGTGCAATCGTATGTCGAATTTTCAGCCAGCTGTTAGTGCGCTGGCAAAAAGCCGCACTGTCCCAGTGGCGCCGGCTGACATACCAATTCCAACTTGGGCGCGGATCAAAATCCAACGCGTCCTTGAACAATCGTCGGACGTTGTCAGCGTTGGGCGTGTTGAAGTCACCGATCCTTTGCCTGATTGCAGCCTTGCGAACCGAGAATGCGCTGGTTGCCCAAGATGGCGGCGCGACGCCTCCAACAGGGGCCACAATACTATCCTGAATGTATTGCAACCCTTCATTCAGAACTTTTTCGACATAGGCCTGCCAAGCTGCCACAGTAAGCACGACGCCAGCCCGGTGGATGGCGTCTTGTTCATGCCGTCGACCTCTTCCTTGCTGCAGCTTTCGATGGATATTTATTAGTTGATCGACTGAGGCAAGAAGCGCTTCAAATTCATGAAACGAATTGGAAGGCATCGCCTGCTCCTTTTGAGCAGCACTTCTTCTGCGCCACACACAAAAAAGCCAATCCGCCTCTAGTGAAGGCCTATGGGCCTCTCGGCGCGTTTCCCTATTGACGCGCCATCGTGAGCGCCCGTCTGGAAACGATCAAACGGGTCATCTAAAGGCGTATTCTTTAAATATTGAGTCAGAAAAGCAAACCCCTGCGTTGCTTCACTCTCGTCACACTGCCCTTTCGACCCCGCTGCGCGCCCAAGCCGGAGGGGACGGTTTTCGACCCCAACCCTGCATGATTGGCCAGGCGTCGGCCAGAGGGTCACTCACCGCCCATAGCCGCCATCAGCTCTTCAAGGATTGCGGGCTGCTCAGCCATAAGCGTCATAAGCTCAGCGTCCATATCACGCGGCTCAGGCTGCCGGCGCTGTTGCTTGCGCCGGTGACGCAAGAGGTAGAAGCGCGCCGGGTCATTCAGGCGCATATGCCGGGCGCGTTCCCGTCTCTTCGCTAGGGTTTTAGGCTTGGGTCGCCCCGGTATTCTGCGCCGCGACATTCGGCGTCTACCCCATTAGGAATTTCGTCATTGAAAGAAGAACGCCCTGGGCACCGCTCCCCAGCTTAACGCCAGGAGCATTTTTCGTACCCCCCTCGGTCCTAGTGCCGAAAGCGCTGCTGCCCGCGCACGCTGGGCCCACGCAATGTAAAGCAGTCGCACGACGTGGCAGCACTGGCGTCGCGGCGGTCAGTGAAGCGGGCGACAGTTAGCATCAACCGCCAGTTCAGCCCCGGGGCAATTGTTCGGGGTCGCATGTGCTGGAGCCGCGGTTCTCACCGGCGCTTGAACGTAAGGCCGCTGGGGCAGTGGTCGATAGGTCGGCTGTGGAGTCGGTGGTATGGGGAAGACCCGGCCTGGACCACCGCCACCATAATAACCCCTCATGAAACTGTTTATCCCATTGACTACTGCGGTTGTGGTGGTTGGTGTGCGCGCATATGGAATAATGGGTTTGGGCTCAATAGTTCCATACTTAAAACCGTTCGTTGTGTCGCAAAAGGACAGCTTGACGGAACACCCGCCTGCAGGGTTCGCCTGGGTACACTTTACTAGTGCCAAATTCTTGGCGCCCTGGAGTGTGGTCGCGCGCCCATAGCCCCAACCGTCCGCGCCGTTCACGACCGCCAATGCCACGCACCCGTTGAGTCCTTTTCCAATGATCACACAACTCGGCGCTTTTCCGCGGCAATTCTGAATAGCGCCAATCGCCGCGTCTGAAACAGTGGCCTTGTTTTTGTCGGCTCCGGCGCCCCATCCTCCTTGTCCATAGCGTCCGAAAGCAAGGGCCCACTCGGCCTTTGCTGGGGTCACGGTTGGTAGAGCCAAACTTATGCTGATGCTGGCGATAGCTGCAGTAAGAAGAGCTCGAGCACGCATGGCTTTCCCTCCTGTGCACCTGAGATGAGCCTGGCTCAAAAACATAGGCTCGGTTAGCCTCTTATTGGTGACACTTTTGCCACGAGCCGCGTTCCAAACTTGCGGGCCGTATTGCTTCCAAACGCACCCTAAGAGCGACACTCTTAGGGTTAGTGGGCGTCCCGATCCGAAGACGGGACGCCCTTTGCGACAGGTCATAGTGCCAAGCGCGGCGACCGTCGCAAATCTCATTCATCACTCGACCTCGAATACGCAATCCGGATTGGCACCGCTGCGGCAGAGCGAGACCTCACCAAGCTGCCATCTGTCATAGAACTTCTTGCCATCAACGATACCGGCGAGCCGTGAGCTGCCGGGCGCACAGGCGCCTGAGAGGCGGCGCAGCGTGCCGTCCTTGATGAGCCTCCATGCGTAATCCCTAGCTGCGTTTCCCTCAAAGATGACGCCGCGAATGAAGATGCGTTCAGCGCTCTTCGACGCTACAACCACCTCGCCAATCGGCGGCCCCTCGGAGTGACCTGAGAGGATAGGAACAGGCAAGCTGATCATGCAGCCTCTAGGGTCTAGCGAATAGCCGTGCGAATTCATCGTGCCGGTAGAGGCGATACCTCGGATCCTCCGGCTGCCTCTGACGCGGACTAGAGCGATGGTCTCGATGCCGTCGCGGTAGGTGTGCTTCACCCTGCGCGATGATATTACGCGAGGCTTCACCACTGGCAGTGAAACCGGCTCATCCTCAAAGGGCTCAACGTAGGGCTCTTCATCGTCCCGCCCGCCCACAGGCTCAGGGTCGAGGCTCATCCCGAGCTTGTGAGCTAAGTCCTCGCTTGCACGTAAGGCCTCTCGCCAGTTGGCGTATCTCGTCGTCATCGGCCTTAACCCTTGCCTGACCCCCGGCTAACCTCGGATCACACCGGGCTGTCAGCGCTGTAGATGGCGCAAGCGCCAGCTTCGGCGCGCCAGTTGCAGTCGATCTCGACCAAGAGGGCGACGAGGTTTCGCTGAAACAAGCTGGTCATCACGGTGGTTGGAGCAGGGCTGTCGCCGTCGATGGTGGTGCTGTCTTGAAGCTCAATGTCACCTTCACGGAAGGCGCCTACCCTGACGGCGCCGAGGGCCAGTGAGATGCGGCCGGGATCAATCAGGTAGATGGTGTTCGCCGAAGCGTGCTTGGAGCCGAGGCTGGGGATCCCGTAATACTCGCCTGACCTCACGTTGAGGTTCGGGTTCGCGGCGCCGCTGAGGCTTGCCCACAGTTCCGGCCGAGCGACGAAGACGGCGCGCGTCAGGTCACCACCGTTGCCGGGGAAGCGCAAACGACGTCAAAGCTGGAATCGCATCTCTCTTCTCCGGCGATAGCGGGCGCCGGATAGCGCGCACGGTCCTAGATGAGGCGGAGAGCAATGTGAGTCAGTATTTTGGCACCCTCGCCGTCGTGAACCTGGTTCTCGCCGTCCTGGCGGTTGGGCTCGCATGGGCCGTGGGGTTACCCAATCCACTCCTTTGGGGTGTTCTTGCCGGAATGCTGAACTTTATCCCCTATCTCGGTCCAGCGGTCACGGTGGCGACGTCTTTCGTAGTTGGTCTCATGACTTTTTCGACCCTCAAATATGCCTCGGTCGCGCCACTTGTCTGGATCTTCGTGAACACGTTGGAGGGTTCAGTCATCACCCCCATGCTTGTCGGGCACCGACACACTCTCAATCCTTTCCTCATTTTCTTGTCGATTGCTTTTTGGGCGTGGATGTGGGGCCCTATGGGTGCATTGCTTGCCGTCCCCTTGCTTATTTCTGCCTATGTCCTGCAGCGACATCTTTCATCGTACGCCACGACTCGCGCCTCATAAGCTGCAAGCGTTGATGTCCGTGACGTCGCGCCTTCACGAAGCGGAGTCAGTTTCGTGGCATTAGTTGACATAAAAAAAGCATGCGGAACGCCTTTAGGTGAACTTCGGGCGCCGTGACGCTCTTCAAAGCCCCTGAGCAGGAGCGCCGAGGCTTGCCAGGGGCTGCCCGGGCAGAAACGCGGAAGCCCCGATCCAGTGAAGGGCCGGGGCTTCTAAAAAATGGCGGTTGCGTTTAGCCGCCCTGCCTAGGCCTCGCTCCATCTAGACGACTGCGACGAAGGCAAGTCCTGGGATTTGGACCTGTTTCCGGCATTCTTGCGCGTAGTGGAGCCGTGTTCGGTATAGGTGGCTTCGAGCCCCCGCAACCATCAAGACCGACCGCCGTCTCCTGAGGAGGCGGCGGTCGTTTTTTGTTGGGCGAAGGCGAGGATGTGCACTCAATATGTCCGCTCTTCGAGTAAAGCGGGGATCCCTAATCTGCGCGCCGCTTTCGCTAGTGCCCCACCGCAACCGTGCCACCAATGACCGCTTCGGCGGATCAACTGCAAAAAGTTGGCCGCCATGGTGCTCAAAAAAGCATCACAGAATTGCTCCAGCGAATGCCTTTTGGAGGCAAAATTCGCAGTTTTCCGCGCTCTAATCGAGCCGTCGCGCAACCTCAAATCTCCCCGCTCCCTCGAGCCCACAATTGACGATGCCCATGCGTCGGAATTGCCCTAAATTACCTTCGGAACAACAACATAGTGGAGGTATGCCGTGGCGGGGAAACCAACGAAATCAGAAGCCGAATTGATCGACCCCGTAGCCGCCGCGCAGCTGGGGAATGGCCCGCTTACGGGGGGCGAGGCCGTCGGCGTGGATAAGATCCGCGATCTGCTGTTTGGCAACCAGATGCAGGATTACGATCGCCGCTTCTCCAAGTTGGAGGAGCGGTTTCTTCAGCGCTTCAAAGACGTCGAGTCCGAGACGGCGCGCAATCTTAGCGCCTTCGAATCGAACGCAAAGAAACAGGTCGAATCGCTCGTCAGCCAGCTCGGCGAAGAGAAGGACATACGCGCCGATGCGGACAAGGAGATCGAGCGGACGCTGCGCGAGCACAGTCAGGCAATGGAAAAGCGGCTTCGCGCGATATCGGACCAACTGAGCCAGCTCGAGCGCGACATGGCCGACCGCCTGACCCAGGAAGCCCAGTCGTTGCGCGAGGAGATCAAGCGCAAGAATGACGATCTTCAACACGCGATCGAAAAAATGTTCTCCGAGCTCAGCAACGTCAAAACCGATCGCAACCTGCTTGCCGGGCTGTTCGTCGAGGTCGCCAAGTGCCTGAACCAGGATGCGGCGAGTGTCGTCAAGGGCGGGATCGAACCACCGCGTGGCCGCGCGGCGAGCTAGCGCCACGAGGTGACCGCAACACCCGATATTCTTGAGCGGCTGCTTCGCCCGCCCTCGGGCGATGGCGAGATCGATCGCAAAGCGCTAGCTGGTCTGCTCGTCGAAATCGCCCAGAGCCTGAAGCCCGAGCTGCGCGGGCAGCAGAATGGTGTGCATCCGGGCGATCTACAGCTCGAGCAGCTGCGGACACTCCTGGTCGGCCACGAGATCGAGACGGTGTGGCGGCTCGCCGGCGTGGTGGACGATCCCGAACGCTTGGCTGCTGCCATCGGGCGCATCTTGCCGACCGCGATTGCTCAGGCGACGCGCGATGAACGGATGGGGCACGTGTTGGCGCCCGTCATGGAGAGGGCGGCGGAGAGCTCGATCCGCAACGATCCCAAAACACTGGTCAATATTCTCTATCCGACCATCGTGCCGGCGATCCGCAAGTCGATCGGCGAAACCATCGACGAGATGTTCCAGCGGGTCAATCAGGCGCTGAAATACAGCCTGACCTGGCGAGGACTCAAATGGCGCTGGGAGGCATGGCGTACGGGACGGCCTTTCGCCGAGGTGGTGCTCAAGCACACGCTGGTCTACCAGGTCGAACACGCGTTCCTGGTGCACCGCCATACCGGATTGCTGATCGCTCATGTGGCGGCCGAGGATGCGGTGAGCCAAGACCCGCAGCTGGTCTCTTCGATGCTGGTCGCAATTCAGGATTTTGTCCGCGATTCATTCAGCGGCGCCGAGCACCAGGGAGTCGACTCGGTGCGGCTCGGCGAGCTGCGGCTATGGTCCGAGCCTGGACCGTTTGCTTTGCTGGTCGCGGTCATCCGCGGCGATCCGCCAGAGGGGCTGCACGAGACGATGCGCAACACGTTGTCGCGCATTCACGCCGAACGATATCATGCGCTTGAGAACTTCGACGGCGACAGCGCCGGCCTCGGCGATGTCGAGGCGCGGCTGCGCGAACTGGTGGCGCTTGGCGAGCATGCGGCGCCGCGTACCCTCGTGGCTCGTGTGCTCATCTTCGGGTCGCTGTCGCTTCTCTTGATCGGCGCCGTGGCTTGGGGGGCGTGGTGGTGGCACGACCAGCAGCTCTGGAAGGGCTACTTGGGGCGGTTACAGGCGCAGCCCGGCATCGTGATCAGTGAAGCTGGCAAGCGTGACGGCAAGTTCGTGGTCTCGGGCTTGCGCGATCCGCTCGCCGTCGATCCGCGCGCGCTGCTCGGCGCGGCAGGCATCGATCCGGCGCGGGTCGAGACTCATTTCGAGCCCTATCAGGCCCTCGATCCGCAATCGGTGCTGAAACGGCTGAACCGGACGCTCGATCCGCCGTCGAGCGTTAAGCTCGGCATTGCAGGCAACGGCATCGTGGCGCAAGGGTCGGCGCCGCGGGCCTGGCTCGACCGGGCGCACGCTGTTGCGCAGGCGCTCCCGGCTGGAGCGCCCGGCTTCGATCTCGCCAGGGTGCGCAATGAGGACGAAGCGGACGAACAGAAATGGCAAGCCTATCTGAAGTGGCTGCGGTCCAAGCCCGGCATCGTCGTCACCAAGTCGGAGGCGCACGACGGCAAGTTCGTGGTGTCAGGCTTGCGCGATCCGCTCGCCGTCGACCCGCTCGTGCTGCTGGTCGCGATGGGGATCGATCCGGAGCGAGTCGAAACGCATTTCGAGCCCTATCAGGGGCTCGACCCGCAATCGATGCTGAAGCGGCTTACGGTGACGCTCAAGCCGCCGCCGAGCGTGACGCTCGCAATCGCAGGCAACGGCATCGTGGCGAAAGGGTCGGCGCCGCGCGGATGGCTCGACCGGGCGCACGCCGTTGCGGAAGCGCTGCCGGCGGGCGCGCCCGGTTTCGACCTCGGCGGGGTACGCAACGAAGACGAAACGGATGAGCAGCAATGGCGTACCTATGTGGAGCGGCTGCGGGCCGAGCCCGGCATCGTCATCACCAAGTCGGAAGCGCGCGACGGCAAGTTCTTCTTGTCGGGCTTGCGCGATCCGCTCGCTGTCGACCCGCGCGCGCTCCTCACGGAGGCGGGGATCGACCCGGGGCGGGTCGAGATGCATTTCGAGCCTTATGAGGGGCTCGACCCGCAATTCGTGCTGAAGCGGCTGCAGGCCTCCCTCAATCCGCCCCCCGGCGTGACGCTCGCCGTCGACGGCAACCGTATCGTGGCGCAAGGGTCGGCCCCCTCGCCGTGGATCTCGCGCGCGCGCAAGGTCGGCAACGCGCTGCCGGCGGGCGCGCCGGCTTTGGACGTGTCGGCAGTGCGCGACATCAGCGAAGGTGTACTCGGCAAATTGCGCGATGCCATCCAGGCCCGCAGCATCTATTTTGACAGCGGCAAGTCGCTGCCAGCAGCCGGACAGGATAAGGTTCTCGATGAGATCGCGAGCGAACTGAACGATCTCGTGAAACTGTCCGCCACCTTGCACGCCGTCACCAGAATGACGCTGACCGGGCATGCGGACAGCGTGGGCCAAGGCACCTCCAATTTGTCCTTAAGCTTGGCACGCGCCGAGGCGGTCCGCGCGCTGCTGAAGAAGCGCGGCGTCGATCCCGATCTGCTTCAAGTGCGCGGTGCGGGCCAGCTCGAGCCACTTGAGGACGACACTTCAGCCGCATCAGCGGCGGCGCGCTCGGCTAACCGCAGGGTGTCGTTCTCGATCGGGTTCGAGGAAGAGCCATGACGGCGGTGGTGCAAAAGAAGATCTGCATGCTTGGAGGGTTCTCGGTAGGCAAGACCAGCCTGGTCAAGCGCTACGTCCACAGCGTGTTCTCCGAAACCTATCTCACCACCGTCGGCGTCAAGATCGACAAGAAGACTGTGAACCTTCCCGATCGAACCGTGAACCTCATCCTTTGGGACCTCGCCGGCGAGGACGATATCAACTCGCTGCGCATGACCAATGTGCGCGGCGCCGCCGGATATGTGCTGGTCGCCGACGGTACGCGACCTTCGACCCTCGAGGTCGCGCTCTCGCTGCGCCAACGCGTTGAAGACGACTACGGTCCGCTGCCATTCGTGCTGCTGCTGAACAAGAGCGACCTCAAGGAGCAATGGGCGATCGGCGACGCCGACGTGGCGGTACTGCGAGAGCGTGGCTGGTGGGTGCAGCCAACCAGTGCGCGAACCGGCGAAGGCGTGGAGGAAGCCTTCCAGGACCTCGCGGTCCGCACCGCGGACTGAACATGGAAGACCTGCCCGCGAGCTTGGCCGAGCGGCTGCGAGAGCTGACCTATCACGAGCGGGCGGTTGCCTATCTTGAGATCGATGCCGCGCTCGTTCTGGCCGGCGCCGGCGGGCATCTCGACAACTATGGTCTGGCAGCCATTCGCCTCGGTGAGCCCGCGGTCGAGCAGGCCTACTTCCTGGAGGGACTTCTGCCGCTCGCGGAGTCGCCCTTTTCCGTTCCCTCGGTCGAGTTCGACTGCGGCCGTGCGGCCGACGTGCATTTCCATATCGACGGCGACACCACGTGGGTGGTGCTGTTCGACGTCACGGACTACCGCGACGCCACCCGCCGGTTGCAGCAGAAGGCCTATGAGATGACGCTGCTGCAGGAGAAGGAGGCGCAGCTCAATCGACGCCTGGAGGAGATGAACCGAGAGCTCGAGGCCTCCAACGACTTTCTCGTGAGGATATCCACCAAGATCTCGCACTATCTCGCACCGCAAATCTTCAAGAGCATTTTCAGCGGTCAGAAGGACGTCACCATTCACACCGAGCGCAAAGAGCTCACCATCTTCTTCTCCGACATCAAGGATTTCACCGCCACCACGGAAGGCCTGCAGCCAGAGGAGATCACGCACCTCCTCAACGAGTATTTCACCGAGATGGCGGCGATTGCGCTCAAGCATGGCGGCACCGTCGATAAATTCATCGGTGACGCGCTGGTGATCTTTTTCGGCGACCCGGAGACCAAAGGCACAGTGGAGGACGCAAGAGCCTGCCTCAATATGGCGACGGAGATGCAGCGCCGATTGGCTGAGCTCAATGTCAAATGGCGCGGTGCTGGGACGGAACATCCGTTCCGCGTGCGCATGGGAGTGAACACCGGCTTCTGCAACGTCGGCAATTTCGGCAGCGTCGACCGCATGGATTATACGGCCATCGGTGCCGAGGTTAATCTCGCGGCGCGTCTCCAATCGATAGCCGAGGCTGGACACGTCGTTATCAGCTATGAGACCTATGCTCTTGTGCGGGACATGGTGGCGGCGCGCGCGTTGCCGCCGATCTCGGTAAAGGGTATCAACCGCACGGTCGTTCCCTATGTCGTGGAAGGCGTCCTGGACGAAGCGGGGCAAAAGATCGAGATCTTCAGCGAACACATGACCGGCCTCGATTTCTACCTCGATCCCAGGGCCGTCGATGCCGCCGCCGTCGAGCGCATTCGGACGACACTTAAGAACGCGATAGCCGCGCTAGATGGCCGCGGCGGCGAAGAGGAAGCTCAGGCGTCTTTGGGCGCCAAAGAAGCGGAGGCGTAGTGGCCACGCCCGAGTCGGCATGCTGATGCAATGACCGTTATTGGCACTTAGCGGACATTGATGCCTGGCGCTGAGCATGTCCGGTGCCGGGGGCAAAGCAGACATTCTCTGATGCCCATTTATGGGTACACCCCCTAGTTCAGACGCCACCCAATAACTTGCCGTCAGCCATAGCCGCGGCTATCCGCGCACCTACCGTATCGCTCGCCGCCTTGACGGGATCATCGGCAAGGTGTGCGTAGCGCGCGGTTGTCGTAGGTTGCGAGTGTCCAAGCATCTTGCCTTTGCGCGCGCCGGCTCGCCTTATCGGGAGCTGAGTTTGAGCGCCTTCACGATGGTCTTATGGTCATCGTATGGCCCCACGACGCCGTATGCGGCCCAAATGAGTAACAGCTGGTTCTGGAACTTGATGAAGGAAAGCTTCCTTTTCTTGTCCTTGTTGCCCTTCTCGATCCGCTTGAGGATCGCATTGATCTTTTTCGTTGCACCCGCCAGTTCGGCATCGTGAAAGCTTGTGAGCTTCGTGGCGCCCCAGAGCTTGCAGACCGTCTGGGAATTCCACGGGTCTTTGTAGCAGGCGATCGTGTTGCAGTCTCGATCGGCACAAACCCACGCATAGGTCTTGACTGACGGCTTTCCTGTAGAGATTTTCATTTTCGTTCTCCTTGTCCGGTCGCGTCGCGATCGCGCGCAGAATCATTCCCCTTTGAGCCGCAACATCTTGCCAATGATATTGTCGTCATCTTCCGGGCCGACGACGCCGGGGGTCGTCCAGACCAAAAAGTGGCGATCCTGGATCTGAATGAACGAAAGATTGCGTGTCTCGTCCTTGTTGCCCTTCTTAATATCCGCCAAAATCCCGTTTATTTCTTTGGTGGCTTGCTGGAGTTCGTCGTCGTGAAAGGTTGTTAGTTCGGCGACTTCCCAAAGCTTTGATACCGTGCAGGTGCTTGTCTTACTCGTACAGCAATTGATCTTTCCGCCACTGGAAGTCCAAGAATATGTTTTCTTATCCGCTTCCATTGAAGACTCCTTGACTTCGAAGGTGTTGAGACCATGCTGACCAGCCGATCAGCAGGAGCAGCTTATATGATCCTGCGATGATAGGTGCAGCCAGGGCTCTGTTTGTTGATTTGGGAAAAGATCTGTATTCGGAGTTGGGTTGCCTGCGCGGTCACCGCGGATCTAGCCAGGCCTCGATCTCAACCCATCCCGCGCCCGAGACCGTGCGTCGCTACTCGGCGGCGCCCCTCATTGCTAGGGCAGGCTCTCCAGCGCCAGAGCGATGCCCTGTCCGCCCCCAATGCAGAGCGTCACGACACCGCGTTTGACGCCATCGCGTCGCATGGAGCGGAGCAGGCGCGTGGCGAGGACAGCACCCGTTGCGCCGATCGGATGGCCATGGGCGATGGCGCCGCCTTCGACGTTCACGATGTCCTCGGCCAAGCCCAGCTCTCGCGTGACGGCAATCGCGATGGCCGCGAAGGCCTCGTTGATTTCGATGCGCTCGACGTCGCCAAGCTCCCAATTGGCCCGTTTGAGCGCTTGGCGGACGGCAGGGATGGGACCGAGACCGAACATGCCGGGCTCGACCGCGGCAATGCCGTAGGACACAAGCCGCGCCATCGGCTCAAGACCTTGCCGCTCGGCCCAACCTCGCTCGGCCACGATCATGGCAGCGGCGCCGCTGTTGAGGCCGGGCGCATTTCCAGCCGTAATCGTTCCATCCTTGCGAAACGCCGGACGCAGCCTCGCCAAGGCCTCTTGTGTCTCGTCCGGCCGGTTGTGCTCGTCCTTGTCGAAGATTTCCGTGCCCTTCCTCGTCTTCACCTCGACCGGAACGATCTCATCCTTGAACTTCCCTGCCGCCTGCGCGGCCGAAAACCGTTGCTGTGATCGCGCCGCCCAGCGATCCTGCTCCTCACGCGTGATCTGGAATTTCTCGGCGAGGTCCTCGGTGTGCCAGCCGGAATGCTCGCCGGAGAAGGCGTCATTCAAGCCATCGCGCAGCATGCTGTCATAGATCTCGGCGTCCCCCATGCGGTAGCCCCATCTTCCCCCGGCGACGAGATAAGGCGCCCTATCCATGTTCTCCATGCCGCCCGCCACGGCGCTGTCCAACATGCCGAGCATGATCTCCTGTGCGGCGGAGACCATGGCCTGGGCGCCGGAACCGCAAACGCGGTTGACCGTCATGGCGGGAACGTCCACGGGAAGACCACCGTAAACTGCTGCCTGCCGCGCCGGGTTCATCTTGTTGCCGGCCTGGATGACATTGCCCATCACCACGGTGCCGATCTTCGCCGGGTCGACTTTTGTGCGGCCGAGAACGCCGCGCACTACCACGGCCCCAAGCTCGGTGGCCGGCACCGATTTCAGGCTGCCGCCGAAATTACTGAGCGCTGTGCGCAGCGGGCTACACAGCACGATTTCCCGCGTTGTCATGCCTCGTCCTTGCCGCGACCCTGCGACTATCACAAACGCAGGCCGCCATCGATCTCGAGAATGCGGCCGTTATAATAGTCGTTCTGCAGGATGTAGAGCGCCGTTCGGCCGATCTCTTCCGGCTCTGCCAGCCGCTTCAACGGAATCATCGAGATAATCCTCTCGCGAATGGCGGGTTTGATATTGGCCACCATGCGCGTATCGCAGAAGCCGGGCGCGATACCGGCGACGCGGATCTGGTAGCGCGCGAGTTCCTTGGCCCAGGTCACCGTCATGGCAGCCACGCCGGCTTTGGCCGCGACGTAGTTGGTCTGCCCGATGTTTCCGGCGCGTGAAATGCTGGAAATATTGATGATGACGCCGCCGCGACCGCCTTCGATCATGTGCACAGCGGCCTCACGGCCGCACAGGAAGACGCCGACGAGGTCGACCGCGATCACCGTGTTGAAGTCGGCGAGCGACATCTTGCTCAAGACCTTGCCGTCCTTGGCCTTGACGAGCAGGGCATCGCGGTTCGTTCCGGCATTGTTGATGAGGCCGTCGACGCTGCCGAAATCCTCGCGCACCTTGGCGAACAGGCCTTCTACCGCAGCCTCTTCCGCCACGTTGGCGCCGTAGCCCTTGGCGTTGCCGCCGGCTTGGGCGCAAAGCCGTGCCGTCTCCTGAAGGTCCGCCTCATTGAGGTCGACGAGAGCGAGATTGGCTCCTTGGCGGGCGACGACCACCGCCATGCTTTGGCCGAGCCCCCGCGCAGCACCGGTGATGACGATCGTTTTGCCTTTGAGGTCCATGTCGTCTCACCGCGCGTCTTACTTGACCAACACGTAACGCCCCGGTGCATCCTCGAGCGCCGGGAAGCCGGCCGCCCTGTCGCCGAGCGGTGGTGGTGGCACGGGTTCACCCGATCGCGCCGCGAGCCACGCCGTCCACGACGGCCACCAGGACCCCTCATGCGGTTGATGGGCAGCAAACCAGGCGTCCGGATCGCCACCGTGCTGGCCCGGCGCTTGCCGCGAGATGCGAAAATGGTGATGCGGGTGGCCGGGCTCGGAAAGAATGCCCCCGTTGTGCCCTCCGCTCGTGAGCGCAAAGGTGACGTCACAATCGGTGAGAAGATTGAATTTGAATACGGATTTCCATGGTGCGATATGGTCCTTCTCCGTGGCGACCACGAACAGCGGCCGGTCGATATCGAGGAGAAGGACCGGACGGCCACCAACCTCGAACCGGCCTTCGGTAAAGTCGTTGTTGAGAAACAGCGAGCGCAGATATTCGGAATGCATGCGATAGGGCATGCGCGTGGAATCTTTGCTCCAGGCCATGATGTCGAAAGGTTGGGGGCGCTCGCCCATGAGATATTCATGGACGCTGCGCGACCAGATCAGGTCGTTCGAGCGCAGGATCTGAAAGGCACCGGCCATTTGCTTGGCGGTGAGGTAGCCGCGCTCCCACATCATGTCCTCGAGGAACCTGACTTGGGTTTCGTTGATGAACAGCATCAACTCGCCGGCCTCGGTGAAGTCCGTCTGCGCGGCAAGAAAGCTCAAACTCGCCAGGCGATCATCACCATCGCGCGCCATCGCGGCGGCGGCGATCGCAAGCAGCGTGCCGCCGAGGCAGTAGCCGACCGCGTGCACCTTCCGCGAGCCGGTGATGGCCGTAGCTGCGTCTATTGCCGCAAGCACGCCAGCGGTGCGGTACTCGTCAAATCCGGTATCGCGTTCTTCGGCACCGGGGTTCTTCCAGGAGATCATGAACACAGTGAAGCCCTGTTCGGTGAGGAACTTCACGAGCGAGTTTCTCGGCGACAGATCGAGAATGTAATATTTCATGATCCAGGCCGGCACGATCACCACCGGCTCGGGCCGAACGCGGTCCGTTGCCGGCGCGTATTGAATGATCTCCGCCAAATGCGTGCGATAGACGACCTTGCCTGGCGTGACGGCCACGGTTTCACCGGGCTTGTATGCCTCCAGCCCTAAGGGCGGGGCACCGGTCAGCATGCGCTGCAAGTCCTCGGTCCAGTTCGTGAACCCGCGCACAAGATTTCCACCCCACTCGGCTTGTGTGCGCGCGAGGACCTCCGGATTGGTCCAGAGAAAGTTCGAGGGCGCCACCGTGTCGAGAATCTGGCGTGCGGCGAAGGTGGCCATGTCCTCGTGCTTCTTGCCGAGGCCGTCGACACCGGTCGTGGCCGCTTCCCACCACCGCTCGATGGACAAGAAGGTGCGCGCGTAGATGTTGAAAGGGAACGAGCGCCATTCTGGTGCACGGAACCTCTTGTCTTGAGGCAGCGCGCATTGGCACGGGTCGCACGTCGAGCTGACCGCGCATTCGGCAGCAAAGCGAAGATCGTCTATGGCGCTGTCGCTCGCCAGCCGCGCGAGATCGAGCTGCTTGCCGGGGGCCAAACCAAGGTTCACCACCCAATCGAGATAGGCACCAAGGAGGGCGGCAGGCGAGAGGCCCGCGGTAAGTTCTGCAAGGCCCGCATGGGCAAGCCGATCGATGAGCTGGAACGGCGTCGGCGCTATTGCCGCAGCAGCCGGATGCCGTGCCGTTTCGCCGCTGGCCTTTGGGGATTCTGCTTTGGTTTCAGAATGAACGAGAGCAAGGGAAGACACGATTTTCTCCACGCCTAGGAACGTGGCGTCGCCCAGCCGTCCGCAAGGACGCGAGCACTCGCCTCCACCAATTTGTCCGTGTCGGCGAGAAAGTGTTGGCCGTCTTGCGCGAACAGCTCGATGCGCCGCTTCGCCCATTCACGATAGAGGGTTGCGATCTCGGGAAGAGATCGAGCCGCAGTAAACTTTGTGGCAAATTCGGAGACTATTGCCGCTTCCGACTGCAGGTGGGCGAACCAGTGACGGTTCACCTCTTGGAGGTAATCGAAGACTTCCGACTGCAGGTTGATCATGTCTTCGACGCGCTTCTTGCCTGCCTCCGCAAGTCCGGGCGGAAACAGCTTCGATGTCGTCGCTTTGGTGGGTCTTTCAGATTGGGGACCGGTCTGGGGCATGGCTGGAAATTCCGTCGGCTGACTGTGGCACCCCCCGGAACCTTCGCTGGCTAACCGCTTTCTCCTCGATCGTCTCTGATATGGGTCAATGCTGTTTGCTCATGTGCCGATTAGTCACGGAGCGCGGCGCCGAGAGCCCAACTGCCGGTTCCGTTCCCAACTGGTGTGGATACTGAGAAATTTATGTAGCGAGCGCTTGGATTCAATTCGGCGCAATGACGCACGACGTGCGTCGCAACGAGCAAATGTCAGCCGACCACGTGGTACCCCGCATCGACATAGGCAATGTTTCCGGTGATTGCCTTGGCCTCGTCGCTCACCAGGAAGGCTGCGAAAGCGCCGACGTCATCAAGCGTGACGAGCTTGTGCTCGGGTGCGTCCTTGACCGCGCGCTCGAGCAGCGCGTCGAAATGCTCGATGCCGGACGCGGCGCGCGTGGCCACGGGTCCCGGCGATAAGGCATTCACCCGAATGTGCTTGGGTCCAAGTTCCACCGCCATGTAGCGCACCGATGCTTCGAGCGCCGCCTTGACCGGCCCCATGACGTTGTAGTGAGCCACCACCTTTTCCGCACCGTAATAGCTCATCGCGAGGAGACAGCCGCCGGACGTCATCTGCGGTTCCGCCAGCTTGGCCATGCGCAGGAAGGAGTGCACGGAGACTTGCATCGCAAACGCGAAGCCATCCTCCGAGCAGTCGATGATACGGCCGTGCAAATCTTCCGCCCGCGCAAAGGCAATCGAGTGCAGCACGAAGTCGAGGCGCCCCCATCGCTCAGAGATTGCCGCAAAAACGGCCTCGAGCTGACCACGAACCGTCACGTCACAAGGCAGGACGATGTCACTGCCTAGGGCGGCAGCGAGCGGCCGGACGTAGGGTTCGGCCTTCGCATTCAGGTAGGTTATTGCGAGGTCAGCGCCAGCCGCACGGAAATGCCGCGCGCAGCCGTAGGCTAAGCTGTGCTCGTTGGCGATCCCGACGATCAACCCCTTCTTGCCGGCTAAACTGGCCATCGCGCCGCTTTACTCATCAATTCTTCTACATCTCAGCCCGACAAGGGCGCCTCCACCAGGGTCGAGGCGACAAGCGAGGACCTTTGCAAGGTCTGGCTTACCGGACATTCGTCGGCAACCTCCAGCAGATGCGCGCGCTGCTCGTCGGTGAGATCGCCTTGCAAATGAATCTCTCGCTCGAACTTATCGACGAGAATCTTGCCATCGGCGGTAGCGACCTTCTTGTGCCTCACCATGACCGAGACTTTGGCAAGCGGCCA
>Ga0315553_10001609_pt1 | contig 18570 bp, 15 predicted proteins | sample SalMarSW160140MG_FD_203099 | JGI IMG/M metagenome (GOLD analysis project Ga0315553, IMG submission 203099) | Salt marsh sediment microbial communities from the Plum Island Ecosystem LTER, Massachusetts, United States - Salt Marsh Sediment SW1601-40 ... | reverse complement strand
CTGAGTCCCGCGGATTTCCAGTACACGCCCTCCCAGGGCGCCGCCGTCCTCGACCAGACCGATCGCGTCATATCCGTCATGAAATCCTCTCTGCGGAAGGACTAGATGGAATACGAGACGGTCGTAGGACTGGAGACGCACGCGCATCTTCTCACCGAGAGCAAGATGTTCTGCGGATGCAGCACGAGGTTCGGCTCGCCGCCGAACACCCAGACGTGCCCGGTGTGCCAGGGGCTGCCCGGCGTGCTCCCGGTCATCAACCGGAAGGCGTTTGCGCTGGGGCTGAAGACCGCCCTGGCGCTCAACTGCGAGATCGCGCCGGTCACCCAGTTCGACCGCAAGAACTACTACTACCCCGACCTGCCGAAGAACTACCAGATTTCTCAGAACTACAACGACCTGGGCGTCAGCGGCTGGATCGACCTGGAGGTGAATGGACACACCCGTCGCGTCAACATCTGGAACGTCCACCTCGAAGAGGACGCCGGCAAGCTCGAGCACCCCGAAGACACCGGCGCCCAATACACGGCCGTCGACCTGAACCGCGCCGGGACGCCGCTGCTGGAGGTCGTCTCCGCGCCGGACATGCGCTCGGCGGAGGAGGCCAACGCGTACATGAACGAACTGGCGGCGGTGCTTCGCTACCTCGAGGTGTCCGACTGCAAGATGGAGGAGGGGTCGCTCCGGTTCGAGGCCGGCATCAGCGTTCGCCCGGCGGGAAGCGAGACGATGGGCAATCGCGTCGAGGTCAAGAACCTCAACTCGATGAGCGCCGTCTGCCGCGCCATCGAGTACGAAGTGCGGCGCCAGATCGAGGTCCTGGAGTCGGGCGGGACGATCCCCTCACAGACGATGTTGTGGAACGTCGCCCGCAGCATGACCGGGCCGATGCGGGGTAAGGAGGAAGCCAAGGACTACCGCTACTTCCCGGAGCCCGACCTCGTGCCGGTGGAGATCACGAAGGAGTGGCTCGACGCGGTGCGGGCGGAGATGCCGGAGCTTCCCGCCCACAAGCGGAAGCGGTTCGTCACCGAGTACCGGCTGCCCGGGTACGACGCGGCGGTGCTGACGGAGGACAAGGAGGTCGCCGCGTACTTCGAGCAGGTGGTGAAGGCGGGGGCCGACCCCAAGCTCGCGTCGAACTGGGTGATGGGTGAAGTCATGCGGGAGCTGAACGAGCGGAAGTGCGGAATCAACGAGCTGGTGGTCGGGCCGCCGATGCTCGCGGAGCTGGTCGCGCTCGTGGCCACGGGTGAGATCAGCAACACCATCGGCAAGGAGGTGTTCGCGGAGATGGCCGCCACCGGCAAGAATGCGGGGCAGGTGGTCGAGGAGAAGGGGCTCAAGCAGATCAGCGACACGGGCGCGTTGGAGGCCGAGGTGCAGGCCGTGCTCGATGCGAACGCGAAAGCCCTCGAGGACCTGAAGGCGGGCAAGAAGCAGACGCGCGGCTTCCTGATCGGTCAGGTGATGCAGGCCACCCGGGGCAAGGCGAACCCCAAGATGGTCGGCGAGCTGATCGACAAGCTCGCGGCGCAGTAGGCGTTTCTAGGATTCGCGGGAGAGCAGCGATTTCATCAGCGCATCGGCGAGGCCGGTTACCACCCTCGGCCCCGGCGGCAGGGTGAGCGGCTGGGTCGACGCCAGGACCCCGCAGCCCGCCACCTCGCCCGGTGGCAGGCCGTGGCTGCCACGCACCAAGCCGGGGTCCAGCGGGATGCACCGGTTCTCGGCGTCAAGGAACAGCTCGACCGGATCGTAGCCCGGCTTCCGGTGGATGTCGACCGTCCGCGCGAACCCCGGCGCTTTTGCCGGATCGTGCCACCAGTAGTACGCGAACCAGGCGTCGGGCTCGGACAGCAATACGAGCTCGCCGGTGTTCGGATGGGCGATGCCCAACTCGCGCAGGCGCTCGCCGCGGCAGACCTCGGCAACGCCGTCCAGCTTCGCAAGCGCCGCCGCCGCATCGTCGAGCGCGTCTCGCTCGACGTAGACGTGCGCCACTTGGTGGTCGGCCATCGCGAATGCCTTGCTCGCGGGCAGGTCGAGGAACTCGGCGCCCTCGTCCTCCGAGACTCGCAACAGCCCCGCTTCGCGGAGCGCGACGTTCGGCAAGGTGGCCCGCGAGACGGGCACCATCGCATACTCTGAGGCCAGGACGACCATGGGCACCGATGGCGCAAAGGCTTTGCCCAGGTCTGCTATGAACTGCGAGACGAGGCCGTCGATCCGGCGTGCCTCGGCGGCGAATTCTCCGCTGTCCGGGCCGCAGCGCTGGCCCACGTAATCGAGATGCGGCACATAGACCAGCGACAACTCGGGCTGGTACTGTGCCAGCGTCAGTAGCGACGCATCGAGGATCCAGCGGCTCGAGTCCACGTCCGCCATCGGGCCCCAGTACTTGTGGAGTGGGAAGTGGCCGAGCTTTGTCGCCAGTTCTTCGTACAGCCCGGACGGGCGCGAGTCGCACCACGGGACGGTCTTGCCGTCGGGCGTATGCTTCGGATGCGGATTGATGAAGATGTCGGCGGCAGCCGCTTTGAGCCCCTGGAAGAACATCACGGCGCTCTTCGCGCGGGGCATCCGTTTGCGGAGCATCTCCCACACCGGTGCTCGCTGGATCCGGCTTGCCGGCCACGTCCACATCGTGACCGTGCGCTCGGCGCGGTCGAACAGGCCGTTGGCTATGATCCCGTGCTGCGACGGCGGCGCACCGGTGACCATGCTCACCTGGACGGGACACGTGACCGCGGGGAACACCGGCTTGAGCGCCCGCACGCCGCCCGTGCGGAAGATGCGGGCCAGCTCGGGAAACAGCGGGGGCTTGTCAAAGCGGCGCGGCACGGCGCCGACGAGGTCGATGAGAACGATATGCTTTGCCACCGCAGCCTTCTTTCAAACAAGGTCGGCCAGGAACCGCTTCGCGCGTTCAGCGGTTTCGACCGCGTTGTGGCTGTGACGCGAAAGCTCAACACACGCCGGGCCGTCATAGTCCGCTCTCCTCAGCGCCGCGAACACGGCACCAAAGTCCACCTCGCCCTCGCCGAAGAACAGGTGGTCATGGACGGCCCGCCGCATGTCGTCGAGATGGACGTTGGCCAGCGCCGGCGCAAACCGTTTGATCAGAACGCCGCCGGGCTCGGCCTCATTGCACCGCAGGTGCCCCACGTCGATGGTCAGCCGGAAGCTCTCGTGGTCGACCGCGTCGGCCAGACGTTGGTACTTCGCCAGCGTGTCGACCAGCATCCCAGGCTCCGGCTCGAACGCCAGGACCACCCCCTTCTCGGCGGCGTAATCCGACAGCGCCCGGCAAGAGTCGGACAGCAGTTCGAACGCCGCATCCGCGTCCTGGCCCGCCGGGATGGCGCCGGACCAGAAACTGACGGCGCGCGACCCGAGGGCCGCCGCGATGTCGATGCAGCGCCGCAGGAAATCGACCCGCTTCTCGCGCCCGGCCGCCCGGCGATCGAGCAGCGTCGGGAAGTGTTTGCGCATTGGATCGAGCAGGAACCGAGCGCCCGTTTCGATCACCGACTCGAGGCCGACGCTCTCCAGTTGAGCCCGGGCGCGTTCGGTTTGCCGGGCGATGTCCGCGTCATACGGATTGAGCGCCTGGTGATCGATCGTGATCGCGACACACCGATAGCCGAGCCTGGCGATCACGTCGATGGCATCGTCCAGGCGATGATAAGCGAAGCCGTTCGTGTTGTAGCCGATGAGCAACGTGGCCCTCCCTCACGTGATATGCGACAACCTTCTCAGCAGGAACATCGGGATCAGCAGCAGGATGATGCACCCCGCCGCGAGCACCGCGTGCGCGCGCAGGTGCGCCAGCGCCGCCAGCGCCTGAAGCGGGACGATTCCGACCAGCGCCGCCGCGACGATGCGGCGCAGATTCTTCGCTCTCCACAGCGCCCACAGAGCAGTAAGGGTCGCGGACGCCATCAACCCCAGGAAGGGGACGCCCAGGTTGGAGAACGGCACGGCCCAGCCGCCGCGCAGTCCAGGCAGGCGGATCGCAGCCTCCACGAACATCACGAACGGGACGAGCGCAGCGGCGAGGACAATCCCGACCGAAAGAACGACGAACGAGCCGCGCCCTGGGCTCTGCGTTTCGCGCCGCGCCACGTAAGTGATTGCCACGATGTAGACGAAGATCGGGGCCGCTGCTTTGATGGCAGGGAGCACTTCATACAACAGGGCCGGCGGAACCGCGGACATTCCCAGGACCACGTTGAACGCGCGGCACAGCCCCATGTTGACCGGGCCGAGTGCGGTGGACTTCAGGGCGAAGTTGTAGCTCACTACCAGCAGCCCGAGCAGCCCGGCCACGAGCAGCGGCCCTCGGCCCACCATTGCGGCTCCGCCGACCGCAGCCAGCAGCAGCCCGAAGCCGGCCACGCCCGCGACGAACACCGATATCTCCCCCGACGGCAGTGGCCGGCCGGGGTTGCTTATGCGGTCGGCCTTGACGTCGTGAACGTCGTTGAGCACCATCCCCGCGGTGTAGAGCGCCAATGAGATGCAGCTGAGCCAGATGACGTTCCAAGAGCCGAACTCGCCCGCGGCAGCCGCTCCGACCCAAACGTCGGCGAGCGCGGTTGGCAGCGCGGCAACACGGATCAGACGGAGCCACGCCCGGAGCTTGCTCATGCGGGATCGCCCTAAAGCTGGACGGAGGTGCGGATGTATTCTAGCGCGGCACAGGCCGTTTGATAAGGGTCGTCCTGATACGGATAGAGCTCAACGGTGATCCAGCCCGTGTAGCCTTCGTCGGCCATCGTGTTGACGACGTGCGGCAGATCGATGGCGCCGTGGCCGGGCAGGAGGTGCCGATGCTCGCGCGACTCGGCGATGTCCTCCAGGTGAACGTGGCGGACGTGGGGCTGCAACTCAAGGAACGCCTCGGCGGGGTCTTCGCCGACGCAGTAGAAGTGCCCGATGTCGAAGTTGAGCGCCAGGTTGGGATGCGAAAGCCGCGCCGCGAAAGCGAGGTATTCTGCGCTCCGCTCGATCAGCAGTTCCGGCTCCGGCTCGACGAGGAGCGAGACGCCGGTCTCCTCGGCGACGGACAGGACCTCGGCGACGCCCTGCACGAACAGGGTCAGCGCTTCGGCGCGGCTCATCCCTCGCGGGATCGGCCCACCGGGCTCCGTGCTGATGTTCTTCGCTCCGAGGTCGCGGGCGACGCGGAGCGCCGCGGCGGTGTGGTCGATCCGCTGCTGCCGCCGCGCCTCGTCCGGCTCGATCCACGAGGGATGCCACGTGTCGCCGACCGCGCTCATCGGGAACGCGTTGCAGTTCGAGACCGAGAGGCCGGCGCGCTCGACGGCACGGCGCACGTTGGCGACCTCGGCCGGGCTGGCGTCGAGCGGGAAGAGGTGCGGCACGTCGAGCATGATCTCGACGCCGTCGTACCCCGCCTCGGCGATGGACGCGACCGCCTCTTCGGCGCTGCACTTCGTGAACGCGTTGGTGCTGAATGCATAGTGAATCACTTCGGTGGCCCTTTCATTCAAGCCGTGGTCCTCTCATATTGAACACCATGAGGCCGCCGGATTCAACCGCATTCGTGCTTGCGGTCACTCGCGGCCCGTGGGGGCGGGGATGGGTCCGGCGGCGCCCGCCGCGCATTGCCAGAAGCGGATCTTGCCGTCCTTCTTGCCTCGGGTAGCGAGGGTGCGGCCGTCGGCCGACATCCGGACCTCGGCGATGGGCCCGTCGTGTGCGGGGAAGTCAGCCACAAGACGCCCGCTCGCGAGGTCCCACACACGCAGCGAGCCGTCAGGGATGGACGTAGCGATGCGCCGGGCCCCTTCGGCCTGCGCCCACGGGCCGCTGAACCCGGCGGCGTGCTTCAGCACAACGCTCACCCGCCCGGTCCGGCAGTCGACGACGGTGACTTGGTTGATCTGGCCTTGGGCGGGGCCGAAGATCACGAGCCGTTCGTTCGACCAGCCGCACAGCCAGCCCTTGTACCCGCCGAGCCGCCGGCCCGACTCGAGGCTCCACAGCGAGAGGCGCCAGTTCGCCCGGTCGCCCAGGACGAGGCGCGTGCCGTCCTTGCTCCAGAAAACCGGCGTCGGGCAGTCGACCGGGCGAAGCGTCGCGAGGAGCTTGCCCCCCGAGAGCTTGTGCACCCGCGCCGTGTCGCCGCGAAGCGTGAACAGACGGGTGGGCCGAGTCGGGCTGTCGAGCGCGGTGGGCTTTGCCTGGATGTCAGCTTGGAGTTCGCCGGTCTCGAGGTCCCAGAGCCAGACGCGCCCGCCGCGCCAGCCGAAGTGCGTGGCGAGGCACAGCGTCCGGCCGTCCGGGGCCAGGTGGATGTCAGGCACCTTCGACAGGCGCTTCAACTCGGGCGGCTCGAGCTCGCCGAGGCGCTTCCCCGTGCCGGCCTCCCACAACCGGGCCGACGAGCCGAGGGTGACAGCGCGTTTGCCATCAGCCGTGAAGACGGCCGCCTTGAACGGGCCCAGCTCGGAGAGGCAGCGCCCGGTAGCCGCGTCCCAGACCAGCGCCCCGGCCGGCCCGCGGGTCAAGATGCGGCTCCGGTCACGGGAGAAGACGACCTGCCACGGCGCACCGTGGTGCGGGCCGATCTTCACCGACCTCGACGGCTCCTCGGCGGGCCAGACAACTATGGAGTGATCCGGCAGCTTGCCGACCACCCGCACCTTGCCGCCCGTCACGTGCACTCCCGCGAGTTCGCGGAGATCGGTGTTCGGATGGCCGAGGCGTCCGGCCTTTTCACCGTTGAGCACGTCCCAAAGCACGAGTCCCTCGCCCGGCTCGCGGGTGACCACCCACTCGGAATGCGTGCCGCAAACCACGCGGTCCTTGAGGACGGGCAGGGACCAGCTCGTCTTTCCGGTCGCCGAGAAATACACATACGCATCCTTCTTCCGCCCGTAGACCACGCCCCAGCGCCGCTGCCACCCGGTGTGCATGACGTGCTCAGCCTCGAACACCTGCTGGCAGCGGGCCAAGTCCCACACCTCCATGAGCTTGTCGGACCCGTGGATCTTGGTGAAGCGGCCGTCTCGGGAGAAGGTGATCCCGTGTACGCCCGTCTTGTTGCGTTCGAACAGGAGCCGGTATTTAACGGGGGGCGGGTCCGCTGCACTCGAGACCCCGCCGCAGCACGCCCAACACGCGATCGCCAACGTAGACAGCGCGACGGCCTGGGGTTTCGCGGAGCGTCGGGTGTTCATGCTTCACTCCCTCCGAGCTTGGCCGGCTTCCGCAAAATGCTCCATCAGCTTCTTCTTTATTATACCGCGTCTGTGGCGCGCCGGAGCGCCTGCCTGTCCCGCCCTTATCACCTATTCTGAAGATGCCTCGAATTCTCTTAAGCGGGTACACTCCACAAGACGATGCAAGGTTCTTGCAGTGAACACCTTGCCCCTGGTGGCGAGGATCATCTTCTTCATGTCCTCCCTGCGGACAGCAAACCCCCGGCCGCCGATGCAGGCGATGACCTCATACTTCGGGTTGTCCGCGGAGCGTCCCGCAAGACTCAGTTCGCCAAGGTGCTGAATGCGTGTTGCCTTGTCTCGGGCCGTGCCATCATCCTCGGTGATCTTTGCCTCGATGATGACTTGGGGGTTGAACTCGCTGGGAATGATGAAGTCCGGCGTCTGATCGAAGCCTTCGATCCGCTCTGCGCGCTTGGTCTTTCGGAAGCTGATATGAGCCTTGGAGAGAACATCCTCAATCGCCGATTCCAGGCTATCGCCGATGAGTTCGCTCACGGAGTCACGATGTCCGGCAAAGGGCCTGCCAAGGAACCGCTCATACAAGAGCATGGCGTAAGGCGCGCCGATTCCGGCTAGGCTCTTGATACTGTCAACGCCGTGCTTTGTGTCGGCCTTGTCCAAACGATGTACTTGGTCATTATTCACTTCTGGAACGCCGGCGGACAGCAGTTGACACGCGGTCTGGACCATCGCCTTGAGTCGCTCTTCGGTGACGCGGATCGGGGTAAGTTCCGTTTCCGGTGCGATTCGCACCTTTCGGTCCAGCGAGCGCACAAAGCCCTGAGGCACGGACACGCCGGTTCTTTGCGTCGTGACATAACCCCACTCTGGAGGCGTGAACCCGAGCATCGTGCGCAGGACCACAATGGAAATCGGCTCGGAAACCGTTACGGGAAACACCTTGTCTGGATCAAGCGAGGAGAATCCCCCGGTGGTCGCTTTTAGCGCTTCGTAGCCCCGCTCGAAGACAGGATATTCCACAAATCCTGCCCCCTTGGGCATGACAAGGAACTCCGACTCCAGGCAGGAGAACACAGCCTCAACATAGCTCTCCGTGTCCTGAAGAATTTCACCCAGGGACACCTCAAAAGGAAACGTCGTCATCTTCGCCTCCATATTGCGTGGCGCCCTCTCGCACGGCAAATAAAGGCAGGTCCCCTGTGGCTTCTCTCTGGGCGGGCTTCATGCACTTTTCGACCGCGGCCCATCCGCCGAAGCGCTGGAGCCAATCCGCCACTTTCGAGAGACGTGACGTTGTGGATTCGTTTTTCTCCCACCTTAGGCGCAGAGACCAGATCGCCAGCCGGATGAGATGGCCGTAAGTAACACACCTTGTGTCGCCAAGAGTGGGTTTGACATTTCCCGCCCTGAGATGATGCAGATCTTCCTCCACAATGCGGGCGAGTTCAGTTGGGGAATCCGCCAACCACTTCCCCCGTGTCACTCCGGTTGCCCGGCAGACGAACACGGTGTCGATGATGGACGAACCCGTCCCACTGATGTGGATCGAGGCCGCCATTTCAGCCGGACAAGGAAGCGACGCCGAGCAGGTCAGGCCGGCGTCAAGAATAGCCACTGCCACCGGATAGTACGCTTCGATGTCATTGTGGTGGTAGGTGAATACCAGCGGCGCTCCGGGCCTCAGTGCCTTCGACATTCGTTGGAATACAGCCGAGAGCCCCTCGGTGAAATGATCGAGTCCCCGGCCCATGTCCTCATTGCCGGTCAGTTCATCAGGTGTGCGTGTGGAGTCTGCATCGAACGCGGGGGAGCCTTGCCCAACCAACTTCTTGAGCCAGACGTAGCAGAAATCCATGAGCTCCGCATACTGGACGTTCCCGAAATATGGAGGGTCCGTGAATACGGCGTCGAGTGATCCGTCGGGCAGCGTGGCGGACGCAGCGTCCTGGCATGAGATGTCAACGACTTTCGCGGGTCCGGAGGCATCGCCGTTCAAGTGATCACCGATCCACTCCCCCTGGACGGGGACGATTTGTTTCGTTCGTCCTTCGTACCTGACTTCGAACGGCTGGTCGCAATAGGCCTTGGCCTTCTTGAACTTCTCGATGATATTCGCCCATCCGCCGCTGCCCACACACATGTTGCGTCCCGGCTGGACGATCCCAAGGAAGTTCGATTCGCATTGAATCAGCCCCACCGGAAACCCGTGAACCGAGAAGATGTCGAGGGACTTCAACGCCCTCGTGTCATAGCGGCACAACATATTCTGGTAGCGGAGCAAGTCGGAAAGGTTCGTGGCCAGCGCGTGGCGCACCCGCTCACTGGGGGTCTCGGCGATCATGCGGGCGGAGAGTTCCAGCCCGAGAAGCTGGCGACTGTTGAACATGTCGCGGTAACGTCTATATCCCCAGCGATGCAGGCGGTCCGTTTCGTCCCCGCTTGGGATCTCGTCGCCTGGAACGTACTTGGGACGCATCTTCGCCCAGCGTTGCTCGGCGTCGGCAAGACGTCCGATGTCGCGGTCATCGGGTCTCTTGAAGAAACGGCCTGCATGTGAGGGCTTGCATTTCGAACAGTGATACTCCAGTGCAAAAAGCCGATGCCTCGGGGCCCCAAGGTCAGCGTCGGGAAAACGGTGGTCGGCGCCACATTCCGGGCATTTGCAGCCGCTTCGCTTCGCAGGCCCGCGGAGCGTCAGTTCCGCAGGGCAATGACTGCATTGGCCGGGGCTCTCCCGATCATCAGTCTCGGTCAGTCCCCCGCAAGCCGGACACACAAAGACGTTCTTGGGATGTCGGGAATCAGCAGACAACAGATAACCGGGAAAGAGGTCGATATCCTTCCCGCATTCATGACAGGGCGTGACCTTCACCCAAAGGAAGTACTTCACGTGGGCGTCGTCCGAACCGCAGAGGGAGCATCGCGTCCGATAGAGACAGCCGATCTCCTTCTCAAGAATCGTGCGCAGCGATTCAGCGGCTGCTGCATAAGCGTCGAGGTCGAGGTGCTCGATTTCTTGCTTGACGATCCAGTACGACATCGGATTGATGTCGAATCCCGTTACGCTGCAGCCGACACGGTTTGCCTCCAAGATCGGTGTTCCTCCCCCCATGAACGGGTCAGCGACATGGCGACCTGAAAGATCGTTGGCCTTGTAGAACACCTCCCGAAGCGCCTTGTCCGAGAATTCCGACAAGAGCAGACCGCGAAAGAGCGTACCGGGTCGCCGGGCGAACCATTTGTGAACCGCGATCACCGGGCGGTAGTTCTGCTGAATCTGCTTCTCCCGTAGAGCCAGGTCCGCGATGAATGGTATGTCGAAGTTCTTCTCTATCATTCGGTTGGCCGCCGCCGCTTGCTGTCCTGAGTACTTGGCCTTCCTTAGCGTCCCCGCAAAGCTCACACCGCTTCCCGCATCAGCGGCATGTCGCTCACCGACATTGTAGCGAATCCACAGGGCTGCGGACACCCCTTCGTCCTGCCCGATCAGCGCTGGAAGGATTCGGGCGGCAGCGGCTGGAGGTCGAGGCGCGGCTGGAACTTGTCGGTCTGGCCGTAGAACGCGAGCGGGTTGTCATGGAGCAGCGTGGTGATCTCGTCCCCGGAGAAGCCGGCCTCCCGCATGTTGTCCGCCACCTTGCGCAGCGCCGTCGGGTCGGAGACCCCCCAGTCGGCCGACGAGTTGACCATCACGCGCTCGATGCCGTATTGCCGCAGGATGTTGATGACGCGGGCCGGGTCGAGCTTGCTGTAGGGATACACTGTCAGCCCGGCCCAGCAGTCGAGCGGCTTGACGAGGTCCATCGTGTCCTCGGTGTTGTGGTCGATGTCGATCCGCGGCAGGGTCACCTTCTCGGCCTGGAGGATGTCGATGATCCGCTGGACGCCCTCGCGCTTGTCGCGGTGCGGGGTGTGGATCATCACCGGCAACTCGCGCTCCTCGGCCATGTGAAGCTGCTGGATGAAGGCGTCCTCCTCGTTCTGCGTCATGGCGTTGAAGCCGATCTCACCGACACAAATGCAGCGTGGATGATCGAGATACGGGCCCATTCCGGCGAGCGTCGCTTTGGCCAACTCGGCGTTGTCGGCCTCCTTCGGGTTGACCGAGATGCAGGCGTAATGGTCGATGCCGAAGCGCTCGGCGCGAACCGTCTCGTAGTCGAGGATCAGTTCGTAGTAGTCGAAGAACGTCCCCGCGTGATGCCGCGGCGTGCCAAGCCAGAAGGCCGGCTCGACGCAGCAGCGGACGCCGGCGGTGTACATGGCCTGGTAGTCGTCGGTGGTACGGGCAAGCATGTGAATGTGGGGCTCGATGATGATCATTCAATCATCCTTTCAAGTACTCGACGAGCAGGCTGAACTGCTTGAACATGTCCTGCTCTTCGACGCCGAGCGGGCTCTTGAAGAAGCAGGCGGTGTGTTTCATGGGGCCGCGTTCGCCGCGCACCTGCGCCAGCGCCGCCAGGCGAATCAGGTCGAGCACCAGCGGCGCCGCCAGAATCGAGTCACATCCCTGCCACAGGAACTGCATCACCATCTTCGTGCCGAGGAACCCCTCGAAGTGAATGTGGTCCCACGCGGTCTTCCAATCGCCGAGCGACGAAATCTTCTCGATAGTGACCAGCGTCTGGGGCGAGTAGCCGACGATCGACCGGATCAAATGGTCCTTGCTCTTGACCTTGCTCGCCTTGTTCTTCGGGTCGTCGAGCACGTGCGCGTCGCGGTTGCCGAAGATGTTGTGGCCGACCCAACTCAGGATGTCTAAGTTGCGCATGGCGAACAACGGCGCGATGACGGACTTGCAGAGCGTCTCACCGGTCTTGCCGTCGGAGCCGGTGACCAGGCCGCCGGTCTCTTCGGCGAGTTCGAGCAGTGCCGGCACGTCCGGGCCCAGGCTGGGGGTGAAGTTGATGTAAGCAGCGCCTGCTTCAAGGGCAGCCATGCAGTAAAGCGAACTCGCCGGGAGCGGGGATGGTGCGGCCTTCGCCATTGCGGCCCGCAGTCTCGCAAGAGATCGGTGGCACGGCAGGCGCTTGAACGGGGGCTCGGTGCTTGCCAGGTTCACCACCACCAACTGGTCGCACCGGGTGTTCTCCCTGAACTCCTCCAGGTCGCGACGGAGGCGGCGGACAATGCCGGCCGGCGTCTTCGCCCGGATGAGCTTGAGTGCTGTCATCCGCTCGACGGGCCTGCCGCACCCGATGGCAGTGCCCGGGCGGACTCGCTTCTTGACGGAGCGAAGAGTCCGGGACGCCAGAGCGACGACCTCCGGCGAGAGCAGCCCAGAGTTCGCCTGAAGCGAACGAAGCTCTCCGACGAGATCAGGTTCCCGAATCTCGTGGCCGCCGAAGACCAGGGAACCGAAGCCGCAGAACTTGACTTTGCGGAATTGTGGAAGAGCCGTAACCAGGCCGGTGGCCTTCGCCTTCCGTTTGCTCAACGCCACAGCCCCGGCCATCACCGTCGTTGCGACGGAGCCGGACGCCCCGACGAGCCACACGCCGATTCTTGACATGCTGCCCTCTTCCAGCCGCGCTCACACACCCCTGCGAACAGACCGGCAGCAAATCCCGCTGCCCGTCGTACTATACGTGCCGCTTCCGCCCTGTCAAGCGAAAACGGACGCTCACTGCCCTGGTGGCCGCCTGAGTGTACTTAACGTAGGCGCCCGCCGGTTGGTTCGGTCAGGGGGCAGAAATGCGACAAGCGTCTAACGCTTTGCAGGAACTTATCTTACGGCATGGGCCGTGGCTGGCAGAGCCAAGGGCGAGCAAATCCCGGCAACATCAGCACAAGAAAACGTATCATGTTGATACGTCAAGCCTTTGCAGTTGACTTTCGGCCTCCTCCGCCCTATAATCAGGGAAGTCGTGTGCCCTTGACGTGTTGGGGAAACTCCGTGGCAAGAATCTCCGCCGGCAAGAAATTCAAGGCGATTTTCGCGATCCTGGAGAAGCAGTTCGGACGGCGGGAGCGGTACAGGCCCCGGCCGCCCATCGAGCAGGCCCTGGTCACCTTGCTGCTCAAGAACGGCAAAGAGCGAGGGGCGGAACTGGCCATCAAACGGCTTCAGAAGGCGTTTGTCGACTGGAACGAGGCGAGGGTCTGCGACGGAGAACATATGGATCGAATCCTGGGCAGAGGATATCCGCCGGGGGTTGGAAAGCTGGTAGCTGATGCACTGACCGCGATCTTCAACCACGCCCAGGCGATGACTCTGGATGATATAACGTCGCTCGACGCGAATCGGGCGGAAGCGCGACTGCGCCGGCTGACCCTGCTGCCGAGCCGCGTGGCCGGCGAGCTCCTGCTGACCCTGTTCGATTACGGCAAATTGCCCGAAGGCACCGGAATGCTGCGGGTGGCTGGGCGGACCAAGGTCATTCGACATGGTCCGGCGGAGGCCCAGATCAAGAGCATGCGGCGGATCGTGCCGAAGTCGTTGGTCCCGAGGGCTTTTCACGCTTTCGAGATGCTGGCGGAGAGGATCTGCACGCCGAAGGACTTCGACTGCCCGAGCTGCCCGCTCAAGGATCTCTGCCCGACCGGCGCGGCGACCCTCAAGCGGCTGGCAATCCAGGAAGAGAAGGCGCGGCTCGCCCAGGAAGCTGAGGACCTGCGCGTGAAGAAAAAGCGCCAACGGGATCGTAAGGTCCGGGCGCGCAAGAGGAAGGCCACGGCACGGCTCAAGAAAGCCATTCAGGTCCGCAGCAAGAAGCTGAAGATCCCCACCGAGAAGAAACGACGGCGCCGCACTCGGGCTCGGCCCGTGGTGACCGCAGCGACCAAGATGGTGCAGGCCTCGTCCGCCGAAGTCAAGCCTGACCGCACGAAGAGGAAGCGGCGGACGAAGAAGCCGAGACGACCGCCGCAGACCGGTGCGACTCGGAAGAAATAGCAGACGCCCTGGCCGGTTGAATCCCAGCTTTTGCCTCTTTCGTTGGAGGGAACCGCCATGCTGCTGCGGCTCGCCTTGCCCTCGGGCAGCCTCCAGGAGTCTACCCTCGAGCTGATGCGGAAGGCCGGCTTCGACGTCCGCGCCACCAGCCGGTCGTACTACCCGTCCATTGATGACCCCGAAATCGAGGTAGTCCTGTTCCGCGCGCAGGAGGTCTCGAGGTATGTCGAGGACGGGGTGATGGACGCGGGCCTCACCGGGATCGACTGGATCACGGAGAACGGGTCGGACGTGGTCGAGGTGTCGGAGTTGACCTACTCGAAGCGCACGGCCAAGCCGGCCCGTTGGGTGCTTGCCGTGCCCGAGGCGTCGCCCATACAGGATGTCAAGGACCTTGATGGCAAGGTCATCGCGACCGAGGCCGTGAACCTGACGAACAAGTTCCTGAGCGAACACGGCGTATCGGCGCGGGTCGAGTTCTCGTGGGGATCAACCGAAGCCAAGGCCGGACTGGTCGACGCCATCGTCGAGCTGACCGAGACCGGCAGCACTCTGAAGAGCAACCGGCTGCGGGTGGTCGCCGAGATCCTCAAGACCACGCCGCGCCTGATCGCCAACAAGGCCGCCTGGGCGGACGAATGGAAGCGAAGGAAGATCGAGAACATCGCGATGCTGCTCCAAGGCGCGATGGTCGCCCGCACCCAGGTCGGCCTGAAGCTAAACGCGCCCAAAGAGGCGCTGGACCAAATTGTGAAGCTGCTCCCCGCGCTGCACACCCCCACCGTCTCGGCGCTGTCCGACGAAGGATGGTGCGCGGTCGAAACCGTCCTGGACGAGGCGATCGCCAGGGAACTGATCCCGGAGTTGAAAAGAGCCGGCGCCCAAGGCATAATAGAGTACAGCCTCAACAAGGTGATTCCTTAGTCTCCGGTGGTGGGGACCCGCTGAATGGTTCGGTTTCGCTCGAAGGCCCTATCCGTCCTTTGTCTGCTGGCGGCGCCCTGCGCGCTCGCCCGTGCCGCAGCCCAGCCGGAACGGCGCCCGGTGGAGCACCGCGCCTACGCGGCCTTCTGCGTCGGCATCCAGATGTCGGAGGCCAAGCGCTACCGGGAGGCGCTGCAATGGTTTGAAAAAGCTCTGTCGCTGGACCCCCGGTCAGCCGATGCTCACATCTGGGTGGGGGGGATTTGCGACGAACGGCTGTCGCGGCGCAACAAGGCCAAGACGCACTTCGAAAAGGCTCTTCAACTGGCGCCCGACAGCTTCCGGGCGCGGTACGGGATTGCCCGGCAACTGCTCCGCGCCGGCAAGTTTGAGAAAGCGCGTCAGCAAATCATTCTTGCCGTCAGCAAGCCCGAGGCCAGGGAAAACCCCGACCTTGTGGCCAAGGCGTACCTCGAGCTGGCGCTCCGGTCGCAGTTGCGGGGCAAACGCCAAGACGCCGCCGATTACTACATCAAGGCCGCTGAGATCTCCACCAGCCCGGCGTACATCCTGCTGCGCCTCGGCCGGCTGTACCGGAGCATGGAAAGGCACCAGGACGCGGCCGACGCGTTCCTCCGGCTGGCGAAACACGTGCCCACCTACGCCCGCGCCCACCGCGAGCTGTGCACAGCATACACGGCGATGGGCGAGTGGAACAAAGCGCTGGAGTCGCTCCTGGCATACATGGCCCACCGCAACGGCCCCGGCGAGCAGAATCACCTGCTCGGGGAGGCGGCGCAGCTTGCCGCCCGCGCGCTGCGGATCGACCTCGCGCGCCAACTGCGTGAAAGGATCCTCCTCAGCCTCCTCAAGGAGTACACGCCTGACAAAGCCAAGCCGCGCCTGTGCGCCGACATCGCTTCGACACTCGAGCGGCTCGGGCGGCTCAAGCAGGCCGAGCCATATTTGCGGAAGGCGGTGGAAACAGCCGAACCGAGCGCCAGGCCGGGCCTGCGAATGCAGCTCGCCCTGCTGTATGAAAAACTCGGGAGGTCCGACGAGGCCATCCGCGAGCTGAAGACGAGCATCGACGCCGTCGAGCCCAGAGCATCGATCCGCTACCGGACCGCGCTGTGCGCCGTTCTCGAATCCGCCAAAAAACCCGACCAGGCCGAGAAGACCCTCGAGGCCATCCTGGACATGCCGGGCTCCAAAGCGACAGGCCACGCCGAACTCGGGCTGTTTCACAAGCGCAGAGGCAATACCGAGAAGGCAGCACACCATCTCCAAGAAGCGATCAAGCTGGCGGACACCAGACGCAGCGTGCGCTACCGAATCGAACTCGGCCAGGTCTATGCCAAGGCCAAGCGCGACGCGGAAGCCGAGCGGGTCCTCCGCGACGCGCACAAGATGTTCCCGGAGAACGCGGCGGTAAACAACGCCCTCGGTTGGTTTTATGCCGAACGCAGCATCAACCTCGACACGGCACTGACCCTCATCCAGACCGCCCTGAAAGCCAGCCCCAAGAACCCGTATTACATCGACAGCCTCGGCTGGGTGTACTTCAAGCAGGGCCGAAAGAAGGCGGCTCTCGAGCAACTCCGCAAGGCCGTCGCCCTCACCGACGACGGCGTCATCTGCGACCATCTGGGCGATGTCTACATGGAGCTCGGACAGCCCGACAAGGCCAGCCATCAGTGGAAGCGCTCGCTCGAGCTGGACCCGAAGATCAAAGGGGTCCGCGAAAAGCTGAAGAAACTGAACGAAGTCAAATAGACCCTCCGACAACCGGGAACGGAGTCTGATGTCAGGGCATTCGCACTGGGCAACCATCCGGCGCCAGAAGGCGGCAGTCGACGCGAAGAAAGGCAAGATCTTCTCCAAGTGCGCCAAGGCGATCATATCGGCGGCGCGCACCGGCGGCGGCGATCCCAACGCCAACACCAAGCTGAGATACGCCATCGACGACGCCCGCGCTGTTAACATGCCCAAGGACAAAATCGACCGGGCCGTCCTGAAAGGCACCGGGGAGCTCGAAGGCCAGCACCTCGCAGAGGCCGTCTATGAGGGATACGGGGTCGGCGGGGTCGCGCTGATCGTCGAAGCGGTGACCGACAATCGCAACCGCACCACCCCGGAGATCCGGCGGATCTTCGAGCACAGCGGCGGCTCCCTCACCAGTCCGGGCAGCGTGGCGTGGATGTTCCAGAAGAAAGGCGTCCTGTCCGTGAAGCGCGACACCGTGGACGAAGACACGCTGATGGAGATCGTGCTGGAGGCCGGGGCGGATGACATGGCCACCTACGACGACCTGTACGAGATCACCTGCGAGCCGTCCGCGTTCAGCGACGTCAAACAGGCGTTGCTGGACAACGACCTTAGCCCGGACACTGCCCAAGTGGCGGACGTGGCGAAGCAGAACGTCGCGCCGTCCATCGAGGACGCGCGCAAGGTGGTGAAGCTGATGGAGGCGCTGGAAGACCACGATGACGTCCAGAATGTCTCAGCGAACTTCGACATACCCGCGGAACTGATGGTGGAGATGACATGACGACTCCCGTGAAACCGGGTCCCCGGTCGGCGCTCGAACTCGACGACACCTGGCGCATACTCCGCGTGGTGGCCGAACTCGTGGAAGGGTTCGAGACGATGGCGCACGTATGCCCCGCCGTCAGCATCTACGGATCCGCCCGGGTCAAGCCCGGCGACAAATACTACGAGCTCGCCGTGACGATCACCGAGACCCTGGGAAAGGGAGGCTACGCCATCATTTCCGGCGGCGGCCCTGGGATTATGGAAGCCGCCAACAAGGGTGCGGCGCAGGCGGGAACTCAGTCTGTCGCCCTCAACATCGGCCTGCCGATGGAGCAGAAGCCCAACCCCTACGCCAACGTCTCGCTCGACTTCCGCTACTTCTTCACCCGCAAGGTGATGTTCGTCAAGTACGCACACGCCTTCGTCATCATGCCCGGCGGCTACGGCACCCTCGACGAGTGCTTCACCGCGCTCACCCTCATCCAGACCCGCCGCTCGTACAAAGTCCCGGTCATTATGGTCGGCGCCGACTACTGGGGCGGGCTCTACAAGTGGCTGGAAGAGGGCGTGACGCGCGGCTACTTCGACGAGGAGGACCGCAAGCTTATCACCTTCACCGAAGACCCCGAAGAGATCCTCCGCATCGTCAACGAGCACTTCGCCAACGCCGGCGAGGACCTCGCCTGCCCGACGCCGCAGCACTGAACGCCGACGGCCACGCCGCTTTCCCGTTGCCCGAGCAGGTTCTGTCTGACAATTCCGCCGGTAGCCCCGGCCGCCCGGCTATTTCGTCGCCGCAAGCGCGTCGGCGCGGAGGATCCGCGCGTTGCCCCAGGCGGCGCTGCCGACCAGCCAGCGCGCCCGCGAGCACCACACCTCGCACTCGATTGTCTTGAACCGGGCGATCGGCACGCTGATGTGAACCGGTTTCGACCGCCACATCAGCGTGGGGGTCTGATAGAGCAAGTGCCCGTCACCGTACACGAGGAACTTGAC
>Ga0315553_10001606_pt1 | contig 18574 bp, 17 predicted proteins | sample SalMarSW160140MG_FD_203099 | JGI IMG/M metagenome (GOLD analysis project Ga0315553, IMG submission 203099) | Salt marsh sediment microbial communities from the Plum Island Ecosystem LTER, Massachusetts, United States - Salt Marsh Sediment SW1601-40 ... | reverse complement strand
GCTTCTGCAGCATCTCCCGGTCATTGCCGAGCTGCGAGGAGCCGAACACCTGCACCTCGGCCTTATCGCCCAGCTTCGGATTGGTGCAGGCGGCAAAATTCTCCGCCGAAAGCTCAAACAGCGAGCCAGGCTTGCCGACATGGCCAAAACGCAGCTCCATGCCCTGGGCATTGGCGGTCAAGGGCAAAGCGAGGCCGACCGAAGCGATGAGCGCGGCTAAGACCTTCTTAGGCATAATTTCCTCCTAACGTTACCGATCCAAGATGTTGCACGCTTTCAGCGGCATGAGCAAGGCGGAGCGGGATGATATTTCATTGAACCGCCGATCGCGGCTTGCCGGGCGGCTCAACGGTCGGCGGCGGCATCCGATGCCTGCGCCAGCACCCTTGCCACATGTACAGCCCGGCGGCCTGTGCCGTCCAGAATCTGGTGACGGCAGGAGGTGCCATCGGCGACGATAATCGCTTCCGCATGTGCCTTGCGCACGGCAGGGAGGAGGCTCAGCTCGCCCATGGCTCTCGACACTTCCGCCGTTTCCGCCTGATAGCCGAAAGCGCCAGCCATGCCGCAGCAGGAGGAATTGACGGTCTCAACCGTCAGTCCCGGGACCAGCGCCAGGACCTCCTGAACGGGCGTGAGCGCATTGAACGCCTTCTGATGGCAGTGCCCGTGAAGCAGAGCCCTGCCGGCGACCGGCGCCAGAGTGAGTGCGCCGGTCCCGTCCCGTAGCCGCTCGGCGAGGAATTCCTCGAACATCAGCACGCGCTCGCCGTCGGCCGCCGTCCATTCGGCGCCGAGAAGCGCGGGCGCCTCGTCCCGAAAGGTCATGATGCAGGACGGCTCCAGCCCGACGATGGCCGCGCCGTCACCGATCGCTTTCTTGAACGCAGCGGCGGTGCGCCGCATTTCCTGACGCGCCTCCTCGACCAGCCCGGCGGCAAGAAAGGTCCGGCCGCAGCACAAGGGCCGGGCGCGATCATCGGGCATGGCGTGCGCAATGGTCAGTCCCGCGCGCTCCAGGACCGTATCGGCGGCGCTCAGATTTTCCGGCTCGAAATAGCGGTTGAACGTGTCGGCGAAGAGCAGCACATCGGCGCGCCCGGTTTTGTTGTCCCGGAAGGGACGCGCCGCCCAATGCGGAAGCGTGCGATCCGCCGCAAGCCCGAGCAGGCGCTCCGACAGCGCGGCAAGGCCCGGCAGCCGGTCGCGCAGATTCATCAGAAACGGCGCGCGCGAGGCGTAAGGCGCATAGCGCGGCAGATAGGCGACCAGCCGGTCGCGGAGCTTCAGCCCACGCGTCCTGGCGCGCTGGTTCAGCACTTCGATCTTCATCTTCGCCATGTCGACGCTGGTCGGGCATTCGCGCCGGCAGCCCTTGCAGGAGACGCAGGTCTTCATCGTCTCCATCATCTCGTCCGAGCTGAGCGCATCCGGTCCAAGCTGGCCGCTGATGGCAAGGCGAAGGCTGTTCGCTCGCCCGCGCACGAGATCGCGCTCATCGCGTGTAACGCGATAGGACGGGCACATGACGCCATCGGCCAGTTTTCGGCAGGCGCCATTGTTGTTACACATCTCGACTGCGCCCTGAAAGCCGCGCCCCTGCCCGGTATAAGCGCTCCAATCGAACGCCATATCGAGCGGCGGGACGCTGTAATCAGGCGGATAGCGGAACAGCCGCCGGTCGTCCATTTTCGGCGGGTCGACGATCTTGCCCGGATTGAGCAGCCCGCCCGGATCCATGCGCGTCTTCACCTCCCCGAAGGCCGAGACGATCCGTTGACCGAACATCTTTTCGTGGAACTCGGAGCGGGAGATCCCATCGCCATGCTCGCCGGAATGCGAGCCGCGATAGGCCTGCACCACGTCGAAGGCTTCCTCGGCGATGGCGCGCAGCGATTTAACGTCCTTGTCGAGCTTCAGATTGAGCACAGGACGCACATGCAGCGTGCCGACCGAGGCATGAGCGTACCAGGTGCCGTTCGTGCCGTGCTTATGGAAGATCGCCGTTAGCCGGTCGGTAAAATCGGCAAGGTCCGGCAGCCGCACACAGCAATCCTCGATGAAGGAGACCGGCTTTCCGTCCGATTTCATCGACATCATGATGTTGAGGCCCTGTTTACGGACCTCGAAAATCTGGGCGATGAAATCCGGATCGACGGCATCGATCACGCCGCCCTCGCGCTTGCCCGGATCGCCCCAGCGGAAACCGAGATCGGCCATGCCGTCATGGAGCTGGCGGAGGCGCGCAAGGTTCTCCTCCCGGTCCGGCTCGGCGAATTCGACCATCAGGAGCGCCGCCGGCTCGCCGCGCACGAAGTGATCGACAATCGGACGAAACATCGCAATGTCGCGCGACAGCTCGATCATCGTCCGGTCCATCAGCTCGACCGCCGTGGGGCCGAGCTTGACCAGATGCTGTGCCGCGTCCATCGCGTCCCGGAATGTCGGGAAATGGCAGACGCCGACGACCTTTTCGCGAAGGATCGGCGAGAGCTTGAGCGTGATCGTCTCGCTGACGGCGAGCGTGCCTTCCGAGCCGACGAGGAACGCCGCCATGTCGTTCGCCGGCCCGTTCGGCATCAGCGCATCGAGATTATAGCCGCCGACCCGGCGTGGCACGTCGGGAAAGCGGGCGCGGATTTCATCGGCCTCGCGCGCGCCGAGCTGGAGAAGATCGCGGGTCAGCGCCGGGAAACCGTCCTCGTTCGAGGCGAGCGCCGCGGCACGGTCCACCGGTTCGAAGCGCGCCCTCGCGCCATCCGCCATCAGCGCGTCGATCGCGCGGACATTGTCGCGCATCATGCCGTAGCGGATGGAGCGCGCGCCGCAGCTATTGTTCGCCGCCATGCCGCCGAGTGTGGCGCGGGAGCTGGTCGAGACATCGACCGGGAACCAGAGCCCGGTCGGCTTCAGCGCGCGGTTCAGCTCATCCAGCACGAGCCCCGGCTCGACGATCGCGGTTGCGCTTTCCGCATCGACGCTCAGCACGCGGTTCAGATATTTGGAGAAGTCGATGATGATCGCTTCATTGACGGTCTGACCGCATTGCGACGTGCCCCCGCCGCGCGGCAGGACCGGCACGCCCTCTTCCCGCGCGATCGTCAAAACCGCCTCGACATCGGCGAAGCGCTTCGGCACGACGACGCCCAGCGGAAACATCTGGTAGATCGAGGCATCGGTCGCATAGCGCCCGCGATCGAAGCGGCCGAAGAGCAGCTCGCCCTCGATCGCCTTCCTCAGCCGGGCCTTGACCCGGTCGTCGAGCTCGGGGGATTTCGCCATGCTTTTCCTGCTCCTGCGGGGCTCACCAGAGTTAGGCGGCCGATCCCGTCCACACGATCCGGCCGAAAGCTTTCATTTTGGGTATTGGCGGGAGGGATGCAATCGGTTGGCCTCAAACGCGGCATTCGGTCCGCGACGCTTGCCGCGACCGCCCAACCATAGCCGAATCCGCGCCAAAGGTGTAAATTCAGGTCGCAAGGAGGACCAGCGATGGCACGATCTGGACGGCATTTTCTGCAAATTCCCGGCCCGACCAATGTCCCCGACCGGATTTTGCGGGCCATGGACTTCCCGACCATCGACCATCGGGGAGCCGAATTCGCCGCGCTCGGCAAGCGCGTCCTGAAGGGCATGAAAACGGTCTTCAAGACCGGGCAGCATGTGGTGATCTATCCCTCCTCCGGAACCGGCGCCTGGGAAGCGGCGCTGGTCAACACCATGTCGCCCGGCGATCAGCTCCTCATGCCGGAGACCGGACATTTCGCCTCGCTCTGGCGGGCCATGGCCGAAAAGCTCGGACTGAAGCCGATCGTGATCGGCGGCGACTGGCGCACCGGCGCTCAGCCGGATGAGATCGCGGCGCGGCTTGCCGAGGACAAGGCCCATGCGATCAAGGCGGTCTGCGTGGTCCAGAACGAGACCTCGACGGGCTGCGCGACGCCCATCGACAAGGTTCGCGCGGCCATCGACTCGGTTGGGCATCCGGCGCTTCTGATGGTCGACACGATCTCCTCGCTCGTCTCCATGGATATGCGGATGGATGAATGGGGCGTCGACGTCATCGTCGCCGGCTCGCAGAAGGGTCTGATGCTGCCGCCCGGCCTGTCCTTCAACGGTGTCTCGGAAAAGGCGCTCGCCGCCTCGAAAACCGCCAGCCTGCCGAAATCCTATTGGGCGTGGGGCGACATGCTCGGGCCGAACAAGAACGGCTTCTTCCCCTATACGCCGGCGACGAACCTGCTCTATGGCCTCGCCGAAGCGCTGGGCATGATCGAGGAGCAGGGGCTCGATGTGATCTTTGCCCGCCATGCCCGTCATGGCGAGGCGACCCGCCGCGCCGTCCGCGCCTGGGGCCTCGAAGTGCTCTGCCGCGATCCGGACTATTATTCCGCATCGCTCACCGCCATTCTCATGCCGGAGGGTCACAGCGCCGACGCCTACCGCAAGGTCGTGCTGGAGAATTTCGACATGTCGCTCGGCGCCGGGCTCAGCAAGGTTGCCGACAAGGTCTTCCGGATCGGCCATTTGGGCGATTTCAACGATCTGATGCTGATGGGAACGCTTGCGGGCTGCGAGATGGGGCTGGAGCTGGCCGGCGTGCCGCACAAGAAAGGCGGCGTGGATGCGGCGATGGCCTATCTGACCGGCAGCGCGCAGGCGGGGCGGCTCAAGGCCGCGGAGTGAAGCTGAAACGCCAAGAGCGACGTCATTTCACCTCTCCCTTGGGGGAAGTTCGGCGCGAAACGCCGGGTGAGGGGAGAGTGCATCAGAGGCTGAGGACGTACCCCCACCCCAACCCTCTCCCCAGGGGAGAGGGAGCGGAGAATCTGAGATCTCGGGGGCAAGTCCCTGAATTGAATGGTACCGCCACCCCGGCTCGAACGGGGGACCTCTAGATCCACAATCTAGCGCTCTAACCAACTGAGCTATGGCGGCACTCGCGGCGAAGCCGTCTGTATCCGCGGAAATTAAGACGATCCGCCGATCGTTGCAAGTGAAAGCCCGAAGGGACGCGGCTCGGTCCCCTCTTCGCGGTTTAAAGGCGTTTCCGGCGGACGGGAACGGCGCGTCAACGGTTCTTGGCGCTGCTCATGCGGATCCACTGACCGTTGATCTGGTCATCGGCGATGACTTTCAGAACCATTTCGGCAAACTCGCCGGGGTCCGCAAGAACGCTGGCGTCCTGCTCGGTCGTCTCGATCTTCTGGGTCATATCCTCGGAGCGCTCGGCGAAATCCGCTGTGTCATAGCGTCCGGACATGATGGTCACGACCCGGATGCCTTCATTGACGAGGTCGCGGGCGAGCGGACGCGTCAGCGCAAGCACCCCGCCTTCCGATGCAGCATAGGCTGACTGCCCCTCTTGGCCATCCTCGGAGGCAACCGAGGCGGAGTTGATGATGACGCCGCGAATGCCGCCATCGAGCGGCGGAAGCGTCATCATCGCGGCGGCGGATTTGGTCGCCATGTAGAACGTACCGGTCAGATTGACCTGCAGGAGCCGCTCGAAGCTGGGGATGTCATGCAGCATGATCCGGCCCGTATTGGGGTCGCGCCAGACGGCCGGCTGATCGAGAGCGATACCGGCGCAGTTGATGAGCACGCGCTCCATGCCATGTTCCTCGCGGGCAAAATCGAGCGCGGTATCGACGGTGATTTCGCTGGAAATTTCCAGATGCCGGTAGATCGCCCCAATCCGTCTGGCCAGTGCTTCGCCTTCTTCGCGATACATGTCGAGAATTGCGACCCTGCATCCGGCCTCGGCCAGCTTTTCGGCCGCGGCCGCGCCGAGGCCTTTGGCGCCGCCTGCGACGATAGCACTGATATCATTGCCAAGCTTCATGGCTGTTCCCTCATTAATCCGGCTGGAATGAACGGTAGAAACGGCCCCGTGTCAATTCGTTTTGGGCCCATCCGGCACGAAGTTGAATCCCGTTCCGTAGACGAAAAGTTCGCAGGCGCCGTCGGCAATGCGCGGATGGCTGATACGCACGCCGAGGCAGCCGTCATAGCCTTTCGCCTTGGCTTTCTCCTCCAGCTCGGCCAGCGCCCGTTCGAGCGTGGCGTTCATCAGCCGCTCATAGCGCCGCATCTGCCCGCCGAATGTATTGGTAAGGACTTCGCGCACGTCGCGGAAAATATTGGCGGCGTTGACGGCGGAAACCCAGATGAGCTCGCCTTCCCTGACCTGGCGGCCTGACGGGCGATCGGTTGTGTAAAGTGCCATGGCGCTATTTCTTTCCTCGGCCATCGGTCCTGATGATGACCGTTGCGGGCCGGCCGAATAGGAGGCGGCGCAGGGCCAGGAGAATGAGCAGGCCGAAGAGAAACAGGAAGAGCAGACCGAGCCAATAGCGCTCGATGAAGACGCGGTAATTCACCTCGCCTTTCCGCACCAGCGCCAGGTCATCGCCAATATTGGAGATATTCAGGGTGGTGTTGTCGCGCAGCAGCATCTGGACGGCGGAGAGCTGATTCCGGCTTTTCAGGATGGCTTCGCGCAGCGATTTCTGGGCAAGTGAGCGCATCAGGCTCGGATTCTCGGCCACCTCTCTGAGAACGCGGCTTGCCGCGGCGGGCTCCAGCCGATCGAGATAGGTGGCGAGCGCGCGCAGCTCTTTCTCGTTAAGGCGGCGGGCAAGCTTTTTCATCGTTTCGGCAGGCAGAGAAAGCATCGCGTCGCGGGCGGTGCGATCCAGCTTGGCGATCCGCTGCGCCGCAGCGCCGCTTTCCAGCGAAAGCAGCCGGTTGAGCTGGTCTTTCGTGATCTCGTCCGGCGGGATCGACTGCGGCAGACCGTAATCGACGGCCTTCGGCAGGCGCGCGCCGGCCAGATCGGCCCAATCGATGGCCTGCTCCAGCGAATTGAGTTCGATTGCCAGACTGACGCCGGTCTCATCGAGGACTCCCAATGCGCGCCGCAGCGTCCCGTCGCGCGTGCGCTGCAGGACGCCGGCCTCTCCGTCCTTCTTGAGCAGGAAGCCGACGATACGCCCCAGCCGGCCAAGCTCGTCCGCGCGACGCGTCTTGAGGAAGGTCCCAAACGCGTCGTCCTTTTCCGCCAGGTTCAGGAGGACACTGTATTTCTGCTTGAAATCCTGCCAGAAGGCATAGATGCGCTCGGTCGTCGCTTCGGCGATCGTATCGATCTGCGCGGTCAGGTCGGCTTCAATGGATTTTGCCAGCTCCGCTTTGATCAGGTCCTTTGCCTCGGCGGACTTCATCCGCTCCTCGATCAGCGGGAAGACGCCTTTGCTGGCTTCGTAGAGATCGCGCACGATGAGGGCGAGGCCGACAAGGCCGGTGAAGGTCGAAATGATGCGGGAGGCGACCAGCCCGGCGACGCGGCGTCCGATCGTTGCGACCATACGCGCGATGATCCGCCGGCTGACGATAAGCACGATGCCGGAAATCGTCCCGATATTCTCAAGTACCAGATCGCCGGTGTCGATCTTCGCCCCGCCGATCTGGTTGGTGATGTTCAAATTCTCTTCCGTCTCCTGCTCGAAGACCTGCGCCACCGCGCCGCCATAGCGGCTTTGCAGCGCGGTGCGGACACAGTTGATCACGGGAGCCGAAACGCGCGCGGCGGCCCGTTCGAGACGGGTGCCGAAATCATTGCCGACCCCTTGCGCGAGATCGGAAAGGGCCGCCTTGAACCCTTCCGAGCCGTAGGCGCGCTCGGCCACGTCGATGGCGATTTTCTCTGCCGTTTCCTTGCTGATGGTCGAATAGGCGCGGTCGAGGATCGTCGTATCGGCGCGGGCAATGCGGATCGCCTCATCGATCTCACGATCGAGCCGCTCGTCCATCTTCACCTCGCGCCAGTGCTTTTCGACGAGCGCCCGGTAATCGATCTGCCCAAGCTGGGTGGTCAGTGACTCTTTGGTCAGGGTCTTAAGCTGCGCGCGCACTTCGGGATCGCTGAGATTCTGGCATTGCTCGATCCTGACTGGGATATTGCCGCCATTCTGCGCCATGGCCGGCGGCAGGCAGGTGAGCAGATAGACAGCGAGGGTGATTGCCCCAATGGCGGAACGGAACGGATGGAGCCTTGCAAACACGCGCATTACCTCGCAAAGCAAGGTCGCCAGAGCGGCGACCGAGAAGGAAACCCGAGTCCCAGCGATCTTATTCCGGCACCCGATGTTTCAATATTGCCTGCTCCGCTACAGATTGAAAGAGACAGCGGCAAAAAGTACGCCCCAGGCGAGCAGGGTAACCTCGAAGGGATGGCCCTCGGCGATGGGCGTAAGAATTGGAACGTGGATTGCGAAATAACGTGAAAGGATTATCAGAACAACGAGTATCGTGGAAATTGCGAACATTCCGAAGGAAGGGGCGCTGAGTTTCATCTTCATGGCCTATTCGTCAAAGATCCCTTTGAAAAAACGGTGACTGATACAATATGAACGCGACTTGTCGGCTATCGGGGCGGCTGCTCGAAAATCGGTGTCCCCGCAAGGGCTGAGCGGATCGGCGCAAAGGACCGCCGGTGATGCGGCGTTACGCCGAATGCGGCAAGCGCCTCAGCGTGGGCGGGTGTGCCGTAGCCCTTATTGGTGTGCCACCCATAGGCCGGAAAATTCTCCGAGAGCTGTTCCATCAGCCGGTCCCGCGTGACCTTCGCCACGATCGAAGCGGCGGCGATGGAGGGACAGAGCCTGTCGCCATCGACGACGGTGACGGCGCGCTGCGAAACGGGCGGGGCGCAATTGCCATCGACCAGGACGACATCCGGAGCGGTCGTCAGCGTGGCGACCGATTGAGCCATTGCCCGCAGAGCCGCCTGGAGAATGTTGATCCTGTCAATGTCCTCGACCGAGACGATGCCGACGCTGACCCAGGCCCGCTCCTGGATAATCCGGAAAAGCTTGGTGCGGCGCTCAGGCGTAAGGAGCTTTGAATCGTTGAGGCCCCTCGGGATCTTCGAATCCCGGAATATGACCGCGGCCGCGACGACCGGGCCGGCCCAGGGCCCGCGTCCGGCCTCGTCGACGCCGGCAATGCAGGCGGCTTCCGAGCCGGCGAGTGCGCGCTCGGTCCTCAGGGACGGCCGTTTTGCAATCCCGGATGGACTCATGCGGACCAGACTGCACGCCGGGCAGATGATCGCAAGCGGCTTTGTTACGATTTGAACAGATCAAGCTGCGCCTTGGCGGCGGTCGGCGGGCGGAAGAGGTCACAGCGCAGCAATGCGCGCCGATTGTTGAGGCCCAGACGCTTCACGGCCAACCTGAAGCGATTCGCGATCAGCTCGGCATAAGGGCCGCTGCCCGTCTGGCGTTCGCGCCAGGCCGACACGTAGTCCTTGCCCCCTCTTGTTGAGCGAAGGAGCGACATGACCCGCTTGGCGCGGTCCGGAAATTCCTCGGCGAGCCAGTCCTGGAACAGCTCGCTGATTTCGAGGGGGAGACGCAACAGCACGTAACCGGCCTCACGCGCTCCCGCTTCGGCGCAGCGCTGGAGAATGGATTCGATTTCGCCGTCATTCACGGCCGGAATGATCGGGGCGACCATCACGCCGGTCGGCACGCCCGCCTCGCTCAGCCGCGTAATCGCCTCGACACGGCGCTCAGGCGTCGTCGCACGAGGCTCGATCTTGCGGGAAAGGTGGTGATCGAGCGAGGTCACGGAGATCGCGACCTTGGCGAGGCCGCGCGCGGCGAGCGAGGCAAGCAGGTCCAGGTCGCGCAGAATGAGCGCCGATTTCGTCACGATGCCGACCGGGTGGTTCAGCCGGTCCATGATCTGCAAAATCTGCCGGGTGAGTTCGTAAGTCTTCTCGATCGGCTGATAGGGATCGGTATTCGTCCCGAGAGCGATTGTCTTAACCTGGTATTTCGGGCGCGAAAGCTCAGCTTCGAGCGCTTCCGCCGCGTTCGTCTTCGCGATCAGAACGCTCTCGAAATCCAGCCCCGCCGATAAGCCGAGATAGCAATGTGTCGGCCGCGCATAGCAATAGATGCAGCCATGCTCGCAGCCGCGATAAGGATTGATCGACTGGTCGAAGCCGATATCCGGCGAGTCGTTTGTTGCAATGATCCGCCGCGCCTGCTCGAGCCGCACCTCGGTCTTGAACGGGGCGAGCTCCGCAAGGCCTTCCCAGCCGTCGTCGAAATCCTCGCGGATCTGCGTTTCGAAGCGTCCGGCCAGATTGGCCCGGGCGCCGCGTCCGCGCCGTCTTTCGCTGTCGACGGGCGGGACGTCGGGGGAACGGGATCGAGGCATAGCGAAGGGTTTCCGGACCATGCGCTAAGTTAGCCCGAGGCCGAGAACAAATAAAGAACAAAATGACGGTATTTTGAACTGCGTCCCGAAAGATTGTCTGAAATGCGGACTTCACTTTCCCGGATCACGCCCTATGATCGCCGCCATGATCTCCGTTGTTATTCCGACCCATAACGCCCAGGCCGCACTCGGCCGCACGCTGGCGGCGCTCGTCCCCGCGGCGATCGACGGGCTGGTGCGGGAGGTCGTGGTGGTCGATGGCGGCTCGTCGGATGTGACCTGCAAAATCGTTGACGAAGCGGGCGCACGCCTCATTCAGTCCGAGCCGGGGAGGGGCCTGCAACTTGCCGAAGGCGCGCGACAGGCCAAGGGACGCTGGCTGCTTTTTCTGCATTCGGACACGGTCCTGCAACCGGGGTGGGAGGAGGAAGCCTTCCGCCACATTCAGTTGGTCGAGAGTGTCGAAGAGCCGGACAGGGCGGCCGCGTTCCGCTTCGCGCTGGATGATAACGGGTTGATGGCGGCCTATCTTCGCTGGGCTGTCGGCGTTCGCTGCCGGGTCTTCAAGATGCCCTATGGCGATCAGGGGCTTCTCATATCGCGGCGCCTCTATGACGAAGTCGGAGGCTTCAAGCCGCTGGTGCTGATGGAAGATGTCGACCTCGTGCGGCGCATCGGCCGCAGGCGCATCGCCTTCTTCCGCTCCTCGGCCGTGACCAGCGCACGGCGCTATCGGAAGGGCGGCTATTGGCGGCGGATGTTGCGCAATCTGGCCTGTCTCGGCCTTTATTACTTGTGCGTCCCGCCGCATGTGCTTGCCAGGCTTTATGGTTAGGCGCCATACGGGCCGGACGACCCGCCATCTCGTCCTGATGGTGAAAGCGCCGCGCATGGGCGCCGTCAAGACACGGCTTGCGCGCGAGATCGGGCCGGTGGCGGCGACCCAGTTCTATCGGACCGTGACGGCGAATCTGATCCGCCGGCTGGCGTGCGATCCGCGCTGGCGGCTCGTTCTCGCTGTTGCGCCGGACAGCGCGATCCCTGCGCCGTTCTGGCCGCGCCGCATTCCGCGGGTCCGGCAGGGCCGGGGGGATTTGGGCGTGCGCATGGAAAGGCTGCTCCGGGCGCAAGGGCCCGGACCGGCCATCCTTATCGGTTCGGACATTCCGGAAGCCGGCGCGGAGCATATTGCGGCGGCGTTCGACCGGCTTCGGTACAATGACGCCGTGTTCGGACCGGCTGAAGATGGGGGCTTCTGGCTGATTGGCTTGAAACGCTTTCCGCGGCTTTCCGGCCTGTTTGCCGGGGTTCGCTGGTCGAGCCCGGCGACGCTCTCGGATGCGCTCGCGAACCTCAGCGGCCGCAAGATTGGCTTTGCGGCGGAACTTTCCGATGTCGATGATACGCCGTCTTATCGGCAGGCCGGGCCGCGGGGCTCATTGGTGACGCTGACGCCGGGGTAGGGTGTCGGCGCTAGATCAACCCTCGTTCAAGTGGAATCACTTGAGCGAGGTCAAGCTGATCGATTTCAAAAGACGAGTGCAACTGTCCCCGCGTCCATCCCCGCCTTCGCGGGGACATGCTTGGACGCGCGTTGCGCTAGCTGACAATCCGCCGGCTACTCCTCATGGAAGCCTTGTTCGATAAGCGCGGTCAGGGCGTCGAGCGCCTCCTCGGCCTCCGGCCCCTCCGTTTCGATGACAATCCGGGTGCCCGGCCCGGCGGCAAGCATCATCAGCCCCATGATCGAGGTGCCGTTCACGCCGACCTCGTCCCGCTTGACCACCACCTCGGCGTCAAACCTCTCGACGCATTTGACGAATGCGGCGGAGGCGCGGGCATGCAGACCCCTTTGGTTCGTTATCGTGACTTCGGCGAGGCATTGATAGACGCCGGAAGCGGAAATGCTGGTCATGTCGAGCCTGAATGTTGACGGCGAAAGCCGGCGGGCAAGGCAATTATGCAATATCCGCCCGCCGAGCGGAAGCATTATGCGCATTCCTTGCTCGATGGCCGGCCAGCGCAACATCTAAAAACGCAGCTGGTACATGAAGATATGGTGGCAAATGCATTTATCGTGGAGCTAGAACCTGGCTAGCCACATGAATATATTTGCGGCCAGCCTCCTGTGCGAGCTTGATTGCTTCCGGCAAGGGGGACTCCTCGCGGACGCGGGCGAGCTTCACGAGCATGGGCAGATTGATGCCGGCAATCACTTCCACGCGCGATTCATCCATTGCGGAGATCGCAAGATTAGACGGGGTGCCGCCAAACATATCGGTCAGCAGCACGCAGCCATCGCCGTTCTCGACCACGCCGATGGCCTCCAGGATGGCCGACCGCCGCTCCTCCATATTGTCATCGGGCTGAATGCAGATCGTGGCGATCTGCTCTTGCGGACCGACAACATGCTCCAACGCCGCCCGGAATTCCTCGGCCAAATGGCCGTGCGTGACAATGACAATGCCGATCATACCTTGATCCAATCAGCGCGGCCACGCTGCGCCGCAACGCGCCGGCTCGCCCGCAGACCCTTCCAACATTCTCCGTTTTTGACGCTTGCCGCGCAAGCCCCATCAGGAAAACAGTGCGCAGGATGAAAGCGGATTCGCCAATCAGGGTTAATCCTCAGAATCATTTTTCACCATTCGATCTTCTGAAGCGCGAGGCGCAGCTTCAGATGGGCCGAGGGTTCGAACGGCGAAAGCTGCAGGATCGGCAGGTCGCGGCCACACAGGGACTGCGCCGGCAGAGGCGATGGGGGCAGCCTCGGAACCTCGTCATTGTCGGTCAGCTGTACGATCAGCCTGACCTCGGCGTCGCGGCGGTAGGGGACGGCGATGATGCCGATGCCACGCACTTCCATCCGTCCGGCGATTGTCTGAGGTGCGCTGGCCATCAGCTTGCCATTTCGCTCCTCGACTTCGATCTGATCGTCGGCGACGAGGGCCGCCTCGAGCTCTGGCGGCGTGTCGAAAATGAAGCGGAGAGCGAGATCCGACTTCCCGCTGCCCGATGCACCCTTCAGGATCGCGGCATTTCCGCCGAGTGACACGCAGGTCCCGTAAATGAGCACGGATTGAAGCTTCACGTCAGATCACTGGCAGACGGATGACAAAGCGCGCGCCCAGTGACCGTGCGGGCTCGCATTCGCCGGCCGCCTTCGCCGGCCGGGGCGGCAGGCGGTTCTCCGCCCAGATGCGGCCCCTGTGGGCCGTGACGATCTGCCGGCAAATATTCAGCCCGAGACCGGAGTTCTTTCCGAACTCTTCCTGCTCCGGCCGGTCGGTATAGAAACGCTCGAAGATCTTCTCCAGATGCTCCGGTGGAATGCCCGGCCCCTCGTCCTCGACCGCGATTTCAATCTCTTTGGCGTTGCGGTCCAGGCTGCAAATGACCCGGATGGCGCCATTTTCGGGCGAGAAGGAGATGGCATTATCGAGCAGATTGCAGACCACCTGGCTCAGCCGTCCCTCATGCCCGTAAATCCTGAACGGGCTCTTGTTTCCGATCGCGGCGGCGCGCGGCATGCCCTTGATCTGCAGGTCGATATTGACCGGGCAGTCGCGATGGATGTCGTTTTGCGCCCCGCAGATGGAATCCAGCAGAGCCGCAATATTGACCGGACGCAGGCTTTCCCGCGCAAGCTCGGCGTCAAGCCGGGAGGCGTCGGAGATGTCGGTAATGAGCCGGTTCAGCCTGTGCACGTCGTGCCGGACAATCTGCATCAGGCGATCGCGGTCTTCGTCCCTTTTCGCGAGCGGCAAGGTTTCCGCAGCGCTCTGCAACGAGGTCAGAGGATTCTTCAACTCATGCGAAACGTCGGCGGCGAAGCTCTCGATTGCATCGAGCCGCGCATAGAGCGCCGAGGTCATCTCCCGCAGCGCGCGGGCCAGATGACCGATCTCGTCCGACCGATGCGTGAAATCGGGAATATCGGCGCGCGCCTTGATATTGTTGCGCACGCGTTTTGCGGCCTGCGCAAGACGATGCATCGGGCCTGCAATGGTGCCGGAGAGAATGATCGATCCACCAACTGTCACAACGAGAACCAAGAGCCAAAGCCGGGCCATGGACTTACGTTCCGTGACAAGCTCCTGGTCGATGGCGCCGTCATCCGTCGTCAGGAGGAGCGCGCCGAGCACTTTGCCGCCTTTCTCGATCGGCGCCGCATAGCTGAGGATCGTCTCGCCGAGCTCGTTCTCGCGGGCAATCAGCGTGGGACTGCCTTCTTCCAGAGCGGCTTTGACCTCGGCGAAGTTCTTGCCGTTCTGCATGGTGCCGATATCGAGTTTCGGCAGGCTCGCGGACCGGAACAGGTGCTCCACGCGCAACCAGAGCCGGTAGCGCCAGCTGACCTCGTCTTCCCGTTTTGTCGGATTTTGGTACTGCGTCAGCTTCCCCGCCCTGAAGATCCGATTGCTGTCCACCAGCCAGCTGCCGTCGGCGTTGTAGACATAGCCATGGGTATTCGTCGGCTTGATCAGGCTGCGAAGAAGCTCGGCGGCCTTTTCCTGGCTGATCGTGTAAGTGCTGTCGGGAGGGGCGCCGAGGATGACGTCGTCATAGCCCTCGGAAATGCGTGGCGCACCTTCCAGCGTCAGCGCCTTTGCAATGATCTCGGCTTCGATCTTGAGGCTCTCCCCGCGCGCTTTGATCAGCCGATCGTAGAAATCGCTGATATAGAACATTCCGATGAGGAGAACGATAAGGCTCAAACTATTGAGCGCGACGATGCGGCCGACAATGGAGGTGAATGTGTAGTAAACGCCCGCGCGCGCAAAGGCTTTCATGAGCCTGCGCCATGCAAGGCGGCCGGAAGCCGCGAAGCCGGATCCGCTGATTGGCCGGGCGGTTTCTATTGCAATCGTCTTGCCCTCCGACGTCATTCCTTGAAGCGGTAGCCTACACCGTAAAGTGTCTCGATCACGTCGAAATTATTGTCAACGAGCTTAAACTTCTTTCGCAGCCGCTTGATATGACTGTCGATCGTGCGGTCGTCGACATAGACCTGGTCGTCATAGGCAGCGTCCATCAGCGCATCCCGGCTTTTCACGACGCCGGGACGCTGGGCCAGAGCCTGAAGGATCAGAAATTCGGTGACCGTCAGCGTGACGGGCATGCCGTCCCACATGCAGCTATGGCGTTCCGGATCGAGCTTCAGCTTGCCGCGCTCGATGATATTGGCCGGATCGTCCATTCCCGCCGCCGCCTCGCGCGGGGCCGAGCGGCGCAGGATCGCCCTGACCCGTTCGACCAGCAGGCGTTGCGAGAACGGCTTTCGGATGAAATCGTCCGCGCCCATTTTCAGCCCGAAAAGCTCGTCAATCTCGTCATCCTTGGAGGTCAGAAAGATGACTGGCAATTCGGTGCGCTGACGCAGGCGCCGAAGCAGCTCCATGCCATCCATGCGGGGCATCTTGATGTCGAGGATCGCAAGATCGGGCGGATCGGCGATCATCCCGTCAAGGGCTGACGCACCGTCGGTATAGGCGTTGATCTTGTAGCCTTCGGCCTCAAGAACCATTCGCAGCGACGTCACGATGTTGCGGTCGTCATCAACAAGTGAGATTGTCGGCATGATTGTAGTGCCTCGCCCGTCCATATCACGTGTGTTTCATTTTCGAAGGGAGGTCATACTGTGGCGGAAAAGCCACGTCAAATTTGAAACGCATCGTAGAACAGCGTTCACAAATTGCAAATCTCGAAATCATGTCAGTCCATAGCTCTGCTGAATCAGGCTTAATTGTGACGCCGGTCCTCGCATTATTGCGCGGGAGGGGCATCGGATCGCTTGCGACGCTGGAGCCGGCAACCGGCCATCCTTATGCGTCCCTCATCACCGTTGCGACCGAAACGGACGGTTCGCCCATATTCCTGATCTCCAAGCTCGCCTGGCACACGCGCAATCTGGAAGCCGATCCGCGGGCATAGATTCTGCTCGCAGCCGAATCGGGTCCCGGCGATCCTCTGAATCTGGGCCGCGTGAGCCTCATGGGGGTTGCCGAGCGGACCGAGAATAGCGGCGCAAGACGGCGATTTCTTGCAAAGCATCCAGGTGCGGCCTTCTATGCGGACTTCGCCGACTTTTCCTTCTGGCGGTTGCGGATTGAGCAGCTCCATTATGTCGGCGGCTTTGGGCGGATTACGACGCCTTCGGCCAAAGACATTCTCTTCGCCCCGGCCGCGGCGAAATCGTGGGACGAGCGAATCGAGGCCGCGATCGATACGGCAAATGCCTCCGAATGGGAACTGATCGACCGCCTCGCGGGTTCTTTAACCGGCAAGATGGAACCCGGCTGGAGGATCGCCGCATGCGATCCAGAAGGATGCGATTTGGTCTCGGAACAGGACGTTGGGCGCCTCGTGTTCCCCGCGAGATTGGAGGAACCAGACGCGCTCGTGGATCTGCTTCGCGAACTCGGTCGCCACGATCCAACCCTTCCCCTTAACTAATGCTTGTGTAACGGGTTTGCCGGCCCGTACCAGGGATTGGATTGTCCCTTGAAATGCCCATATATTGATCTGGCGCAATGGCATCCCAAATCGGCTGTGCAAAATGTCGATTTACGCTTGATATTCATAGCTTCGCCAGTGTTCTGATGACAGCCGGGTCGATTAGTCGTTGAGGAGTTATCTGTGACAAGTAAAGAAAACGGTTCCCAAGCCGTATCACTCTCGTCCTTTCTATCTGGCCGGCTAAAATCTCTCCGCAGAAATCCCTCTCAATCGATCTTGTACGAACTCGCTATCCGGCGCCACGAGGGCGAACTCGTTTCGACCGGCGCGCTTGCCATTCGCACGGGCGCACATACAGGCCGGTCCGCCGCCGATAAATTCATTGTCCGCAATGCTCTGACGGAAGACGCGGTCTGGTGGGACAACAACAAGGCGATTTCGCCGGACCATTTCGACCGTCTGCTGGAAGACTTCCTCGACTACGCCGCCGATCGGGAGCTTATTTCGCAAGATCTTTATGCCGGGGCCGACCCGCAATACCGGCTTCGCGCAAGAATTTACACCGAGCTTGCCTGGCATGCTCTGTTCATTCGTCATTTGTTGATCGCGCCGCCGGCCGAGGAGCTGGCTGACTTCGAGCCCGAATTCACGATCATAAACCTGCCGGGCTTCCGCGCCGATCCCGCGCGGCATGGCTGTCGTTCCGAGACGGTGATCGCCTGCGATTTCGAGCGCAAACTGGTGCTGATCGGCGGCAGCTCCTATGCGGGCGAGACAAAAAAATCCGTGTTCACCTATTTGAACTATGTTCTGCCGCAAAGGGGCGTGATGCCCATGCATTGCTCGGCGAGCGAGGAGCGGGAAGGCGGCAATGCGGCGGTCTTTTTCGGCCTTTCCGGCACCGGCAAGACGACGCTTTCGGCCGATCCGGTGCGCATGCTGATCGGCGATGACGAGCATGGCTGGTCGCCGGACGGCATCTACAATTTCGAGGGTGGCTGCTACGCAAAGACCATCAGGCTCTCCAAGGAAGCCGAGCCGGAAATCTATGCCGCCGCGAACAGCTGGGCCGCGGTGCTCGAAAATGTCATCCTTCATCCGGAAACGCGCGCGCCCGATTTCGATGACGGTTCGCTCACCGAGAATACGCGCGCAGCTTATCCTCTGAGCTATGTTCCCAATGCCAAGCCGAGCGGGTGCGCCGGCCATCCGGCGAACATCGTCATGCTGACCGCTGACGCCTTCGGCGTTCTCCCGCCAATCGCCCGGCTGACGCCATCTCAGGCGATGTACCATTTTCTCTCCGGCTACACCGCCAAGGTCGCCGGGACCGAAAAAGGCGTTTCGGAGCCAATGGCGACCTTCTCGACCTGCTTCGGCGCGCCCTTTATGCCGCGCCATCCGAGCGTCTATGGCAACATCCTGCGCGAGTTGATTGCCGAGCACAATGTCGATTGCTGGCTGATGAATACCGGCTGGACCGGCGGCAAGTTCGGCGTCGGTCAGCGCATGCCACTGAAATTCACCCGCGCTCTGCTCAATGCCGCGCTGTCCGGCAAGCTGAAACATGCCAGCTATCGTCGCGATCCGCTCTTCGGCTTCGAGGTGCCGCTCGATGTCGAGGGCGTGCCGCCGCATCTGCTCGATCCGCGCCGGACCTGGGCCGACAAGCAGGCCTTCGACAGCCAGGCGCGGCAACTCGTCGGCATGTTCGCCGAGAACTTCCGGCGGTTCGAGAGGGATGTCGACGCCGACGTGCGCGGCGCCGGACCGGTCCATCAGATGGCGGCGGAATAGCTGCAGCCGCGACGTTAACCTAGCGCAACGCGCGTCCGGGCCTGTCCCCGCGAAGGCGGGGATGGACGCGGGAACAGTTGCGCTC
>Ga0315553_10001605_pt1 | contig 18575 bp, 18 predicted proteins | sample SalMarSW160140MG_FD_203099 | JGI IMG/M metagenome (GOLD analysis project Ga0315553, IMG submission 203099) | Salt marsh sediment microbial communities from the Plum Island Ecosystem LTER, Massachusetts, United States - Salt Marsh Sediment SW1601-40 ... | reverse complement strand
CGGGTTCGTCCTGGAGGACGACGATGTCGAGGTCCGGCCGCCGGCGTTTAGCGGTCGCGGCCGCCTTCATCCCCGCGGCGACACCTCCTACGATCAAGACACGGCTCACGTGGCTCGCTCAAGCGTTGCCGTATTTCGCCCAATGCGTCGCGAAGATCGCCTCGGGCGTGATCACCCTCGGCTGGAGCGGCCGCGACACCCAGGTGAGATTGACAAAATGGCGCGCGCTGACGTTCTCCGTGGTGATGTTGCCGCCCCAGGTACCGCACGCGAGCGACAGCGTATATGGCATGCCGTTGCGCGGGCTCCCCGCCCCTTCATTCAGGTTCTGGTTGACGATGACCCTCGCGGTCTTGGTGCCCATGGCCAGCGCCTCGACATTGGCGTCGCTGGTCGTGTGGATGCCGCATGTATGTCCGAGCCCCTGATAGCCGGTGATGCGGTTGACGAGATCGACGGCGGCGTCGATGCCGCCTGAATAGCGATAGAGCGCGAGCACCACCGAGAGCTTCTCGCCGGAGAAGGGGTGGTCATGGCCGACGCCATCCTCTTCCACGATCAGGAAGGTGCGATCGTCCGGAAGGTCGAAGCCGGCAAGCTCGGCGATGCGCGCCGCGGGCTTGGCGACGACGTCGATAGTCGGGATGTGGCCACCGTCGGGCCACATCGCCCGCGCGAGCTGCTGCTTCTGTTCCGGGGTGCAGAGATAGCCCCCGGCATCGATCAGCTTTTGCAAGAGCGCCGCGTAGATATCCGATGCCGCGAGCACGGAATTGTCGGCGAGGCAACTGGTGGCATAGTCGAAGGTCTTGGCCCTGGCGATCATCAGCGCGGCGTCGTCGAGGTCAGCGGTCTCGTCGACGACGTGAACGGAATTGCCGACGCCGACGCCATAGGCCGGCGTGCCTGAGCTGTAGGCCGCCTTGACCATGCCCGCGCCCCCCGTCGCGACGACAAGATCGGCGAGGCGCATCAGGGCCTCCGTCTTGGCGAGCGACGGCTGGGCGATGACCTGGATCAGATCCTCCGGCGCGCCGACCTCGCGGCACCCTTCACGCATCGCCTCGACCACCGCGATCGATGTCAGCTTCGTCCGGGGATGGGGAGAGACGATGATGGCGTTGCGGGCTTTGAGCGCGCCGAGAGCCTTCACCGGCGGCGTCGCGTCAGGTCCGGTGGTCGGGATCAGGGCCGCCACGACGCCAACCGGCTTCGCGATCTTGACCAGACCCTTCTCGGGAATTTCCTCCACCACGCCGCAGGTCTTGATGCCGGCCATGTCGGCGAGCGTGCCCAAGACGCGGTTCTCGAACTTCGCTACCTTGTCCTGATAGCGGCCGAACCCGCCCTCATCGACGGCGAGGCGCGCCAAGGCTTCCCGGTTCTTGAACACATGCCAGCCGACGGCTGTTGCCAGGGCATCGGCCTCCGCCTGGCTATAGGTTTCGATCGCCTGCTGCGCGGCACGCGCCCGCGCGATCATGGCGGCGATCTCGGCCTCGGCTTGCTCCGGCGTTTGTTTCGGCTTCTTGGCAATGTCGGCGACAACTGTCGTCATGACGGATTTCCCCTTCAGATTCAGTGCTTGGCATGTAACGCAGCCGCGGCAGACGGCGTGGTTGACGGCACGCTCGATGCCCGCATGCGGGCATCGACCACGACGAAGCCGTCAGCGGTGGCGATGACTGGGTTGAGGTCGAGCTCTTCCAGCCAGGGAACGCCGGCGACCCACTTCGAGAACGCGGCGATCAGACTGGCAAAACCGGAAATGTCGATGCCGGCCTGGCCGCGGGCGCCGGTCAACAGCGCTCGGCCCTTCAATTCATCGAGCATGAGACGCGCTTCGGCTTCGCCCACGGGCGCGAGACGCAAGGCGACGTCGCCGAGGGCCTCGACCCAGATGCCGCCCAGGCCGGCCATGACCACGGGTCCGAACGTCGCGTCGTGGCGAGCGCCCAGCACGAGCTCGATCCCGGGCGCCACCTGCCGCTGCAACAGTGCCGTCGCCGAGCCGAGACGGGTAGAGACGTCGTCATAGGCCGCGGCGACGGCGGCATGGGTGGCGAGTCCGAGACGCACGCCACCGCATTCCGATTTATGGGTAAGGCCGGGCCGCTCCGCTTTGAGCACCACAGGCATGCCGAGGTCATCCGCGGCGGCAACCGCCTCCCGGCGCGAATGAACCAGCCGCCACGACGTGACCGGCAGACCGGCTTCGGCGAGAAGCTCGAAGGCGAGTGTCGAAGGCAGCCAGCCATCCGCCATTGCGGGAGGCGCGGCGGCGAATGGAGGACTGAGTGCAATATCGCGTGCGGCGCTTTTGCTCAGGGTCAGCGCCAGCAGCTCCGCGGTGCGCGCGGGCCAGGGATGACAGGGAATGCCGCCGGCAAGCAACCGCTTCCGGTTTGCCGCTGCCGACTCAGGCGCGACCCAACAGACATGGACCGGCTTGTGCGAGCCATGGGCCTTCGCCGCGTCGACTTCAGCAATGACCCGGTCAGTGACCTCGCTCATCAAGGCCGAGCGCTGGAGCAGCACGAGGACGACGGCGTCGATCTCATCGCTGGCGAGCAGCGCGGCGAGGGTCGCGCCATACATCTCGGCAAAGCGCGGCCAGTCGGTGGTGACGTCGATCGGGTTGGCGGCAGACCCGTGCGCAGGAAGCGCTGTCGCGATGGCCGATTGCAGGGCTTCGGAAAGTCTCGGAACTTCGAGCCCGTGGGATTCCAACAGATCGGCGAGCTCGACGCCGGTTCCCCCGGAATTGGTGACGATGGCGACGCGGCAGCCCGTAAGCGGCGGCTGGCGGTCGAGGGCAGCGGCGAGATCGAGCAGCGTCAACCCGTCATAGACGACATGGATTCCGGCCTGGCGGAGCGCAGCCAAGGTGACGGCCGTGTCGGTGGCCAGGGCTGCGGTGTGGCTTGCTGCGGCGCGGCGCCCGGCTTCACCCCGCCCCGTCTTCAGCACCACGATCGGCTTGTGAGCCCCGACCTCGCGCGCGGCTCTGAAGAAGCCGCGGCCATCGCCGATCGATTCGAGCAGCATGGCGATGACCCTGGTCTCCGGGTCGCCGGCGAAGGCGCGTAAGAGATCGGTCTCGTCGAGGTCGGCCTTGTTGCCGCAGGCGACCACTCTGGAGAAGCCGATCAGTTCCTCTTGCGAGCGGGAGAAGGCGGCCATGCCGTAAGCGCCGCTCTGGGTGAAGAGGGCGATGCCGCCGCGCGCCGGCAAACCCAAGCCGAGCGAGGCGTTGAGGCCGACGCTCGGGCTGACCACGCCAAAGCAATTCGGGCCGATCAGCCGGACGCCGCCTGCTCGTGCCGCCGCCAGCACGCGCCGTTCCAACGCCAAACCAGCGTCGCCGGTCTCGGCGAAGCCGCCGCTGATGATTACGGCAACCGGCACGCGGGCCGCGGCACAATCCTCGATGATCGCCGGAACCTCGCCCGGGGGCGTCGCGACGATGGCGAGATCAACGGCCCCGGGCACGCTTGAGAGGCTCGCATAGGCAGGCCGACCGAGCACTTCTCCTCGTTGCGGGTGAACCGCTACGACCTCGCCTTGAAAGCCCGAGTCGGTCGCGATCAGATTTTGCATGACGAGATGCCCGAGCTTGCCGGGCGTCGCCGACGCGCCGACGAGCGCCACGCATCGCGGCGTGAACAGGGCTTGCCGCCAGGCGGTCATGGTTCGCCCCCGCGCTGCACGAAGACGCTCGGCAAGCCGCCGCTATGAATAAAGAGCACCGTGCCGCAGCCCTTGAATCGGCCAATGGCAAGGAGCTCACGGTAGCCGGCGAGCGCCTTGGCGGTGTAGGTCGGGTCGAGAACGAGGCCTTCGCAGCGGGCAGCGAGCTCGAGCGCCGCGTCGCCTGCCGCGGACGGAATGCCGTAGCCGGCGCCGATGAAGCCGTCATGGACGATCAGGTCGTCGTCATCGATTTGACATCGAGAGCCCAAGCGCTCGGCGGCCGCTGTGGCGAGGCGATGGATTTGTGCGCGCACCTCGGCGGCCGGGCGGCTGACGGTGATCCCCTCGACACGCCAGGAGGCGCCGTAAAGCCGGGAGCCCAACAGCCAGCCCGCCAAGGTGGCTCCCGACCCTACGGCCATCACCACGCAATCCGGCAGGATGCCGTTCTGCCGGCATTGCACGAGCGTCTCGGCGACCGCGTGGACGTGCCCAATCACCCCCAAGGGGCAGGCGCCACCGCGCGGGATCAGATACGGGTGGCCGCCGGCGGCACGGATGCGCGCGCCCTCCTGCTCGAGCGCTCGGTCGACGGAGGTGCGGTCAGCATCGTTGGTGAAGCGGATCTCGGCGCCGAGCAGCGCGGTGAGATAATGGTTGCCCTCAAGGCGGCGCGGCGCGCTGCCCCAATAGACGGCGACCATGCGGAGCCCGGTATGGGCCGCCGCGGCCGCCGTCGCGCGCACATGGTTGGAGAGAGGTCCCGCGCCGGTGACGAGGGTGTCGGCGCCTTCCTCGATGGCGTCGGCGAGGATCAATTCGAGACCACGCACCTTGTTGCCGCCGAGACCGAAGGGGATCAGGTCGTCGCGCTTGATCCACAGCGCGGGGCCGCCAAGCGCTTCCCCCAGAGCGGCCGCGGGCAACAGCGGCGTCGGCGCCGGATTGAGCGGAAACCGGGCCGGCTCGTCTGTTCGCGGTTGCCAATCGAGCTGCCCGCGCATGGTCACTCCTCGCTTGCCAGCACACGGTCGACAAGCAATTGGCACTGGCCGGTTTGCCGCGACGGATCGAGCAATTCGCCGATCTCCTGGGGCGATAGGCGCGCCGCGATATCGGCGTTCACCCTGATCGCCTGGTCGAATGGCTCTCCGCGTGCAGCCGCTTCTTGAGCGGCGCGATGCATGATCTGATGCGCTGACTGCTTGCCGAGCTTCCGCGCGAGCGCGAGCATGACTGCCTCCGAGCAAACGCGGCCTTCGCTCGCCTCGAGATTGCGCCGCATCCGCTCCACGTCGACGTCGAGATTCTCCAGCAAGGTGGCCAAGAGATTGAGCGCCTTGCCCGCGGCCATGGTGAGCTCCGGCACCGCGTGCCACTCCACCTTCCAGGAGCGGCCGTCGCGCTCGTGGTCATGGGGCAGGCTCTCGGCGAGCGCCGCGGCATTGGCGCGGACCACGCGAGACAGCGTGCCGAGATGCTCGGAGATCTCGGGGTTGCGCTTGTGCGGCATGGTGATGCTGCCGATCTGAGCGCTGCTCAAGCCTTCGCCAAGCTCGCCAATCTCGTCGCGCTGGAGCGAATAGACCTCGTGACCGATGCGGTCAGCTGTGCCCGTCGCCAGCACCAGGAACTGCGCCCATTCGACGATCACGTCCCGGCTCGCGGTCCAGGACATGGCGGGCTGGCGAAGCCCGATCCTGGTGCAGAACGCCTCTTGCAGCTCAAGGCCGCGGGGCCCCAGCGAAGACAGGCTGCCGACCCCGCCGCAGAGCTGGCCGATACCCATGCGCGCGGCAATTTCGGTGAAGCGCTGCCGATGCCGGCGGAGTTCGACGAGCCAGCCCGCGACTTTGAAGCCAAAGGTGATCGGCAGCCCTTGCTGGCCATGGGTGCGGCCCAACATCAAGGTGTCGCGATGCTTGCGGCAAAGACGCGCCGCGGCGGCGATGGCGCGCTCGAGATCGGCAAGCAAGAAGGCGCGCGCGTCCTCGAGCGCCAGCATTAGCCAGCTGTCGGTGATGTCCTGCACCGTGGCACCGAAATAGAACCACTCGCCGGCTACCTCCGGATAGCGCCGGTGCATGGCCTCGATCAGCCCCGCCGTCGAGTGACCGGTGGAGCGGTAACCCGCCTCGAACTCGGCGAAGAAGGCGTCGTCCAACACCACGTCGCGGCAGGCAGCGGCGACGGCGGTCGCGCTCTCCTGCGGGATCACGCCGAATTCGCCCTGCACCTCGGCCAGGATCGCCAGCAGATCGAGCCAGCGGCGGGTGCGCGCCACGTCGTCGAACAGCGCGCTAAGCGCCGGCGTCGACCAAGCGCTGCCATAGACGCGCGAGCCGAACGACCATCCAGTCATGGCGTGCCCTCCGCGAATGCCCGCGCTTCGGCGAGAAGTTCGTTCTCGGCCGCAACTTGCCGGTGCTGCGAGGCCTCGAGCCACAATTGGTGCGGCAGCAGCAGGTCGGTGAGCTCGCGAAGCTGACGCCCGGTCGCTTCCGGGGCGGCGCCACCGACGTCGCTTCGGGCCTTGAGACAGATCTCGGGATCGAGGGCGGATGCGCGCAGCCAGCCGGGCACCGGCGGCAGGTCTCCCCCCTCCTCGGCGCAAGCCCTTTGCAATTCCTCATCAGTGAGACTGGCGAGTGTCCGTCCCTGGGCCTCAAGCCGGCCGATCAGTCTGGCGACGAGGCCGTGGGCGCTGCGGAAATCGAGGCCAAGACCAAGACACAGGCGCTCGGCGAGATCACTGGCGCAACAGGCGCCATCAGCGAGCGCGGCCCGGGCGCGGGCGCTGTTGAAGGTGAGGTCGCTCACGACCTCGCTCATCAAGGTCGCGGCCTGTGCCGCGGCGTGCAGTGCCGCCGGGACCGCAGCGTAGGGCAGCATGCGGCTATCCATCTGGCCTGAGGGCGTGCGTCCACTCGCGGCGACGCCTGCCTGCTCGCCGATGAGACGGTTGGCGAGACCACGGATGAAAGCGAGAGCGAAGGGATTGCGCTTCTGCGGCATGATCTTGCTCGCCCGCGCGTGCCGGTCCGAAAGCTGGACGAAACCAAACTCCGCCGTGGCGAAGATCATCAGATCCTCGGCAAGGCGATCGAGGCCGACGACCGAGGCGACGGCAACCGCCATCGCTTCGATGGCGAGATCGGCCTGCCACATGGCGTCCCGCGCATGGGCGACCGGCGCGGCGAAGCCAAGGCGCCGCGCCAGCGACATGCGATCCTGAAACGCGACCGAGCCGTTCATGCTACCGCAACCGGCCGGACAGAGATCGGCGCGGGCATGAAGCGATTCGAGCCGTTCGAGATCGCGCAGCACGGGCCAAGCGAAGCCCGAGAGATAATGTCCGAAGCTCGTCGGCTGTGCCGCCTGAAGATAGGTGTAGTCCGGCATCAGGTCTTCGGTGTGGGCGGCGGCCACAGCGAGCAACGATTGGCCGAGGCCTGCGAGCGCGACACCGAGCTCGAGCAATCGTTCGCGCAGCAAGAGGTGATAGGCCGTGGAGAGCGCCTCCCGGCGCGCCCGCGAGGTGCCGAGCCAACCAACCGCATCCGTCAGCGTGGCGATGTGCGCCTCACGATTGGTGTAGAGATCGCCATAGGCCGCGCCCGGGGTGAAGCCGGTTTCATCCCTCTGCAGCTGGAGCAGAGCTCCGACCAAAGCCTTCGCCTTGTCGGCGGGAACAACGCCCTGCTCCGCCAAGGTGATGACGTGGGCAAGATCGACGAGGCCGAGATGGATCGCGAGTTTGCCTTGTCCCGAAATCTCCTCGGTGAACGCGCTCGACACCAGGCTCTCGGATGGCGGCTCCGACAGGCGGTTGCCGATCTCGAGCACCGAGGACTGAGGCGGACGCTTGATGTCATCCATGGCTGGAGACCCCCGGCATGGCGACATCGTCCTCCGCCTCCGGCTCGGCCACCGGTTCCGGCACCGCAGGATTCCAATGCCCCGCGGCCTGCTCGAGCTCGGCAATCCGGGACAAGGTTTCGTAGCGAAGGCCCGAGCGCAACGCCTCAAGCGCCAAGGTCTCGAGCGCCGCGACATTGCCGAGATTGACATTGGCGCCGAAGCGCCGCACCAGGGCCGCCTGCTGCTCCTTGCGCGGCGCTTCCCAGATGACGCGGTCGATCTTGTCGCCGAGGCGACGCGTCAGCTCCTCCAGAAACTCCCGGCGCAAGGCCCCGGCGTCGTCGTAGATGCCGACACCACGGCCCGACTCGCGCGCCTCGACGATGACCCATGCCGCGCCCCATTCGAGGTCTTGCAAGGCCTGCTCCGCAAGTTCGCCGGCTTCGGGCTGGTGGGCCGGATCCTTCTTGCCCACTTCGGTGATGGCGATCAGGTCGGCATTGCGGGCGCAGTCGATGACGCGGCGGCGGCGGTCATGGGACAGGTCGATGGTGCCGTCGGAGATTTCGACGGCGTGAAAGCCGAGCTCGCGCGCGCGCCGCATGTAGACGCGGCAGTGCTGCTGCACGATGGCGGCCTCGAGCAGGGTGCCGCCGGGATAGGTCATCACCTTGTGCTCGGACAGGAGCTGCAATTTGTGCCGCAGCGCTTCGGCGGACATCAGCGCCGAGGTGCCGAAGGCGAGCTTCCAGTGATCGACATAGGGCGCGACGATCTTGAGCGCGTCGGTCGTTGCCGCGAGCCCGAGCCCGGTATCGATCACCATGGTGATGCCGCGTTCGCGCGGCCGCTGCACGCGGCGATCGATGGCGGCATCGAGGCCCAACACCCCAAGCCAAGGCCGATTGGATTTAGCAAGCATGGCGCACGGCTTCCTTCAGCGCCCGCTCGACCATGGCAAGGTCGGAACCCCACGGCACGACGATGACGTTGCCGTCGGTCTCGATGTCGAACTCGAGCAGGCAGCATTTGAGCATGGTGAGATCGTTGCGCTTGCCGGCGATGGCGCGCGGGCACATCTCGATGCGCGGCGGCTCGTCACCGTAATAATGGCGATGGAATTGCAGGCTGCGCTCGCAGCCGATCAGGACCCAGTCCTCGCGCTCGGGCGGACGCTCGTCGAGGAAATGGACCGGCGCGCCGAGATCATCGAGACCGCCGGAGCGGCAGGGAACGAGGAAGGCTTTGGGATGCTCGTTCGCCGCGAGATCCTTGAGCTCGATCCGCTCCAACTCGAGCTTGATCGGCGGCAGATCGGCGTAGGTCAGGACGTGCTCGATGAGGTGGAATAGTTTCGGCGGATCGGGCGGGCTGACCTCCACCACCCTGATGGTCAGGGGATCCGGGTGATGGATGAAGTTGATGTGGTCGTATTGGCCCTGGCAGATCAGGGTGCCGTCGACGCCGACGCCGCTCTTCTCGGCCAGACGCGCCAGCGCCGTCGGATTGGCACAGTCGGTCTCCGGATCGACAACGAAACGGCAGCTGTCCGGCAGCGCCAGCACCTCGACGTGGTCGATCGGCGCGAATAGCGGCTCACGATCGCGCGGGCCGATGGCGGCAAGCGCATAGGCATCATCGGGTCCGTGCAGCACGATCATGTTGGTGCGGCGATAGGCTTCGCGGCCGAGGAGATGCGTCTTGATCGCGTCCTCGGTCATGTCGCCGTCGTAAGGTTGCACGCTGACGCCGCGGTAAGGTAGCTCGACCAAATTGCGGCGATCACGCAGTGACGGCGTCGTCAACACAGCAGCGTCGTTCGATCGTGATCTGGAGCGCGCCATCACGCTGCGAACCTCCGCTTGCGATCATCGGGCCGGACCTCGTTCTCGTGGACCCGCAACGGGTCGAGACGGCGGATCAGGTCAATGGACTCTCGATCCGGCGGTGCCACGGTCTCGATTGTTTCCGCGAGGCGCAGCTCGAAGCCGGTGTTCTCTTGGACCTCGTCCACTGAAACGTCGGGATAGACGGCGCGGAGCCTGGCATGACCTTCCGCATCGAAATCGAGCAGGCCGAGATCGGTGACAATCCATTGCGGACCGAGCCCACGGTGACCAAGCGCGCGGCGGTCGCGGCCGTCGCCGGCTCGGTGCCCAAGATTGGTGATGAAATCGCAACGCTCGACGAGGCGGAACCGCCTGTTGCCCTTGGCGTCGAGGGGTGAGCGGTGGCCGGTGGTCCACAGCGTGATGTGGTCGACGTCGCAGGCGAGATTGCAGCCGCCGCCCCCGCCAGGGAGCTTCATCGCCAGGCGGTTTCGCCCAAGGCTGGTGACGTTGCAATTGCCCCATTTGTCGATCTGGAGGCCGGAGAGAAACATCCGTCCCATGCGCCCCGCCGCGGCGAGATCGAATAGCTCTTCGATGTCGAGGGCAAACGGCGCGCCCCGGTCCATGACCCAGTCATTGGTGGTCGGCGTGAGGAACGGCGGCTCTGGGTTGACGCCATAGGTGGCGCCGGCGATCAGCACCAGATTGGGCGCGTGAGTGCGCTTGGCAACATGAAGCGCGAGCTGCACCAAGGGCGAGCCGAAGCCGTGAAAGGCCAAGGTCCCGTCGTCGACGGTGCGGGCGATTGCCGCGATCATCATCTCGCCGAGGGTGCAGTCTCGGGTCATGCGTCGACCCTCTCGCGATAGAGCGACATCCAGGCGTCGGTTCCGGTCGCCCAGGAAGCGAGGCGGCGACGGGTCTCCTCGCCGCCGATGCGCCGGAGATAAGCATCGTGGTCGGGGCAGTCCCGGACGAAGGGTTCGAGATAGTCGGCGGCGAAGCGCTCGGCGCCGCTACGCGCGGCCTCGTAATACTGGGCCGTGTGCGGCCGGTCATAGGCGTAGAAGGGATAGCAGGCGGTCGGATGGGCGCCCATCGGGACTTCCGCCAAGGCCGAGACATAGAAATAGGGAATGGTGATGCCGCCGAGTTCGACGAGGCGATCAGTCGAGACGATCTCTTCGACCGAAGCAATCACCGTACGCGCCGCCTTGGCGAACAGACGGTCGAGAACCGGTGGCCCCTCGATGCGAAGATTGCCCTGCGCGTCACCGTATTGCGCGTGGAGGATAGCGACGTCGGGCGCAAGCGCCGGTACCAACAGCAGCTCCTCCCCGGTGTATGGACAGATCATTGTCTTATATTCGGGATGGAGGTCGGTGAAGCCGGTGCCTCGCGCCGAGCGGATCGGCATGAACGGCAATCCCATGACCGCAGCGCGCAACTGCTGCACCACGGTATAGCAGCAGCTGTCATCGACGCGGACGTCACCCGCCTCGCAGGCGCGCCGGTAGTTCGGGGCGATGCCGAAATCCTGCTCGAAGCCGACATAGCTCTCGCTCGAGCAGGACACGGCACCGGCGCCGCAGAGGAGGTCGATGTCGATGCCGTGCGCCGAGCCGACCACGCGAAGATCGCGCGCGTTCCGGCGGATCATGGCGCGAAGCACCGCCATCGGCTCGCGCGACGAGAGGCCGCCGCCGACCGCGACCACGTCGCCGTCTTTGACCATGGCGGCGAGGCCTTCGAGATCGCGCCGCTTGTCGGTCGCGGTCTCGACGCCTTCGGGCCCCGGTCTTGTCTTGACGTCGGTCATATCGCCGTCATCCCGCCGTCGACGGCAACGTTCGCACCGGTCACGAAGCTCGCCTCGTCGCTCAGGAGGAAGATCACCGCCTTGGCGATGTCCTCGGGCTCGCCGAAGCGGCCGATCGGATATTTTGCCAGCCGCCGCGCCTGCACTTCCGGGCTCGTGTCGCTGCCGAGTAATTGCTGGCCCATCCCGGTGGAGGCGACGGTGCCAGGGGAGACCGCATTCACGCGCACGCCCTTGGCGGCATAGTCAGCGGCCATCTGACGGGTGAGATTGACGATGGCGCCTTTGGCCGCGCAGTAGGCGGCCATGGTCGGAATGCCGACCATGCCGGCGACCGAGCCGAAATTGACGATCGATCCCTTGCCACGGGCGATCATGGCGGGAAGCACCGCCTTGGAGGCGAGGAAGGTGCCGGTGACGTTGACCGACATGATGCGGTCCCAGGCCGCGGGGTCCGCCTCATGCACCGAGCCGAAGCCGGCGATGCCGGCGTTGTTGACGAGGCCGGTCACCGGGCCGGCGGCCTTTTCCGCCGCGGCAATCGCCGCGTCGACGTCGGCGGCCTTGGTCACGTCGGCGCCGAAGCCCCAGGCGCTGCCGTTGTTCGGGCTCAGCGTCTTGGCCGATTGCTCCGCCAGCTTGGCGTCGAGGTCGATCAGAACGACCTTGGCGCCTTCCTTGAGCGCCGCTTCCGCCACAGCAAGCCCGATGCCGGCGCCGCCGCCGGTGATGGCGATAACCTCTCCCTTCAAGCGATCTGACATTCGTTCCCTTCCACGGAGTTGTGCGTCACGCGGTCCCTGCTAGATGGCGAGATAGCCTCCATCCATCGGCAGCGCCGCGCCGTTGAAATAGGCGGCGTCTTCGCTCGCCAGGAACTTCACCGCGGCGACGACGTGATCGACGGTGCCGATCTCGCGCTGCGGAATCCGGGCAAGCATCTCCTCGCGCAGCTGCGGCTGGTCGAGGCGCCATTTCGTCAGCGGCGTCTCGATCATGCCCGGGCATATCGAGACGGCGCGCACGCCGTGGCGCCCGTAATCGACGGTGATGGATCGTGTCAGCTGGATCAGTGCCGCCTTGGTCATGGAATAAGCAGCGCGCGCCGGGAAGGCGACGAGCCCGGCGACGGAAGCGATGTTTATGATCACGCCGCCGCTGCGCGCGACCATGGCCGGCAGTGCGCGGCGGCAGAGCAGAAAGGGACCACGGACATTGACGGCCATTACCCGATCGAAGTCCTCGATCGAGGTCTCACCGACGGTCGTCGCCTCTGGACCGCCCGCCGTGCCGGCGTTGTTGATCAGCACCTCGACCGCGCCGAAACGCGATTCAGCTTCGGCCATACATGCCTCGACATCGGCGGCCTCGCTGACGTCGCCGACGACAGCGATGAGCGGCGCGTTACCGGCCTGCTCGACGAGCGCCTCGAGGCCGTCCCGGTCTCGATCAAAGGCGACGACGCGATCACCCGCATCGAGGAAGCAAAGTGCGAGGCCCAAACCGATTCCCGAGGCGGCCCCGGTGATGAGGACGACGCGGCTCATAGATCACGCAGAATCGTCTGCCCGGCGCGCAGACGAGAGAGCTGGATGAAGTGGGTGGGATTGAGGAACAGTTCGTCCATGTCGCCGAGCTCGTCGATGGTCAGCCCCTGCTTCACGAGCACGTTGAGGTATTGGAACGAGTCCCTAGCGCCGTAGCCGACATGATGCGCCCCGAGGACGCGCCTGCTGTCGCCATCGATCACGAGCTTCTGGAACCCGGACAGACGGGGCTTCTCCATCGCGTAGAGCATCACCCGGTCGGATGCCGGCAGGCCGATGTCGAGGTCATTCGGGTTATGCGGTGGCATGCGGATGATAACGACGTTGGGATAACGCGCCCTCGCCTCCTCCTCGCCGAGACCGAGCCACGTCACCTCGTAATGGGTATGGAGAAAGTCCGGCCAGTCGACGGGACGGTAGGGCATCTTCTTGCCCATGATATTGCGCGCGGCGTAAGCGCCGCTCTTGCGCGCCTTGAACATCTCCATGGGCGCGCCGATCAGATCACCGACGGCATAGACATCGGGAACGGAGGTCATCAGGTGGTCGTCGACGATGACGGCGCCGGTCTCCGGATCGACATCGACGCCAAGCGCTTCCACCGCCATCTCTGAGTTCGGCGTCTCGCCGAGACCGAGAAAGACGAAATCCGTCTCGATCTCCAGCGGCCCGTCGGGGGTGGTGGCCACCACCTTGGTCACGCGGCCGTCGGCGTCGCCTTCGACCCTGACCAGCTCCGAGCCTTCGAAGATCTCCATGCCCTGGTCGCGCATCCGGTCGATGACGTAGGTGCGCGTATCGCCGTCGGGAATGAGCTTGAGCAGGCGGCTGCGCACCAGCATTACCGTGCGGCGGCCGGTGGCGTTGAAGAAGCAGCCATACTCCACCGCCGTCTTGCTGCCGCCGACAACGACCGCGGTCTTGCCCGGCTCGTAGTCGAGCGTCTCGACGAGATTTACATTGTCATAGACGCCCTTGAGATCGAGCCCTGGGACCGACAGGCGCTGAGGCCGCGCGCCAAGGCAGAGCACGATGGCGCGGGTGGTGAAGCGATGTCCCGCCACCTCCACGGTGTGCCGATCGATGACATGCGCCGAGGCGTTCAACACGAACTCGAGGTCAAGCTGCTCCTTGCTCTGATAGTTCATGACGGCGTGGGGGCCGGTGCGACCACGCCGGAACAGGTCGACGATGTCCTTCATCGACACCGCGACGCCGTCCATGTCGGGAAACCAGAACCGCCCGCTGAAGGTGCGGGCGAGCATGAGCTCGGCGGCGCATTCGGAGAACACGTGGTGCGGGACGCAGGCGTTGTGCGGACAGCTGCCGCCCAAGAACGGCCAGCGGTCGATGACCAGCTGGCGTCCGCCCATGGCGCGCAAATAGGCCGAGCCGAAGCGGCCGGCCGCGCCGCCGCCGATGAAGATCGCATCGAACTCGCGGCTGTCGTTGGGGTCGATGTTGAAGATGGCTTGGGATCGGCCGGCCTGGGCGAGCTTCTCCTCGATGGCGGCGCCCCACTCTTCAACCGTCAAAGTACTGTCACGAACGTCCCAAATAGCTTCGCCGTCCAACATCGCGCGATGACCTCCCCGGCCGCCGGCCGGCTATTTGCAGAATGACCACCGGTGCGGCTTTCGCCGCTCTCCTACCCGCAGCAGGGGCACCCGCCCCCGTGGTTCTCTTCCCAGGGATGGCGCTCCGGCTTCGCATCCGGCGCGGGCCCGGCGCGCCGGCTGCCGCATTGCGAGCACACCCACTCTCGCGGCGGCCGGGTCTCGGCCATGACCATTCCCTTGAAACGGTGTTCACAATCCGGGCAGTACAGGGTGTAGACAGGCATGAATTGATCCCCTTCGCTGTCCGGGCGGATTAGGGGCCCGCCCGGACAGCATCGCCGCCCAGGGGCGGCTGATCACGCGGCACGCCTCTTCTTGGCAACCTCATCGCGGACAATCTTGGCGCCCTCGACCATGGCGTGGAGCTTGTCCTTGGCGATGTAGCGCTGGAGGAGAATGAGCCCGCAATCGGTGGTGACGCCGAGCCGTTCGACCGGGATCACCTGCGCCAGCTTGCGGATGCGATCGGCGACCTGCTCGGCGGTCTCGGTAATCGTGCTCTTGACGTCGATGACGCCGGCCCAGAAGTCGACATTGTCGGGCAGCGGAAACTTCTTGAAGGTGTCGAGGCCGGAAAGGTCGTCGTCGCGGCGCCCGCAGCTCTCGAGGTTGAGCACATTGATATGGGCCTCGTAGGATTTGGGCACGACAGAGCTCGTTGCCGACGGCGCCGACGCATTGGATTTGCGCTTGGTGAGGTCGAAGATCTCACCCGCCTTGGCGGTATCGTCGGGATAATAGGCCGGCGTGCCGCCCCAATTGCCCCAGCAGACATGCAGCACGATCTTGGCGTTCTTAACGCCTTCGACCGCGGTATTGAAGGCCTCGATCGCCCAGTCCTCGTAGAAATAGGGCCAGGTAAACTCATCGAGCTGGATGAAATCGATGCCGAGGGCGTCGACCTCAAGAATGTCCTGGTTCATCGCCTTGGCGATGGCCAGCGCGCGGTCGCGGCTGTTCGAGTAGAACAGGTCGTTGGTGCACTGAGCCAGCACCTGGATCCCAGTGTATTGAATCTTGGTCGGCTTGTTCGTCGCGCGACGCAGAGCCTTGGCCTGCTCGACCATCAGCGCCCCGTGGCGCTTGATCTCATGCTCGATGGTCCCGGCGTGAAGGCGGCTATAGATCGGGAAGCCGAGATGGCCGCCTTTCAGATCATAGCCGAGGCGGCGGAGATAATAATAGACGGCGGCATCGGCGTAATTGTCGCCGTGAACGCGCCCGTCGGAGATGATGTCGAGCCCCGCATTTTCCTGATCGAGGGCCACGGCACCGATGCAATCTTCCAACGCCTCCCGGTTCATCGAATCAGGAGGCTCCTGATTTCCGGTAAAATGGCGCCCCCACGAGGCATCCCACCAGCGCGGATTCGGGTAGTTACCAACCATGCTGGTTGGAATCGTGACTTCTTCACCTCTGATGATCATAGTTCCTCCCTACGGGTCGCTGAGGAGACTGATGCTCCTTCTTAATTTACGAAAATCGACCCTATCTATCCTATCCATACCTTGTCAAACATTAAATTACCTATCCGTAATGAAGCTGATGATGATGATCAAAAGAGGGGTCAGCCCCCCCGATCGAATGAGGGTCGGTGCGGCTTATGCTATTCAGGGGAAGAAAGGGCAGGCCGCGCCCTAAGAGGTGGTTTCGAAACAGGGTTGCGCCGCTCTAATGCCGACTCCGAGAAGCCGTTCCAGCCCCACCCACCGCGGACTTGGTCCCGAGGACGTCGAGAATATCGACGATGGGGCAGTCAGGGACCCTTTCCCCCGAGCATTTGACGATCGTCGATGCCAACAATCGCTCGAGCCTCTTGAGAACTGCGATCTTGGCGCGGATCGCTTCGAGGTGACGCTCGGCGACATCCTGCACCTCGCAGCATGAAACGTTTCCAGGCGCCCCTAGATCGATCAACCCACGGATGTCATCGAGAGTGAAGCCGACCTCCCGCGTCCTGCGAATGAAGGCAAGCATGCGTGTCTCTCTAGGGCTATAGACCCGGTGGCCGCCTTCGCCGCGCGACACCTTCGGCAAGACGCCTATCTTCTCGTAATAGCGGATGGTTTCGCTGTTCACGCCGGTCAGACGGGAAAGTTCGCCAATCGATAGGCCGTCTGATCGCGAAGCTGTGATTTTCCGCATGGTCGTTTTCCCTTGAACCTGTAGGGACTACAGGATGTATCGAGCGCGCCATGAGGATCAAGAACGACGTTGCCGTCGCGCCGCGTGGGCAGGCTCAGCCGCGTGGGCAGGCCCTCATGGCTGCCGGCAGCCTTCTTGGCGCATTTGCGGCTTCCTCGTGCTGCCTCCTCCCTTTGGCCCTGTTTGGACTTGGCGTGAGCGGAGCTTGGATCGGGAATCTGACCCAGCTCGCCGCCTATCAGCCCTATTCTATCGCAGCCACGCTTGGCTTTCTTGGCGCCGGCTATTGGCTCGTCTATCGACGGTCGAAGGCGGTTTGCGTGCTCGGTGAGACATGCGCGAGGCCCTTGCCGAACCGATTCGTCAAGATTGGGTTGGTCGTGGCGACAGTATTGGTGATCGTCGCGATTGGCTTCGATCTCGTCCTACCGCTCTTCTTCGATGCATGAACGGAGGATTGCTCGATGTCCAAGTTTCTTACCGCCGGCGCGCTCGGGCTTTGTTTGCTCGCTTCGCCGGCCAGTTCCGCCGAAAGAACCGTCACCTTAGCTGTGGAGAACATGTCTTGCGCAGCTTGCCCGCTCACCGTCAGAGCCAGCCTTGAAGCAGTGCCGGGTGTGACGAAAGTCGTCGTTTCATACAAGGATAAGACTGCCGTCGTGACCTATGACGATGCCCGTGCCAATCTGAAAGCACTCGCGACCGCTACCACCAATGCAGGCTATCCCTCGGGCCCCAAGGACTGAAGCGGTTGGGATTATCGCTATGATCCTGGAATCGCGCATTACCTGCCCCCGCTGCCGCACCGCCAAGGTCGAAATCATGCCGACCGACGCCTGTCAGGTGGTCTATGAGTGCTCAAGCTGCGGCGCGATGCTCCGCCCGAAACCCGGAGATTGCTGCGTGTTCTGCTCGTACGCCTCGGTGCCGTGCCCGCCAATCCAGGCGGCGGAGGCGGGCGAGAGCGATGACAGCTTCTGTTGCCGAGGTGGCGGCGGCTAGCCGGTCGATGGGAAACGCAGCTCATGGCCAATGACGCGACCAAAGCCCCCCTTGCCGGGATCAAGCTCTGCGTGTTCGACGCCTACGGCACCCTGTTCGATTTTGCCTCCGCGGCGAAGGCGAGCCGCGACATTCTCGGCGACGACACCGCCCCGCTGACCGCGCTGTGGCGCGACAAGCAGCTCCACTATACCTGGCTGCGCGCCGCCCAAGGACGGCACGCAGATTTTTGGCAGGTGACGGGAGACGCCCTCGACTTTGCCTTGGAGACGCTGGGCATCACGACGCCAGGCTTACGCGAGCGTCTGATGACGCTCTATCTCACGCTCGAGGCCTTCCCTGAAGTGCCGGGGGTGCTGCGACGGATCAAGGCCACCGGCATGCCGACCGCGATCCTGTCCAACGGCTCGCCAGCCATGCTCGACGCCGCCGTCAGAGCGGCCGGGCTGGAGGATTTGCTGGACGCGGTGCTCTCGGTCGAAGAGGTCGGCGTCTACAAACCGCACCCGGCGGTCTATCAACTGGCGGTCGACCGCTTCGGCGTGCCGGCTTCCGCGATCGCGTTTCAATCGTCGAATGGCTGGGACGCCCATGCCGCGTCGGCCTTCGGCATGCAGGTCGTGTGGTGCAACCGCTATGGCCAGCGCCGCGAACGGCTACCGGGCGCTCCCGACCGCGAGGTGAAGTCGCTGGCCGACCTTCCAGCGCTGCTCGGCATTCCTTAAAGTCTCGTTCGAGCGCCTTCACCGAAAGATGAAGTACGTGGGTTCGAACCTGCCCTATAAATCGAGCCCCCGAAAGACCGGAGCACGCATCATGGCTACGCTAAAACTGACCTATTTCGACTTTCACGGCGGACGCGGAGAACCGGCGAGGCTCGCCCTTGCGATGGCCGGCATTCCGTTCGAGGACGATCGCGTCAATTTCGCTGATTGGCCGCGCCGCAAGCCCGAGATGCCGTTCGGCGCCATGCCTGTCCTCGAAGTCGACGGGAATCTCCTGTCGCAGTCGAATGCAATCAACAGCTACGTCGGCAAACTCGCGGGCCTCTACCCGT
>Ga0315553_10001603_pt1 | contig 18589 bp, 10 predicted proteins | sample SalMarSW160140MG_FD_203099 | JGI IMG/M metagenome (GOLD analysis project Ga0315553, IMG submission 203099) | Salt marsh sediment microbial communities from the Plum Island Ecosystem LTER, Massachusetts, United States - Salt Marsh Sediment SW1601-40 ... | reverse complement strand
TGTGCTGGCGTTCGTGGTGGTGGGGGCCGTGTCGAAGCAAGTGAACCTGCTGCTGGCGCTGGCCGCGCTGATGTCGGCGCCGTTGTTGTTCAATTGGCGCTTCGTGACCTGGGCGCGGAGCCGGCTGTCGGCAACGCGGCGATTGCCGCGGCGCGTTGCGGCAGGCGACCCGTTGGTGGTCGATCTGGAAGTTCGGGTCCGCGGACGTCGTGCTTGCTGGGCCGTGGTGGTCGAGGACACGGTCGCGCTCGAGGGAGCCCCGACGCCGGGGTGGCAACAGTCGGTCGAGGTGCTCGTGCCGCAGGTGACCCCGGACGAGCCGACCACCTGCTCGTACCGCTGCCTGCTGACGCGGCGGGGACGGTATCGCTTCGGTCCGCTTCGCGTCAGCACGCGGTTTCCCTTCGGAATGTTTCGCGGCGAATCGACGCTGCCGGAAGAGGAAACGCTCACCGTGTTTCCGCGGCTGGGGCGGCTCACGCCGCGGTGGCGGCACCTATTGGACGACGGAACGGCCGGCGTGCAGAAAGCGCATCCGCGGCGCGGACTCATCGAAGGGGATTTTTACGGCATGCGCGAGTGGCGCCCCGGCGACAGCCGGCGGTGGATTCATTGGCGCACCTCGGCCAAGCTCGACGCGCTGGCGGTGCGGCAGTTCGAGCAACAACGCGCCCGCAATCTGGCGCTCGTTCTCGACCTGTGGCAGGATGCGCAACCCACGCCGCGGCAGCTCGAAAACGTCGAGCTGGCCGTAAGTCTGGCCGCCACGGCCGCCGCCGACTTGTGCCGCCGCGGGCGAGGCCATCTGATGCTGGCCGCGGCCGGCAAGACCGATATGTATCACGCGGCCCGCGCTTCCCAATCGCAGATGCCCGACGTGTTGGAGCGGCTGGCCGTGCTCGAAGCGGGCCACGCCGACAAACTGCCCGACATGCTGGGTCGCGTGCTGGACGAGCAGCCCGGCATCGGGCGGACGATCGTCGTCAGCACGCGGCCCGCCGGCGTCGGCCAGCTCGGAGCCGGCGGCGCGTGGCGGGGGAACCATCGTCGGGCGGCGGCGCTGTCCCGCGTCGTGTGGATCGACGTGTCGGGCCAGCAGTTGCCGGAGTATTTCCACAGCGAACCCGGCATCGGAGCGACTTAGTGAACGCGCAACGCATTCTGCAGGTCAGCGTGGCAGCGCTCGTGGCGCTGGGCTGCATGCTCATGCTGTTGGGGCATCCCGGCCGCATGCTGCCGGTGTTGGCCATCGTGGCGGCCGCGGTATCGCTGCTGGTGACCGACGTGGCCAGGTGGATTCGCGTTCCGCGGCTATTGGGCAACCTGCTGGCGCTGGCGGCGGCCGTCTATTCGCTCAGCAGATTTTTCGACAGCGACAATTACAATCAGCTCTTGGCGATCGCCGACCTGTTGGTGTGGCTGCAGATCATGCTGCTGTTCCAGGAGAAGAACGACCGCGTGTACGGCGAGCTGATGGTGCTCAGTCTGCTCCTGGTCGTGGTAGCCGCCGCGCTGGAGCAGCGGTTGACCTTCGGCGTGCTCCTGGGACCCTACGTGGCGGTGGGCATCACCGCGCTGTGTGCATTCTTCGCGCACCGCGAAACGGCGCGATTCGCGGTGGAGAACCGCCGCGCGCAGCGCTCCACGGCAAATGCTGATCCATCGGCGGCACCTTTCGCCCGATGGATTCACCGGCTCTTGGGTGGCGGCACGACGCTTCGATCGCAAGGGGCGTCGACCAATAGCCCCCAGGGCTGGTCCGAACTCGCCCGTTCTCGAAGTCGTTCCCCCTGCGGGGGACCGCCGGAAGTGTACTTTGCCAAGCGGCTGGAGTGGCTCACGGCGCCACTGGTGGGACGCAAGCTGCTGCAACAGGTGGCCGGACTCTGGGTGGCCAGCGTGGTGTTTGCCCTGGCGGTCTTCTACGTCATGCCGCGGGCGACCGATTCCGCCTGGTACGGACCCGGTGGAGGGCAGGGTCGGGTGGGTTTCTTGCCGCAGGTGTCGTTCACCGACTTCCGCCGCGTCGAGCAGAGCGACGAACCGGTGATGCGCGTGACGTTCTTCGACGGCTCCGCGCGCGAGCCGCACACCATGTTCGATAGGCCGTACACGGTGTTCGACGAGCCTTACTTCCGCGGCGGTGTGCTGACCAAGTATTCGACCGAGGATCGGACCTGGAACACGCCGGAAACGTCGCGTCTGCGGCGCGTTCCCATCGGTCGCCCGCTGACCGCAGCCGATTCGGAGACGGTGGTGCGGCAGGAAGTCGTGCTGAACTCGCGGAGCGTCGCCTTGCTGTTCGCGGTGTTCCCGGCCTACGCCAACGACGACACTCCGCCGGTGTGGTACGAACCGTCGTCGGGCCGGTTGGTGCCGACGGTCAACGAACAGACGATTTCCGCGGGCCCCTACCGATACGCGCTCGACACCACCGCCTTTCGCGGCGGCCTTCAATCGTCGGCCGTGCCGCTGGACGACGCCCTGGACGCCTCGCACGATGGTCGCCTCGACGAAGCAGAAAAAGAACGATTGAAATACCTGGAAAGAGAGCATTTTCCCGATCTCTGCCGCATCGCCGAGGAGGAGATTGCACGCGGCGGAATCGATTCCAGTGATCCGGTCGCCGTGGCGCGCACGCTCGAAGCTCATTTCCATAACCGCGACCGCTATACCTATTCGCTCGATCTGGCGATTGTTCCGCGGCAGCCGAACGTGGACCCGATCGAAGATTTCGTCGCCCATCACCACACGGGACACTGCGAGTACTTCGCCAGCGCGCTGGTCCTCATGCTTCGCAGCCAGGGCATTCCCGCGCGGCTGGTGGTGGGATACCTGGGGGGCGACTACAACACCGTGGGGCACTACTGGCAGGTGCGGCAACGCGATGCGCATGCCTGGGTCGAGGCATACATCGAACCACAGCGCGCGGCTAGCCTGCTCGGGTCCGATGCGCCGCCCAACACCGGCGCCTGGTTGCGGCTCGATCCCACACCTACCGAGGTGATCGGCGATCCCCACGCGGCCGACGAATCGCTTTGGACCCGCGCCGGCCACGCCCTCGACTATGCCGAGTTGCTCTGGAACGACTACGTGATGCGGCTCAACTCGAGCCGGCAGCAAAACGACATCTACAGCCCGCTGGCCGACGCCGCCACGGCGTTCGGGTTCTTTCACAGCGACGCCTGGAAACAAGGCATCGCGTGGGCGACTTCCTGGTTCGGGCTGGAAGTTCTTTTGGCGGCGGCCTTGTGCTGTCTCGCTCTGGTGGGATTGTGGCGGCTGGCGAGAACCAGGCGATCGGGTGGGCGCCACCAGGGCGCAGCGCGAAAAGCGGAACGACGCCGTGAGCCGCCGCGCATCGACTATTATCGACGGCTGACGGCGCTGTTGGCCCGATATGGCATGCGCCGCGAAACCCGACAGACACCGCGCGAGTTTGCCCGTGCGGTGGCGGCCCAAATCGAGTCAGCGTCTCCCGCCACGGCGATGGAATCGGTGTCGGCGGTGAAGCCGATTGGCGCTGAGCGAATCCCCGCGGATATTGTCGAGATGTATTATGGCGAGCGCTACGGCGGTCGCCCGGCGACTCCCCGACATCGAGACGAGATGGAGGCGGCTCTCGATCGGCTCGATCGCGAGCTCGAAGTTTCCACGCTTTCAGCGAAGGCCCGGCGGTGAAAATTCTCCTCGTCGGCTATAGCCAGTCGGGCAAGAGCACGCTCTTCGAGTGGCTCGTCGGTGCGGCGCCCGACCCGGCGAAGGCCCATCTCCCCCAGTCGGCGATGGCCGAGGTGCCCGACGACCGCTTCGACGCGCTGTGCAGTCTGTTTCACCCCAAGAAGACAACGCGGGCATCGATCGAAATCGTCGACACGCCGGGCCTCGACCGCAACGACCACGAAGGAAACGCGCCGAAACTGGCCCAGGTGCGCGACGCCGGCTGCCTGGTCGTGGTGGTCGCCGCACGGAAAGAAGGGGACCCGCTGGTCGACCTGCGCTTGCTCGAAGACGATTTTTTACTGGCCGATCTGAGCATTGTCACGGGGCGAATCGAGAAACTGAATGCGGCGCTCAAGAAGCCGCGCCCCGACCACGAAGAGAACCGGCACGAGATCGCAATCCTGGAGCCGCTGGCCCGCGAGCTGGATTCGGGCAAGGCGCTACGCCACCTGAACTTATCGCCCGAGCAGAAGGCCGCCATCCGGTCGTTTCAGCTCTTTAGCGAGAAACCGCGGCTGGTGGTGTTCAACACCCGTGACGACGAACCGCGACCCGAGCGGTTCGTAACAGCGCTGTCGGAGGCGTTTGGCGAAACGCCGGGCGTGGCTGTTTCGCTTCCCTTGCAGCTCGAGCTGGCGTCGATGCCGCCCGACGAACGAGACGAATTCTGCCGCGAAATGAACGTGACGGCTGTCAACCGCGGGGCGCTATTGCGCACGATCATGGAAGTGTCGGGCCAGCAATTGTTCTTCACTGCCGAGGTGAAGGAAGTTCACGCGTGGATGATCGACCGCGGCGCGACCGCCGTCGAGGCCGCCGGCTCGATTCACACCGACCTGGCCCGCGGCTTCATCCGCGCCGAAGTGATGCACTGCGACGATCTTCTGCGGCTGGGAAGCGAGCGCGAGGTGAAGGCGCACAACCTGCTGCGGCACGAACCGAAGGACTACGTCGTCGCCGACGGCGATATCCTGTACATACGCTTCAGCGTGTAGCGCCGCTCCTGGTTCCCAGGCTCTGCCTGGGAACCCACTGTCCGCCGGGCTCCGCCCGGTTTCGTGTCGTCTGCAACTCTACCGCTCTCCGCTTTCCGCTTTGGCACCCGCTTGGTCGCTGTCGCATCGCGCGCGACCAAACTGCAAACGTCGCCCCTACCACCGAAAGTACCGATACGGATCGTCCCACTCTTCGGGCACGTCGAGGTACAGGCCGTCGAGCCACCGCTGCTCTTGTTGCGCATCGGCGACGGGACTGGCAAACCGCGCCAGCACGGGCGTAGTCGATTTCGCGCCCATGTTCGATGCCAGCCGCGCCACCAGATGCGCGGTGCGGCGGAACGTGCGCTTCTGGTTCATCGGCGCGCTCGAATCGAACTGCCACGGGGCGAGCTGACAGAAAACGACATTCGCGCCGTCGAGACGCGCGAGCACGCCACCGCCGATCACCGCGGTTCCGCCCCCTACCAGGGGAATCTCCCTCGGGTCGCGGTTGTGAACGTCGGCCGGTCCCACGCCGGTCAATAGTGAGTTTGCGCCCGCCGGCTCGAAGAACTCGGCGATGTGCTCGCCCGATTTCATGCGGACCAGCGAACCAAACAGCGCGTCGGCATCCGCCCCGTCGAAACCGATCGCCAGCAAGTGCCCGCCCGAGTTGAGCCAGCGTCGAATTGCGTCCGCGTCTCCGGCCAGCTTCTTTCCGCCCCCCGGTCCCACGATGAGCACGCTTTCAGGTGTGAGCGCATCGCGGTCGTAATCGGCGAGCGCAAAGCCGGCCGCTTCGAGATGCTTTTTGCCCGCGTCATCGCCGACGTAAGCAGCTTCGCGCGGCTCGGCAACTTTGCGCGACAGCGCATAGCCGATGATATTGGCCGCGATTGCGTCCGCCGCCGGATCACTCTCGCTTCGGCCGCTCACGTCGAGCTGGCAGAACAGCACTATGCCGCGACCCTCGTGGTATTCCAAGAGCGGGCTGTATTGCAGGCTGAATCCGCCGTCGAGAATCGCCAGAAAGTCGCCGCAAGCCGGTTTCTCGATCAGCACCGAAGCCACGTTGCCGCGACAGCCGCATCGCCACACCCGCGGCACGTCAATTCCGCACCACTTTACGGTCGGCCCGTACCGCGGTCGCAGCGTGTACTCCAGCCGTGGCGGAAGCAGCGTCGCCTCGCCCCGCCAATCGCGCAATAACTCTTCAGTGATGCCCGACAGTGCCGGTTGATCGGGCACACGCTGAAAAACCTTCCGCAGTCCATACTCGGCCACGCGAAACCCGAATCGCCCTTCCAGCACCTTCGCCGATTGCTCGAACACCACCACTTTCAGCCCGTCGCGCACGCGTGCCACGTCGGGCCCCGCGCCATCCGGCGTGAAGGCGTTCTTGCCGATGATGAGCACGTCGTAGGGCGAAAGATCGGCATCCACATCGACGGCGGTGGCAGCGATGCCCAACCGATCCAATAGCGCGCGGGACTCACCTGCGGGATCCCACAGGGCGATCTTCGCGCCGTCGCGCTTCGCACCCTCTTTCAAAGCGGCGCGACGCGGCATCACGTCGATCGTAAACGTGTCGTTCTGCGTCTCGCCGTTGTCGAAGCGGAACGTGGCCGAAAGTTGATACGCACCCGCGCCAAGATCGCGCGGAAGATCGAATCGCAGCGGGATGCGCTCCTGCTGGCCTGTCGCCAATGTGATTCGCTTGTCGCCCGATATTGGCGCGGGCACTCCGAGCGTCCACTCGCACTCGCACGACACTTCGACGCGCGAGTTGTTGATGACGATGAGCTGCTTCTGGACCGTTTCGCCCGGCGTGAAGATGTGATCCTTGCTGGTGAAACTTTCGGGCTTGCCGGCGATGTACGCCAACAGCGGGCCGTTGTTACGCACGAGCGCTTCCGCCGGGGCGGTCGCGACCCAATCGCTGCGCTCCAGGTCGTTCGCCATCCATCCCTGCCGCCGATCGGAGTAGTCAGGACTGAAGCCGGGCCGTTGCAGATTATCCCAATCTACGGCAAACTCCTTGCGCGTTTGGGCCTTGTCGCTTTGAACCCAGAATTCGGCGTACTCCCACGGCGAATTGGCCGACACTCCCCAAGTTCGAAACGCCCGCCAGTTGTCGGTCACGTACTCGGCAAGAATCTTCTGCCGCTGCTGGAACTTGCCCGAGCCGACCGTCTGGGGATAGTCCCACCGATGCCACAGCCGCCCGGCGCGAAACTGCTCGGCCTCATAGCGCAAGTTTCGCGCTTCGCCGTTGGTGATGCGGTACGCGCGGTCGCCCAGGAACTGCGCGTTCCACTCGGCCAGACAGAATTCCCACGGCACCGCCGCGCTGCCCCACTCGCGCTGGCCCTTATACCAGCCGCGGTACATGGTCCAGTCCCAGGTGAAAGGGACGCCGTATTCCACCAAAAACAGCGGCTTGACCCCTTTGGTGGCCCAATGCCCGAACCATTCCGACATTTCCTGAATGGGGACGAAGTTGACGTAGAAGTTCGCCGTGTGCATCGAGCCCAGGTTGCCCGACTCGTGGTGGTACACGATGCGCCCCGGGTCGATCGCCTTCACGATTTTTTCGGCCTTTAGTGCGCGATTGGCGTTGTTGCGGCTCCAGCTTTCTTTGCGGGCATCGTACACGCCGTCGATCAAGTCGGGGTTCATGTCTTCGTCGTACCCGGTGGCGTTGTGGCTCATGCTGTACGCCACGACCGACGGATGGTTTTGCGCCACGCGCACGTAGAACTCGGCGTGCCGCGCGTAGCCGTTTGTCCTGTCGGCGTCCCGTGCATCCCAGTCGTAATGGGCGAAGTGCGGCTGCGACAGCGCGACCAGCATGCCGGCGTCGTCGGCCGCGCGAAGAATCTCCTCGAAGCTGACGTGCGAGCCCGGCTCGCAGCCGTAGTTGTGAGTGTAGACGAAGTTGATACCGAAGCTTTGCAGCCGCTTCATCGTTTCCAGCGCGCCTTCGTAGTTTGCCGATCGGGCGCCGATCTGGGCGTTGTCCAGCGGCACCGCCGACAGGTAGATGCGCTTGCCGTTGAGCACGAAGTCGCGGCCGTCGATGCGGAACTCGCGGAAACCGGTCCGTATTGAGTGAGCAGCGTCGAGCACCTTGGTATCGCCGTCGCTCGCGTCGACAAGCGACACGTTGATCTGGAACTGGTTCTGCGGCGTGTTGGTATCCCAGAGCACCTCGGGCATCCACTTTTCGGCGATGGTGAAGCGGCCTCTTTTGAGGTCGGCGGCCGTGAACGCGCCGCTGGTGAACTCGTGCTCTGTGTGGCCGCCCTTGCTGATCCTTACGCGCAGCGCGTACTTCGCGTCGGCTGCCAGGTTTTCGAGCGCGGCATCGACCGTGATCTCGCCTCGCTCGACCGACGTATCGATCTTTACGTCGTTGATCCGCGCACCGGTCGGCGTGCTCGTCAGATAAACGTCGCCGCACAGTCCACGCCGCTCGACCGAACCCTGCACCTCGCGGGCCGAGTTCGAATCGGTGTAGGAAAGCAGCACTCCCTTGAGCGGAAGCGCCGTTACGTGCAGGCTCAAGAGATGTTTGCTGCCCGCTTGGCACGCAGCGGTGAGTTCGACTTCGCCGGCGGGAAAGTGAATCTCGCCGATTCGCTTGCCGTCGACGTACACGTCGGCCAGCGAGTTCACGTACTCGGCTGACAGCACGATGCGGCGGTCGGTCCACGTCGCGGGCGCGATGATCTCCCGCTGATACCAGGCCGCGGGAATCCGCGACAGATTCTGACTCTTGAAGCTCGGGTCGGCGTATAACGTCTGCGTATCTTCCTGAATGTAGTCGGATTTTCCCGGCCAGAAGCCCGGCACCTTGAAGTGCCCCCAACCGTCGCTCGGCACCGAGTCGGCCTTCGCCTCGGCCGGTTGCCACCGCCACAGCCCGTTCAAGCAGAATCGCTCGCGAGTCGGCGTCGTCTCGCGGTACGCCTTGTCGAGGTCCCAAACGGCCCGCACACCGCGGGGGAGATTTGCCTCGGGCGTCTCAACCGCGGAAGCATTTTCCACCGCGAAGGCGCTCTTTACCGCGAAGTCGCGAAGAGCGCCAAGAAAGCGGAGAGAGTCCGCCAACGGCGCAAGAAGAATGACCGAGACGGCCGTCAAAATGAAAACGACGCGACGCCATTGGACGCGATTCATGTCAGCCTCGCTCGGTGTTTGGTGTGCAATCAGGAAGCGTTGCTGCGGACCCGTGCCGTCGCAGCCGAGGATTTGCACGCATAAATGCTTGCTTATGCCTTCAACCGGTCGTTACAATCGACCTTCAATGTGTGTTCCCAGGGGGGATGGGCCGGTTCGGTTTCCCATGATTCTGCGGGAGGCGGATGTCATGTCGCGACGCGCAGCTCTCAAACTACGCACAGTTCTCAGTCGACGCGCAATTCTGGCCGTGGCGGCGGCAACCGCCCTGGCGTGTTCATTCGCGATCGGCGCTCGCGCCCAAGACAACGAGCAGCTTTTTCAGGACCCGCTCGACGTCAACGTGCCGCACATCTCGACCGACACCAGCGTCAATTACGACTACGACATCGTTTACGTCCGGGCTCCCCGCGCCGGCGACGAAATCCACAAACGATTCTACACCGACTTCTCCCAGCCCGTCACGATGGAGCCGGGGGCTGATCTGATGCTGCTGCATCCCGATGGCAGCGAAGAATTGCTGGTGGCCGGGGGTGACGGCTCGATCACCGACCCGTTCGTGTCGTTCGACGGCAAGTGGGTCTATTACGTCCGCCTGCACAACATGAAGGAGCACAACCAGTGGTCGCCGCCGCGTGAAGGGGCCGACATCTACAAGATCAACCTCGAATCGCGCAAAGTCGTTCGCCTCACCAATCAGCGTTTCAGCCCCAACACCGGTGCGGCCGCCAACTGGTCGAACGACTTCCGCCACGACCCAAAGGACTCTTACGGCAAGACGTACTACGACTACGGCGTGTTCAACATGGGCCCCTGCCCGCTGCCAGGCGGACGGATCGTGCTGGCCAGCAACCGCGACGGCTTTCGCCCGGCCAAGGGCTACCCGGCGATCGCATTGCAGCTCTTCGTAATGGACGACCGCGACGAGAGCATCGGCGACGACGAGGACCCGGTGAACCTCGAAAAGATCGGCCACCTCAACATCTCCGGCGCGCTCCACCCGGTCGTGCTGGTCGACGGGCGGATCATGTACAGCTCGCTCGAATCGCAGGGCATCCGCGGCGAAATCTTGTGGGGCATCTGGACGATTCACCCCGACGGCACCAGGTGGGCGCCGCTGGTCAGCGCGTTCGACCCCGGCGGCGCGCCCAACGGCTTTCACTTCCAAACGCAGCTTTCCAATCGCTGGATCGTCGTCGAACAGTATTACAACCAGAACAACAGCGGCTTCGGCGCGTACATCAAGGTGCCGCCCAAGCCGCTCGAAGAACTCTTCAGCGCGTATCGGGCTTTCGATGCGCCTCCCGTCGGCGGCTACCCCGCGTTCGGTCCGGCTTACATGAACGACGAGCGTAACAAGCCGTGGCGCTACGGGCGGTTCGACAACGGCCGCGCCAAGTGGTATCGCATGCCGTTCATGCCGACCGACTCAGTGTCGCTGACCCCCTTCTCGCTTGGGCTGGAAGGCCCCGCCGACACCGCCGTGCTCGGCGACAAAAACTCGCCCAAGGTCGGCAAGTTCACACACCCCAGCGGAGCACCCGACAACAACCTGCTCACCGTCTACTCACCGGGGCCGGTCAATCACCAGTACACGTTTCTGCCGCAGTTGGACGGCGGTATCTACCTCATCAAGAACGGCGACGTGCTCGAGCAGCCCGCCGACATGCTGCTCATCAAGAACGACCCGAAGTACAACGAGAGCTGGCCGCGGGCCGTTGTGCCTTACGAACGCATCTACGGTGTGTCCGAACCGCAAAACCTCGATCGGCTGGCCAACGATGGCTCGCTCTCGCCCCAGTTGCCCGAGGGAACTCCGTTCGGGCTGGTCGGCACGTCGAGCCTGTACAAGCGCGAAAGCTACCCCAACGGCGCGGTGCCCGAGGGCTCGGTAACCGCGACGTACGCCGGCAAGGATGACCCGTGGCGCGGCCTCGACGCCTTCACCAGCCACGGCAACGGCATGCCGCTCAACTGGCACAACCAGGGGGGCGACGCCGGCCTGTACACCAACGACGAAATCCACGCCATTCGCATTTTGGCGATGGAGCCCACCACCGATCGCCAGCGCGGGCCCGACTCCGGCCGCCGCTTCTACAACCACGCCAACGAGCGGCTCCGCATCCTGGGCGAAATCCCGGTGCGAAAGTTCGACGAATCGGGCCACCAGCCGCTCGACCCCGACGGCAATCCCGACACCAGCTTCCTGGCCAAAATTCCCGCCGACACCGCGTTCACGTTCCAGACGCTCGACCGTGATGGTCTCGTGCTCAACATGGCCCAGACGTGGCACCAGCTTCGCCCGGGCGAAATTCGCAACGATTGCGGCGGCTGCCACGCGCACAGCCAAAAGCCGACCGACTTCGCCGCCACCGCCGCCGCGCGGGCCGACTACAAGCTATGGGACTTGACCGAAACCACGCCGCTGGTCGTGGATAAAGAGCGCGACCAGTCGCACCGCCGCTGGGATGCCGACAACTCCACCGGCTTGGTGACCGAAAGCGCGGGCATAGTGAACGTCGAGTATCAGCGCCACGTGCGGCCGATCCTCGAGCGAAGCTGCGTCGCTTGCCACACCAAAAAGTGGGAGCACCCCGCCGGCAATCTCGTACTCGACGCCGACGACGAGAGCGAGCAGGTCGAGAACCTGGGAAAACTCCCCGGCACGTACATGCGATTGGCACACGACGATCGCTCCAAGTACGGCCACAAGCCGGTAGGTTACGACAGTTGGGGATACCCGCAGGCCTCGCGCTACGTCCGCATGTTTCAGTCGCGCCGCAGCCTGCTCGCCTGGAAGATTTTTGGCAAGCGCCTCGACGGCTTCTCGAACGACGACCACCCTTCGGAATCGAAGCCGGGCGCCGGCGATCTGGTCCACCACGGCGAGCCGGTCGACGTGTCGCGCTTCGCCTCGCGGATGGATATCGACTTCGTCGGCAGCCAGATGCCGCCGGCCGAGGCGATCGAAGGGACGTTCGTCGGCCCCGACGGCCAGAAGATCCAGGTGCCGCCGCTGTCGGACGAAGACCGCCGCACCATCGTCCGCTGGATCGACCTGGGCTGCCCGATCGACCTCGACTACGACCCGCAGGACTCAGCGAAGCGCGGCTACGGCTGGATGTGCGACGACAACCGGCCCATCGTAACGGTCACGCTTCCGCGCGCCGGCGAAAACAAAGAATTGACCCGCATCGTCGTCGGCCTGTTCGATTACTACTCGGGCCTCGACCCCGACTCCTTCCAAGTAACGGCCGACTTTGCCGTCGATGGAATCAAGCCGGGCGAAAACCTCGCCCCCCACATGAAGCAATCGAGCCAAGGCGTCTGGCAACTCGAACTACGCGAGCCAATCACGTCCCTGGCCCACGGCACGCTCACCGTTTCCGTGAAGGACCGGCAAGGCAACGCCACCAAACTCGCTCGCACGTTCTCGGTCGTCAAAAAGTAGCACGCACGCTCGGCCGTATGTCAAAGTCTCTCGCGCAGCGGGGAGCTTGAATCGTATCGCGCGATTCCACATACCTCTGTGATCTCCCAAGCCCACGGACTGCCGTCCGTGGGTTCCGCCCCCCGTCGCCACGGGTTTTCGAATCCTTCTCCCCTTCACTCCGTTACCTCGGCGCGCGGGACGGTCTTTGCGCCTTCGATAAACCCGTATGCGGCAATGTTGAATCCAAATTCCAATCCGATCTGCGGCGCACAATCTCGTATCAGCCACGCCGTTGCCAGCGCGCAGGCATGGGCGCCTTCTTCGAGAGTTAGATGATGTTGCTCTCGAATCTGTGCCAGGTCGGCTTCCAATAGCTCCTGGGTCTCCAATACCGTCAATTTCGGCGGTCCGCCACGTTCCTTGACGTTCGCCAGTTTTTCGTTGTCGGGTTGAAGTCTGTACTGCCGCATCATCATGATCACGATGCTGAGCAACTCCGGCCCCTTCTCGTTTGCTTCGTTGGACAAGACTACGGTGCCCGGCGGCAACTTGCTGGTATCAAGGCCAAAGGAACGAAACAGCATGGTCCCAGCCATGCGCGCAGCGGCCGATATCGCGGTTTCGGAGTGCACCGCGCGGTTCTTTCCCAACTGCGTCGCGAACAATTCCGCCATCGCGCCGGCTGCGTCAAAGTGCTTCTTCTCGAACTTGCCCATGAATTCCTCTCCCCAGCGACGGAATCAACGTGCACATTGCTGCCGGGCAGAACGACAGTGATTCCACCAGAAACGCCGCTTGGCACGACCGAGTGACATTGATCGCACGCTCAAGCAGCTTTGCCTCATTGTCATTTTCGGTTCTGCCGCTCATGACGAGCGGCATCGAGCAGAACCCCGACCGCCAATCCGAACAGTGCTCCCGATGTAATGTAACCAATCGTTTCCCACGCTTGCCCTACGAACGTACCATGCTTGAGTGCCGGCTCGAGGAAGATTCCGGCGAGCGTTCCGCAAACCGTGCTCGGAACGATTCATCCGACGCGGAAAACGAGCGCTGCCGCCGAGCACGCGAACAGAACGACGAACAGTTCCCAGTCTCGCGTGCCCTCGACCGTCCAGGCACTGACGGCGAAAAGCCCAGTGAGTAAAGTAACCAGAACGTGAACGGTCAGCAGCACTCGCCACTTGGGTCTTGCACCGCCACGGTCCCCAAGCGGTGTGACCATGGGACATGCGGTCTCCGATTCTTGACGCGGGCCGTTCGCACAGCACGGAGCCCGCACCTTACCGGCTGCGGCGAGTGCCGGATGTTTCGGCCTTTCTCTTCTTGCGCTTGCCCGAGCCGCGAGACGGCTTCGTGTCCTTGAATTGCGACCAGAACTCCTTTTCGCTGAGCCATTTGCCGTCGCGAAACTGCTGCCGCGAGCGATCGAGGATGGCCCTCAGCCGCGGCGAGTACGCCATCAGCAGTCGCTCGATCTCGTCCTCATCCTGCACACCGACGATAACCGCCACGGGGCGCCCGTTGCGCGTGACGACCACCGGCCCGTTCTCGCTGCCTTTCAAAAAGGCGCTGAACTGCGATTTCACTTCCGCCACCGATGCAATTCTCATAGCTCGATCTCCTCTCCGCCGATGTACAGGCGCTCCCCCTGCTTCTCCCCGATCGCCATGATTCGGATCACATGATTCTCGTCGTCGACGTCGTACAGGACGCGAAAACAGTTGTTCGGGCCGAAGCGGATTTCCCACGTCGCCTCGAAGGGCGCGGGTTGCCGCAACGGCTTGCGATTGGCCGTTTCGACCGCGGGCTCGAAACGAAGCTGCTCCGCCGTCTTGGCGCGTATAAGGGAGTGGTATTTCGCTTCGATCGCCCGGAGGTGGCTTGTGACATCGGCGGCGAAGGCGAGGACGTAGGGTCGGCGTCGCGCCATAATGACCACAATTATGGCCATCCGAGACGATTTGTCAAGGGTTCCTGCCGCGCTTGGAGTGCATTGCTGGTATGGTCGTTATCCCTTTGCATATTGCACTTGGCACTGATGCGCCCTCGCTCACGCTTCGGGTTACGATGTGGTTCGCGCTGTGAATCGGCTATTCGCGCGGCACGATCTTCGTCGCGTCCCATACGCGGATCTTTTTGTCCCAGCCGCCTGCTGCGATTGTGCGGCCATCGGGCGAGAAGGCGAGGCACAGCACTTCGCCCGAGTGGGCCAGCTCGCCGAGCGGTTCGCCCGAGCGCGGGTTCCACAGTTTCACCTGGCCGGGGCGGTCCCAGTCGCCGTCGCCCGTGGCCAGCATGCGACCGTCGGGCGACAAGGCGACCGACCACACGTCGGCTTTGTGACCGGTGAAGCTTTGCACGTCCTTGCCCGTCGCGACATCCCACACGCGGATTTCGCCGTACCGCAGTCCGGCGGCCAGCAGCTTACCGTCCGGCGACCAGGCCACGCTACGAACCTCGGCCTTGGTGGCGCGCAATTCCCGACTGACGGCGCCTGTGCCAACATCCCACAGTCGCACGGTACCGTCGGAGCTGCACGAGGCCAGCACATCGCCCAGCGGACTGTAGGCCACGCCGCCGACCCACGATTTATGGCCCGTGAGCACGGCCGACTCCTCGCCCGAGGCGACGCTCCACAATCGCACGGTGCGGTCGATACTGCCGGATGCGACCGTCGCTCCGTCAGAACTGAACGCGACCGAGAGCACGGCGCCGCGGTGTCCTTTCATCACGCGGACCGATTCGCCGGAAGCGGCGTTCCACAATCGGACGGAGTGGTCGTAGCTCCCGCTGACGAGCCACTTGCCGTCGGGCGAAAAGGCAACCGAAGTCACGTAGTCGTCGTGACCCTTGAGCACGGTCAGCGCCTTGCCGCTATCGACGTTCCACAGCCGCACGATATTGTCGGCTCCGCCACTTGCCAGCCGCTTGCCATCGGGCGAGAAAGCGACGGAACCGACCCAGCCATCGTGCGACAAGACAAACTTCGGGTCTTGCCAGGCGTCGGCGTGCTGCGCGGTAATGCATACAAGCAAGGCAACCGCGCATCCGACGATCGGAACGACGGAATCTCGATTGATTGTCACAGTCGCGGTTTCGCGCTGAGTGCGAGCGTGCGATCGCATCACCAGTCCAGTATAATGTGAGTCGAAATCAACGATCCCGCGACCGTCCACCATACTGTCCTCCATCGCGCAGAGCAACAAAACACGATGCTTCACACACACAAATCTCCAGTTCTCACCCACGTCGCGGCCACATCGCTTCAAGGCTGTTTCAAAACCGTCCGCGGAGAAGGGGACAGGCACATTTTGCTCCGCGGACTGCGCAAAATGAGCCAGTCCCCAACGGTTTTGAAACTGGCGCTTGCCGGTTTCGCGCTCCTCATCACCGCCACCACACTCTGCGCGCAAGAACCGCAGCCGCGCGAAACAACGACCGACGAAGTGTTTCGCGGGCTGCGTGCGTTCTACACCGCCACGGCTCGCGAAGACGGACCGTTTCAGCCCGGCATCGACCCCGACTACCTGGGCATGTCCGACTGTGCGTACAGCGATCTGGCGGCGGTGACCTACGCCGTCACGGTACACAAGACGTTCGGCTGGCGGCTGCCGCACGAAGAGGCGACCGGTCGCTTCCTGCTTTCGCGGCAGCGCGAATCGGGCGATTTCTACAATGTGGCCGGCACGGTCGATCCCGATTCGGCGCAGGGTCGGGTGTACAACACCACGCAGGCGCTCGTGGCACTGCACGCGCTCGGCCTCACTCCCAAGTACGAGCCGCTCGGCGTGTTCGAGGAGATTCTGCGGCAGGATTATAAGACGCTGCCCGAGTACAGCACGAGTTTTTTTCCACTCGCGTATCGGGCGTACGGCAGGCCGCTGCCGGACGACGCCGACCGGAAAATTCGCGCCATGATGGTGCAGGCCGACGACGGCTACCTGAACGACCACATCGCCGCCACGTTTCACGCGGCCCATTATTACCGGCTGGTGGGAGAGCCGACGCCCAAGGCCGAGGAAATGCTCGATCGCATCGTGCGCGATCAGAAAGCGGATGGAAGCTGGCTCTTGAATCCGCCGTCGCGCGACCGCCACGCCACGTTCGACGCGGTGTTCACACTGCACCAGCTCGGCCAGCACCGTGAAGATTGCCGCCGCGCCGTGCGCCGCGCGGGCCAATGGGCGCTCTCGTGCCGCAACGATGACGGAGGCTTCGGGCACTTTCCCGGTTCGACGTCCGACGCCGACGCCGTGTACTTTCACATCGGCACGCTGGTGATGGCGGGCTTTTTACCGCCGGTCGATCCACTGCCGCTCGACCCGCACCTGCTCTCGTGGGGCCACCTCATGCCACTGCCGTGAGAAGCAACTCGCACACCGATGCTTCCGCGCGAAACGGAAAAACGGCAAAAGCGAGAATGCCGAAGCACGAAGGACGAAGGGAATCCGAATTTCGAAATCCGAACGGCGAGAGTTATAGTTTCGTGGCGCTTCGCTGGACGCCGCGATCGAGCCATTCGTCATTTGGGAATTCGTCATTCTTTCGTCATTCGGGCTTCGACATTCGTCATTGCTCCTCCAGGAGCCGCCACAGATGAAAGTGGAACTTGCCGAGCTTGCCGCCGTAGTTGCCGGCGCTGATGGCGATCACTCCGTCGCCCGCCGCGGCGCGCATGGCCGCCGCCATCGCCTGGGCCACCGCTGGCTCGTCGATGCCGTCGATGACGATCTCGCACGCGCAGTTCACGCCGTCGTGCAGTTTGGTTTCGACGCGTCCCCGCAGCGTGGGACAGAAGGCGGCGGCGGTCGACGCCTTGAGCTTTTTGTACCGCGAGCCCACCTTGCTGCCGCTTCGCGCCACGCCGCCGGGAAAAGGCGTAATCACGCCGGCGAGCGCGTCCACCGCTTCGACTCCCCGCCGCACGGCTGCCAGCGCCGTCGGCGGATCGACCGCCTGCACGATCAAGTTGCCCCCGGCCACGCCTTTCTTCACTCCCAGGCTTTCCTCGACCAGGAACTCGCCGTCCATCACGGGCACGCGCCAGTACCGTCGTCCGGCCACGAGCTTGCTCTTTTGAAACCCGTCGCCAAAGAATCGCAGATGCCGCCCCAGCGGAATGCGATTCTCCGCATCGGGCAGGCCGTCGTAGGCGGCGGTGCTGGGGCAGGTCATCACGCACTGGCCCGTTCGATTGGCCACGGCGGCGGCCAGCGCTTCGGCCGAGAAGCCGAACGCCAACAGCGCGGCACCCGGCCGCCCGTCGGGGGTTTCGTGGGCAGGGAGCAGCCGGTCAAGGCCCGACTCGCAGTCGCAAGCGATGATCGACGTGGCGTAGCCGGTAAACGATCGCACGGCCGCGTCGAGCCAGTGCTCGTCGTAGGCAGTGACGATGAGCCGCGTATAGCGCGTGCCGAAGGCTTCGGCAAACGTGTCGTCGATGAGGGTAGTACCGATCCTCACTCGCCACGGCTCCGGGAACAACGCGTTGAACTACCGCTCGGAGTTCGCGCCGCTGGGCGGCATCGAGCCAACATCATGGCGGTCTTGCGCCGCGTTGCCAAGGCGCCGCCGCGCGATGCGCGTTCAACGTGGGGCAGGCATTCTTGCCTGCCATTGCGATGGCAGACAGGCATGTCCGCCCCACGGTGGGTTCGCGCCGAGGCAGGTGCTGAGCGCGAGCATTAAGTGCGTTTGCCGCTTGCGCTTGTCACCGTAGCGAACCCCTACCATAATGCAATCACGCTGGAGACGATTTTTCGCGGGTCTCGAGATTGCCGCGTGGTGGGCCCCCTCGCGCTGAGTCGGACCGAGCCGCGCTCTGCCCTCGATCGGGCGCATGGCCTTGCGCTGCCGCGAGCCGGTCGCGGAATCGTCCGGCCGTGGCACGCAGGAAACAGAGAATCGCACACGATTGGGACCGCCACGCTCATGTCCGGAGAGTTCGATCCGTATCGCAAGTGGCTGGGCATTCCGCCCGAGGAGCAGCCCCCGCACCACTACCGGCTCTTGGGGATCGCGCCCCTGGAGGGGGACGCCGACGTAATCGAAAACGCGGCCGATCGGCAGATGGCCCACGTGCGCCGGTATCAATCGGGCCGCTACTCGGAGCAATCGCAGCGCGTGCTGAACGAGCTGTCGGCCGCGAAAATCTGTCTGCTCAACCCGGCTAGGAAGGCGGACTACGACAGCCAGTTGCGAGAGAAGCTTGCGCATGGTGCCGCGGCAAAAGCCCCTCCGCCTGCCGCGCCTCCCATGACGGGACCACCGG
>Ga0315553_10001600_pt1 | contig 18628 bp, 18 predicted proteins | sample SalMarSW160140MG_FD_203099 | JGI IMG/M metagenome (GOLD analysis project Ga0315553, IMG submission 203099) | Salt marsh sediment microbial communities from the Plum Island Ecosystem LTER, Massachusetts, United States - Salt Marsh Sediment SW1601-40 ... | reverse complement strand
CACGTCGCCGAACCGGCTCGCCTCGAAGAATCGCGCCCGCGTATCGACCATTGGATAGCCGACAATGTCATAGGCGCGCAAAAACTCGAACTTGGTCATGCCGAGGGCGCGTTCGAACAGAGCCGTGGTGCTGGTGTCGAACATGGCGAAATAGCGCGGATAAAAGACGATCCCCGCGGGATCGCAATCGCCCCATTCGATGCGCACCGTCCGGCGGTTGGTCAGCATGCCCTTTTTTCGTGCCGGCCAGCGCGTGCCGTCACCGGACTGATCGGTCTCGACCCAGGGAGGAGCGTCGTACATCGAAGCGGGTTTCCGTTCAGGCTGCATGGGGGCTGACGGCGCCGGTGCCGGCGGGTCCGCACATGCGAATGGCGGCCCGGATCATCGCCCGAGGTGAATGGCACTGGCAAGACGAGCGGGTCAAGCGCAGTTCGGCGGCAGAGGAGAGCGTCGGCATCGACGCACCGCCTGACGCGGCTCGCGGGGTTGCCATGCTGACGCGGTTTCCGTCGGGCCAGAAACTATCTAAAACGGCTCAGGCCCAAGACGATTAGGCCTCCAGTTTCTCCGCAGGATCGTTCCGAATGTCAGAGTTCATGTCCCTTGCCGACGCGGTCGCCGCCACGGTCGCCGACGGCGACGCCGTGGCGATGGAGGGGTTCACCCATCTGATTCCGTTCGCCGCCGCCCATGAGATCATCCGCCAGGGCCGCCAGCGGCTGACGCTTGTGCGCATGACCCCGGACATCATCTACGATCAGTTGATCGGCATGGGCTGCGCCGAAAAGCTCATCTTTTCCTGGGGCGGCAATCCGGGCGTCGGTTCGCTCTACCGCTTTCGTGATGCAGTTGAGAACGGGTGGCCGTGTCCCCTCGCGCTCGAAGAGCATGCCCATGCCGCGATGGCCAACGCTTACGCGGCCGGTGCAGCGGGATTGCCCTTCGCCGTATTGCGCGGCTATCTCGGCACCGATCTGCCGAAGGTCAATCCGAATATCCGCACCGTTACCTGTCCGTTCACGGGCGAGACGCTTGCCGCGGTTCCCGCGCTGCGGCCGGATGCGGCAATCATCCATGCGCTCAAGGCCGATCGCGCCGGCAATGTGATGATCGAAGGCATTCTCGGCGTGCAGAAGGAGGCGGTGCTGGCGGCCAAACGGGCGCTCGTTACGGTAGAGGAGATCGTCGAGGACTTCGGGCCGCGCAGCCCGAATACGGTCATCCTGCCGTCGTGGACGGTGACCGCGGTGGCGCATGTGCCGGGCGGCGCGCATCCGTCCTATGCCAGCGGATATTACAGGCGCGACAATGCCTTCTATCTCGGATGGGACGACATCGCGCGCGACCGCGACGGTTTCTTCGCCTGGATGAAGACGAATGTGCTGGAGAAGGGTCCGGACGCCTTCGCCGTCCAGCGGCGCCGGCTGACCGCAACCGCGTGAGGAACGATCATGGCGCTCGCTTACACCGCCACTGAAATGATGACGGCCGCCGCCGCCCGCGCGCTCAAGTCGAGCGACGCCTGCTTTGTCGGCATCGACCTGCCGTCGGCGGCGTGCAATCTCGCCCGGCTCACGCACGCACCGGGAATCAAGCTGATCTACGAGTCGGGGACGATCGAAACCAAGCCGAATGTGCTGCCGCTCTCCATCGGCGACGGCGAATTGTGCGAGACGGCGCTGACCACCGTGTCGGTGCCGGAAATGTTCCGGTACTGGCTGCAGGGCGGCCGGATCACCGTCGGGTTTCTCGGCGGCGCCCAGATCGACCGCTTCGCCAACCTGAACACCATCGTGATCGGTGACTATGACAAGCCGAAGGTGCGGCTGCCGGGGTCGGGCGGGGCCCCCGAGATCGCCAATTGCTGCGGCGAAATCTTCATCACGATGCGGCAGAGCAAACGCAGCTTCGTCGACAAGCTCGACTTCATCACCTCGCTCGGACACGGGGAGGGCGGCGATCACCGCGCCCGGCTCGGGCTCAAGACCAAGGGCCCGACCAAACTCATCACCGATTTATGCGTGTTCGAGCCGGACCCTGAAAGCCGCGAGATGACCGTCGTCTCGATCCATCCCGGGATTACGGTGGACCAAATCAAGGCGAACACCAGTTGGGCGGTGCGTTTTGCGCCGACGCTCATGGAGACGCCGCCGCCTTCCGCCCACGAACTCGAGGTGCTCCGCGACCTGCATGCCCGCACCAAGCGCGCCCATGCAGGCGTGACTTAGAACCTTACCTGGCCATCGGAACCGGCTTGCTGCAGGCCCAGGCGGGCCTGGTGGCCTGTATTGTATACGCGATCGCCCTTAGCGGCCGGAATTTGCGCTAATAAGACCGGAATTTGCGCTAATAAGACTTGACATTTTCGATTCCGGGGGTCTTTTTGTATACAAAGCGTATACAGAGGATCGCCCGATGGCTAATTTTCCGCTAAATGCCTGGTATGCCGTCGCCTGGGACGTCGAGGCCACCCATGCGCTTGTCCCCCGGACTGTCTGCAACCAGCGGATCGTGCTCTACCGCAAAACTGACGGGTCCGTGGCGGCGCTGGCGGACGCCTGCTGGCACCGCCTTGTGCCGCTATCGCGTGGCCGCCTCCAGGGCGACGAGGTCGTGTGCGGCTATCACGGCCTGGTCTTCAACGCCCAGGGCCGCTGCACCCACATGCCGTCGCAGGAGACGATCAATCCGTCGGCTTGCGTGCGCGCCTATCCCGTCGTCGAGCGGCACCGTTTCGTGTGGGTCTGGCCCGGCGATCCCGCGCTCGCCGATCCTGCCAAAGTCCCCAACCTGCATTGGAACAAGGACCCCGCGTGGGCGGGCGACGGCGGCATCATCCTCGTCAACTGCGATTATCGACTGGTCGTCGACAATCTGATGGACCTGACCCACGAGGCCTTCGTGCACAGCGGCTCGATCGGCAACAACGCGGTTGCGGAGGCGCCGTTCGAGACGACCCATGGCGACCGCACGGCGACGGTCACCCGCTGGATGAGGAATATCGAGCCGCCGCCGTTCTGGCGGGCGCAACTCGGCAAGTCGGGCAATGTCGACCGCTGGCAGATTATTCGTTTCGAGGCGCCCTGTACGATCGCGATCGATGTTGGCGTCGCCCCAACTGGAACCGGCGCGCCCGAAGGCGACCGCTCGCACGGCGTCAACGGCATGGTGATCAACACGATCACGCCGGAAACCGACAAAACCTGCCGGTATTTCTGGGCGTTTGCGCGAAACTACCGGCTCGGCGACCAGGCGCTCACCACCCAGCTGCGCGACGGCGTGGCCTCCATCTTCCGCGAGGATGAAGCGATCCTCGAAGCGCAGCAGAAGGCGATCGAGGAGAATCCGGGGCGCATTTTCTACAATCTGAATATCGACAGCGGCTCGATGTGGGCGCGGCGCCTGATCGACCGCATGATCGCGGCGGAGCCGGGCGGCGCGCCGGCCTTGCAGGCGGCGGAGTAGGGCCGTGGCGGAGCCGGCCTTGAAGGCGGACGAGCGGAGCGGATCGCAGACGCTCCGCGCCCAGCTCGCGCTGCGCGACCTCGTGCTGTCCGGTCAGATCAAGCCGGGCGAGCGCCTTTCCGAGCTTGCGATCGTCGAACGGATCGGCGTGTCGCGCACGCCGGTTCGCGCGGCGCTGATGATGCTTGCCGAGGAAGGACTGGTGGAAGCCGTTCCGTCCGGCGGGTTCGCGGTGCGGGCGTTCAGCGACGGCGAGGTGCTGGAGGCGATCGAGATTCGCGGCACCGTCGAGGGCCTTGCGGTGCGGCTCGCGGCCGAGCGGGGCGTGCCTTCGACGGCGCTGACCCCGCTCCGCGATCTCCTGTCCCGGCTCGATGCCGTGGTGGCGGCGGCTCCGCACGAGCCGGCGGCGTTCGAGGATTACGTCGATCTCAACGCCCGCTTCCATCGAGAGATCGTTGCGCTCGCCGAAAGCCGCTTGGTCGAACGGCAGCTCGAGCGCGTGATGACGCTCCCCTTCGCCTCGCCGAGCGCATTCGTGATGGCGCAGTCGCAGATGCCCGAAGCGCTGCAGATTCTTCTGATCGCTCAGGATCAGCATCACTGCATCGTCGAGGCGATCGCAAGCCGCGAGGGCGCGCGCGCGGAAGCGGTGATGCGCGAGCATTCCCGGCTCGCCGGCCGCAATCTTGCGCTTGCCCTGCGATCGAAGCGCACGTTCGACCTCGTGCCGGGCTCGGCGCTTATCCGGCTGCGCGGAAGCTAGGCCATCGCGGCGCGCAGGGTCCGGTTCCCTGCAGAAAACGCGATGCTGAAAACGCGATGGTGGAAAACAACGGAGCGCGTTCGGTTCTGCCGGAACGACGCTCGCCCTTGGAGATCATTATGCGATATGCCCTCACCTGGACTGACGCCGTCGTCCGCGCCGTGCGCGACGTCACGCCGACCGTGCGCAGCTTCGAAATTGCGGCGGCAGCCGGCGGCGCGCTGCCATTCAACCCGGGCGCGCATATCGACGTCAGGGTGCTGGTCAACGGGCTGCCGGAGATCCGCTCTTACTCCCTCGTCGGCGAGCCGCAGTCGGATTGTTATCGGATCGCGGTGAAGCGACGCGCAGAATCCACGGGCGGCTCCGCCTATATGTGGACCTTGCAACCCGGGGCGCGACTGTCGATCACCGAGCCCTTGACCTCCTTTTCGATCGATTACGACCGCCCGGAATTCCTCCTCGTGGCGGGCGGGATCGGAATCACGCCCATTGTCAGCATGGCGACGCTGCTGCAGCGCCGCGGCGCGCGCGTGCGGCTCCTTTATGCGGCGCATTCACGCGACGAGCTTGCCTTCGAAGACGAATTGCGGGCGGAACTCGGCGACCGGCTGGAGACCTTCGTCTCCGCCGAAGGGCGGCGCATCGACGTCGCCGCTGCGTTTGCCGGGCTCGCGCCGGGCGCGCTCTGCGCGCTGTGCGGGCCGATGCGAATGCTCGACGAAGCGCGCCGCCTGTGGTCGCAAGCCGGCCGTCCCAACGCCGACCTGCGGTGGGAAACCTTCGGCTCGTCCGGCGCTTTCGCCGCCGAGGATTTCAAGGTCGCCATTCCGCGTCACGGCGTAGAAATCGTCGTGCCGCGCAACCGCTCGCTTCTCGATGCGCTCGGCGACGCCGAGATCGAAGTGATGTCGGACTGCCGCAAGGGCGAGTGCGGCCTGTGCACCGTGACGGTGGTGTCGTTCGATGGCCGAATTGACCATCGCGATGTCTTTCTCAGCGAGGCGCAGAAAAAAGAGAACCACAAGTTATGTGCATGCGTGTCACGCGCCGTCGGCACCGTTGTCCTCGATACCGATTATCGGCCCGATGCGATCTGACAATTTTTCCCATTCGGTGCGAGATGGGTGACCTGCCGCGTCGATTTCAGCCAGAATCGCGCGTTGCGCGCTTTTCATTTTGATCAGCAATGGCTTGATCCCGCGCGTGATTACCGGCACTGATCTATTCTAAAATAGCAACGGACCGGGAGAGAACCGCCGATGCCTCACGCTTTCATTTGCGAGGGGGTGCGCACGCCAATCGGCCGCTATGCCGGCGCGCTCGCCAAGGTGCGCGCCGATGATCTCGCCGCGGTCCCGCTGAAGGCGCTCATCGCCCGTCATCCCGCGGTCGACTGGTCGCAGCTCGACGAAGTGTATCTCGGCTGCGCCAACCAGGCGGGCGAAGACAACCGCAATGTCGCGCGGATGACGGTACTGCTCGCGGGTCTCCCCGATACCGTTCCCGGCATTACCGTCAACCGGCTCTGCGCATCCGGGCTTAACGCCGTCGGTGAGTCGGCGCGTGCGATCAAAGCCGGCGAGATCGATTTCGCCATTGCCGGCGGTGTTGAATCAATGACACGGGCGCCCTTTGTCCTGGGCAAAGCGGCGGAAGCGTTCCAGCGGAAGAACGAGGTGTTCGACACCACGATCGGCTGGCGCTTCGTCAATCCCGTCATCAAGGCTCAATACGGCATCGACTCGATGCCGGAAACGGCCGAGAACGTCGCCGAGGAATTTCAGATCGCGCGCAAGGACCAGGACGCCTACGCGCTCCGCTCGCAGCAGCGCGCCGGCAAGGCGATCGCTTCCGGCTTCTTCGCTGCGGAGATCGTGCCGGTCGAGGCGCCCGGCGGCAAAGCCGGCCCGATCCGGATCGACAAGGACGAGCATCCGCGCCCCGACACGACGCTCGACCAGCTCGCCAAGCTGAAGACGCCATTCCGCAAGCCCGGCACGGTGACCGCGGGCAACGCCTCTGGCGTCAATGACGGCGCCGCCGCGATGATCGTCGCCTCGGAGCAGGCCGTGAATCGGCTCGGGCTGACGCCGCGCGCGCGCATTCTCGGCATCGCATCCGCCGGTGTGCCGCCGCGCATCATGGGGATCGGCCCGGTCCCTGCGACGCGCAAGCTGATGGAGCGGCTAAAACTTCGGATCAGCGATTTCGACGTGATCGAGCTGAACGAGGCGTTCGCCGCGCAGTCGCTTGCCTGCCTCCGCCAGCTCGGCCTAGCCGACGACGCCGAGCACGTGAACCCGAACGGCGGCGCCATCGCGCTTGGTCATCCGCTCGGCATGTCGGGGGCGCGGCTCGCGCTCACGACGGCGCATGCGCTCGAACAGCGATCGGGCCGGCTCGGCCTCGCCACCATGTGCGTCGGGGTGGGACAAGGGGTCTCACTCGCGCTGGAGCGCGCATGAGCGCAAGATTGTTTGTAATCCGACCACACGAAAGGGCTGACACCGATGCCGAAAAAGGTTTAAGCTTGAAAGAACTAACAATTAACCACACGACCCAGGGATCGCAATGACGTTCTTCTTCCCAACGGAAAGCCTCCGGGCTTTCCCTCCGCGCCTTTATCCTGATTACAAGAGCACGGTGAAGCGCTCGCCGACCAAGCCGCTCATCATTATTCCCCATACGCTGAGCGAGCTAACCGGGCCAGTCTACGGCCAGGATGCGGTGCAGCCCGGCGACGAGGATCTGACCCAACAACATGCGGGCGAGCCGATCGGCGAGCGGATCATCGTGCACGGGCGCGTGCTCGACGAGGACGGCCGGCCGGTTCCCAACACGCTTGTCGAAATCTGGCAGGCGAATGCGTGCGGGCGCTACATTCATGTCGTCGATCAGCATCCCGCGCCGCTCGATCCGAACTTCACCGGCGCCGGCCGCGCCAAGACCGACGAGACCGGCTACTACAAATTCATCACGGTGAAACCCGGCCCCTATCCCTGGGGCAATCACTACAATGCCTGGCGTCCATGCCACATCCATTTCTCGCTGTTCGGGCACGCCTTCATTTCTCGTCTGGTCACCCAGATGTATTTCCCGGGCGACCCGCTGTTTCCATTCGATCCGATATTCAACTCGGTCGCCGACGAGCGAGCGCGCGATCGCATGATCTCGAGCTTCGATCTCGAAGCTACGATCCCGGAATGGGCGCTGGCCTTCCGCTTCGACATCGTGCTGCGCGGGCGCAATCAGACACCGATGGAGTCGTAAATGGCCGAGATCACGCCTTCGCAGACGGTGGGGCCGTATTTCGCCTACGGGCTGACTCCCAGGGGAAAATACGATTGGAAGGATACGTTCGGCACCGACCTCGTGACTCCGGACGCGTCCGGCGAGCGCATCCGCATCGAGGGTCGGGTGTTGGACGGCGACGGTCTTCCCATCAACGACTGCATGATCGAGATATGGCAGGCTGACGCCCAGGGCCGTTACGCAAGCCCCGCCGATCCGCGGCGGCCCAACGCGGCGTTCCGGGGCTTCGGCCGCGCCGGGACCGACGCCGAGGGGCGCTACGGTTTCGACACCATCAAGCCGGGGCCGGTGCCCGGCCTTGAGGGAAACATGCAGGCGCCGCACGTCGTGCTCGCCGTGTTCGCGCGCGGCATGCTGAGACAGAGCTACACGCGCATCTATTTCGCCGACGAAGCCGCCAATGCCGACGATGCGATTCTGACGCTGGTGCCGCCCGAGCGGCGCGCGACGCTCGTCGCCCCCAAGACGATGGCGCAGGGACGCGCGATCTATACTTTCGACATCCGCATGCAGGGCGAAGCGGAAACGGTTTTCTTCGAGGTTTGATGGAGAGGTTGACGCAGCAAGGATTACGATTCGTTACAGAATGCTAAGGTTATCGGTTCGTTACAGAATGCTAAGGTCGGTTCGACAGGTGAGTATGGCAATGAAGCAATGAGGGGGATTTCGCCCCGCTCGGATGAAGCAAGAGTAAAGTCAACGGGAGGAAAGGAACAGCAATGTATCGCAAACTTGCACTTAGCATCGCCGCAGCCGCGCTCGGCGCCATCGCCGCCTGGCCCGCCTGGGCCGAGGGCGTAGTGAAAGTCGGCGTGCTGGAGGCGATGACCGGCCAGCAACAATCGACCGGCGTGCAGACTCTCGCCGCCATGAAGCTCTATATGCAGCAGCACGGCGATACCGTCGCCGGCAAGAAGATCGAGCTGATCGTCAAGGACGACGGCGCGGTCATGGAGAACACCAAGCGTCTCGCCCAGGAATTGATCGTTCGCGACAAGGTAAGCTTCCTGGTCGGGTTCGCCATCACCCCGACCGCGCTCGCCGTCGCTCCGCTCGCGACCCAAGCCAAAGTTCCGATGATCGTCGCCAATGCCGGGACCTCGATCATTACGACGAAGTCGCCCTACATTGCACGCACGAGCTTCACGCTGCCGCAGTCCTCGACGATCATCGCCGACTGGGCGCTGAAGAACGGCATTAAGAAGGTGGTGAGCATCGTGTCTGACTACGCGCCAGGCCGCGATGCCGAGAAGTACTTCGTTGACACCTTCAAAAAGGGTGGCGGACAGGTGCTCGAAACGCTGCGCGTGCCGCTTGCGTCGCCGGACTTCGCACCGTTCCTGCAGCGTGCCCGCGACGCCAATCCGGACGCCGTTTATATTTTCGTTCCGTCCGGCCAAGGCGCGACTTTCGTCAAGCAGTTCCTCGAGCGCGGTCTTGACAAGGCCGGCATCAAGTTGATCGGTCCCGGCGACGTGACCGACGACGACCAGCTCAACGGCATGGGCGATCAGGTGATCGGCACGGTGACGGCGCATCTCTATTCGGCCGACCATGACTCCAAGCTGAACAAGGAGTTCGTCGCGGCCTTCAAGAAGGCCAATAATGGCATGCGGCCGAACTTCATGGCGGTCGGCGGCTATGATGCCATGGCCCTCATCTATGCGGCGCTGAAGAAGACCAACGGCGACACCAATGGCGCCAAGCTGATGGCCGCCATCAAGGGGCTCGCGTGGGAAAGCCCGCGTGGCCCGATCTCGATCGATCCCGAGACGCGCGATATCATCCAGAACATCTATATCCGCAAGGTCGAGAAGAAGAACGGCGAACTCTACAATGTCGAGTTCGAGACCTTCAAAGCGGTGAAGGATCCCGGAAAAGCGCCGAAGAAAGAGTCAGCGGCCAAGTAATCATATGGGGCGCGCGCACAGTTGACTCGGAAGTGACGCGCGCCCCTTCCGGCGCAGGTTCTGACGAGAGCCGCTAGCCGGTCCCGCAATTCGCGGGTTTGTAACCTCTCCCTGTCTGGGAGAGGGCGGGGGTGGGATCAATTTCGTTCCGGATGCGCCACGGGGGTAGCCGGAGGATCCCCTTCGAGGCGAAGGCGGATCCGTCGGCGCTCCGGACCCAGGGGGCCGCGAATGCTCACGATATTGTTCGACGGCATCGCCTATGGCATGCTTCTGTTTGTGCTCGCCTGCGGTCTTGCGGTCACGCTCGGCCTGATGAACTTCGTCAATCTGGCGCACGGCTCCTTCGCCATGGCGGGCGGCTACATTACCCTTGTTCTTGTCAATGACATGGGTGTGCCTTTCTCGCTCGGCCTCGTCGGCGCCTTTGTCTCCGCCGCGGTGCTTGGCGCGCTGCTCGAGCGCACGCTCTATGTTCACGTTTACAACAAGAGCCCTCTCGATCAGGTCTTGTTTACCATCGGCCTCGTGTTCATGTCGGTTGCTGCCGTCGACTACGTCATGGGCTCGCAGCAGCAGTTCATTCAGATCCCGTCGGCGCTGCAAGGACAGTTCGAGGTGTTCGGGATCGGGATGAGCAAGTACCGTCTGCTCATCATCGCAATCTGCGGCGTAATTACGCTTGCGCTTCAGCTCGCACTGATAAGCACGCGGTTCGGCAGCCAGTTGCGCGCGTCAGTCGACGACCAGCGAGTTGCGCGCGGGCTCGGTATCAATGTCGGGGTGGTGTTCGCCGTGACCTTTGCGCTCGGCTCGGGGCTTGCCGGTCTCGGCGGCGCGCTCGGCGCGGAAATTCTTGGGCTCGATCCGGTGTTTCCGCTCAAATACATGATCTACTTCCTGATTGTCGTCACCGTCGGCGGCAGCTCGAGCATTACCGCTCCCTTCTTCGCGTCGATCCTGCTCGGCATTGGTGACGTGGCCGGAAAGTATTACGTGCCGAAACTCGGTGCCTTCGTCATCTACACCATCATGATCATCGTGTTGATCGTGCGGCCGCAAGGGCTGTTCGCGCATGGCCGCGCGCGGTGAAGGAGCAAGGATCGTGGTGAAGCCCGCACACCCGCTCTCAGCCGATATCGCCGGTCTGCTGAGGGTCCGAGCCCGTTGGTCGCCGCTGGAATTCGTGTTCTGGATAATCGCATTTGCGACGATTTTCTTGTTCCCGAACTACTATCTCATCCTCGCCGAGATCGTGATCTGGGCGCTGTTCGCGATTTCGATCGATCTTGTTCTCGGGTACGCCGGCATCATCACGCTCGGCCAGGCGGCGTTTTTCGGATTCGGCGCGTATGCCGCGGGGCTGTTGGCGAAGCACGGACTGATCACCGAGCCCACGCTCGCGCTGCTCGCATCCGGGCTTGCAGCGGCGGTGCTCGGTTTTTTCACGAGTTTCCTGGTGCTGCGCGGGTCCGACCTTACCCGCCTAATGGTGACGCTCGGCGTCTCCCTGGTGCTGCGGGAACTCGCCAACCGGTTCCCGGAGGTCACCGGAGGCGCCGATGGAATGCAGGGCATAACCATTAACCCGGTGCTCGGGCAGTTCCGCTTCGATCTTTACGGACACACTGCCTATATCTACAGCCTGATCGTGCTGTTCGTGCTGTTCGTGATCGCTCGGCGCATCGTGCGGTCCCCGTTCGGTCTGTCTCTCGTCGCCATCAAGGGCAACCCGCTGCGCTCCGCGGCGGTGGGAATCGCGGTGAACTGGCGTCTGGTCGCGATCTATACGATAGCCGCCGCCTATGCCGGGGTTGCGGGCGCGTTATTGACCCAGACGACGGCGTTCGCCTCCCTCGAAGGTTTCTCCTTCGAACGTTCCGCCGACGGGCTCTTGGTGCTGATCATCGGCGGCACCGGCTATCTTTATGGCGGCGTGATCGGGGCATTGATCTTCCGATTCGGCCACGATTACTTGTCGAGCATCACTCCGCAATACTGGCAGTTTTGGATCGGCCTCTTCCTCGTTCTCATCGTCCTGGTCGGTCGCGACCGGATCGGAACATGGTTTGATCCGGTCCGTACGTTGGCCGATCGGATTGCTGCTTGGCGGTCCAAGCGGCGGGCGCGGGCGATCGGCGCCGCGTCGCGAGAGGGGGGCCAGCCGTGACTCCCGTCCTCGAAACCCGCGCGCTGGAAAAGCGCTTTGGCGGCATTGTCGCCGCCAATCAGGTGTCGCTTCGCCTCGAGAAGGGGGCAAGACACGCACTGATCGGCCCAAACGGCGCAGGCAAGACCACCGTCATCAATCTCCTGACCGGCGTGCTGCGTCCGTCGAGCGGCGAGATCCTGCTTGACGGCAAAGACATTACCAATGTCGAGCCGCATGATCGGGTGCGGCTTGGCATGGCCCGCACGTTTCAGATCAACCAGTTGTTCGCTGATCTCACTCCGCTCGAAACGCTCGGGCTTGCGATCTCCGAGCGGCTCGGCACCGGAACCCATTGGTGGCGCACCGTCGGCAGCCGTGCCGGTGTCGTCGACGAGATTGCCGAGCTGCTCGAGCGCTTCCGCCTTGTCGATGTCATGCAGGAGCGGACGGCGATTCTTCCCTACGGCAAGCAGCGGCTTCTCGAAATCGCGCTCGCTTTCGCCTGCCGCCCGCACCTGCTTCTGCTCGACGAGCCGGCGGCCGGGGTTCCCGACGCCGAACGCCACGAAATCCTCGCCACCATCGCGACGCTGCCTGCCGATGTCACGGTGTTGTTGATCGAGCACGACATGGACATCGTATTTTCCTTCGCCGGTCGCATCTCGGTGCTGGTGAACGGCGAGATGCTGGTCGAAGGCACGGTCGATGAGGTATCGCACGATCCGCGCGTGCGCGCGGTCTATCTCGGCGAGGCGTTTGATGGCTGACCTCCTCACAATCGAACGCCTGAGCGCCGGCTACGGCGAAGCGATCGTGCTGTCGGACGTGACGCTGTCGCTCGCGGAGGGTCATTCGCTCGCGCTGCTCGGCCGCAACGGCATGGGCAAGACCACGCTCGTCAACTCGATTGTCGGAGTCACCCGCTATCGCGGCGGCGCGATCCATCTCGCTGGACGCGACATCACCCGACTGCGGCCCGACCAGCGGGCCCATGCCGGCATCGGCTGGGTTCCGCAGGAACGCAACATTTTCAAATCGCTGACTTTGCACGAGAATCTCACCGCCATCGCCCGGCCCGGCCCATGGACGCCGGACAAGGTCTACCAGCTGTTTCCGCGGCTCGGCGAGCGCAAGAGCAATATGGGTAACCAGCTTTCGGGCGGTGAGCAGCAGATGCTGGCGCTCGGCCGCGCCCTTGTGCTCAATCCGAAGCTCGTCCTTCTCGACGAGCCGCTTGAAGGCCTCGCGCCTATTATCGTCGAGGAGTTGCTCGCCGCGCTGACCCGCATCACCCGCGAAGAAGGCTTGTCCGCCATTCTAGTCGAGCAGAATGCGCAGAAGGTTCTGGACGTTACCGACCGCGCCGTGATCCTGGAACGCGGAACGATCGTCTATACTGGCGACAGCGCCGAACTCAGAGATGATCGCCGGGTGTTGGAGAAGTATATTGGCGTGAGCGAAGGCGAGCCGCGGCGCGCAGGAATTTCACGGCGACAGCATTGATGCGCCGTCGCAGCGTTTCGGCGACAAAGGAGAATGCGATGTCACGATCAAGGCCACCGTTTCGCGCCGACCATGTTGGCAGTCTTCTCCGCACGGCGCCGCTGAAGCAAGCGCGCAGTCGGCACGAAGCGGGCGCTATTTCCGACGCCGAGCTGCGTCGGATCGAGGATGAGGAGATCAAGAAGATCATCGCCAAGCAGGAGGAAGTGGGCCTGCAGTCGATCACCGACGGTGAGTTCCGGCGGTCATGGTGGCACTTTGATTTCTTGAAGAAGCTCGACGGGGTCGAGGGCTTTCGCGCGGCCGAGGGCATCCAGTTCCACGGCGTCCAGACCCGTGCGGATGGCGTGCGGGTGACTGGGCGGGTCGGCTTCTCCGGCCACCCGATGATCGACCATTTCAAGTTTCTCAAGGCCAACACCACGAAGACGGCGAAAATGACCATTCCGTCGCCCTCCGTGCTGCATTTCCGCGGCGGGCGCAGGGAAATCAGCGGCGCGGTCTATCCACAGCTCGACGAATTCTTCGCCGATCTCGGTCGCGCTTACCGCAAGGCGGTCAACGCCTTCTACGACGCGGGCTGCCGCTATCTGCAGTTCGACGACACGGTGTGGGCCTATCTCTGTTCGCAGGAGCAGCTGCAAAAGGCGCGCGAACGCGGCGAGGAAGTCGAGAGGTTGCCGGAGATCTATGCCGACACGATCAACTACGCGATCGCCGAGCGGCCCTCCGACATGGTGATCACGACCCATGTCTGCCGCGGCAATTTCCGCTCTCAATGGATTGCCGAGGGCGGTTATGAGCCGGTGGCCGAGCGGCTGTTGGGAAGCGTCAATTACGATGGTTTTTTCCTCGAATACGATACCGAGCGGGCCGGCGGCTTCGAACCGCTGCGCTTCCTCCCCAAGGGCAAGAAGATCGTGGTGCTCGGCCTCGTGACCTCGAAGAGCGGCACGCTGGAAAACCGCGACGCGGTGAAGCGCCGGATCGACGAGGCGACCAAGTTCGTCGCGCTCGACCAGCTCGCGCTGAGCCCGCAATGCGGCTTCGCTTCGACCGAGGAAGGCAACCTGCTCGCCGAAGAGGAGCAATGGGCAAAGCTCTCGATGATCGTCGAGCTTGCGCGCGAGGTGTGGGGATAGGCAGGGCGGCGACCGATCCCGTTTCGAATTTCCATTGCCGCGCTCGATGCAAGATCATTGATCTCCGCGCGTGCCGTCGTATTACCAAGCAATGACGCTCCCGCTTGCCGGTCTCCTCGTCGTCTCGCTCGAACAGGCGGTGGCGGCGCCCTTGTGCACCTGCCGGCTCGCCGACGCCGGGGCGCGGGTGATCAAGATCGAGCGGCCGGAGGGCGACTTCGCGCGCGGCTATGATGATCTTGCTCATGGCGAGAGCGCCTATTTCGTCTGGCTCAACCGCGGCAAGGAATCGGTCGTGCTCGATCTTGCTTCCGCCCGCGATAAGGCGCTGCTCGAAGCCATGCTCGCTCAAACCGATATATTCGTGCAGAATCTCAAACCGGAGGCGATCGACCGGCTCGGCTTTCCCATCGCGCGGCTGCGTCGCGCGCATCCGCGCCTCGTGGTGTGCTCGATCTCCGGCTACGGCGAGCGCGGCCCTTATGCGCAGCGCAAGGCGTACGACCTGCTGATCCAGGCGGATTGCGGGCTTGTTTCGATCACCGGCGGCCCGGACGCGCCGGCGCGGGTCGGCGTATCGGTCGTCGACATTGCGGCCGGGCTTGCCGCTTACGAGGCGATCCTCGAAGCGCTCATCGCGCGCTCCCGCACCGGCGAAGGCGCCGGGCTCTCCATCTCGCTGTTCGATGCGATCGCCGAATGGATGACCGTGCCGCTCATTCAGCATGAGGGAGGCCGCACGCCGCAACGCGTCGGCCTCGCGCATCCGAGCATTTCGCCTTATGGCGTGTTCCGCAGCAAGGACGGGGTTGACATTCTGATTTCGATCCAAAGCGATCGCGAGTGGCGCATCCTTGCCGAACATGTGCTGGGAGACGCAGCGCTTGCTGCCGATCCCCTGTTTGCGACCAATGTCGAGCGGGTGAGGCGGCGCACCGAAACCGATGCGCGCGTCCAGGGGGCGTTTGGCGCGCTTGCCGCCGAGCCCCTGATCGCCAAGTTGGCGGAAAGGGAGATCGCGTTTTCGCGCGTGAGCGATCTTGCGCTGTTCGCCCGGCATCCGCATTTGCATCGTATAATGGTCGGATCGCCGGTAGGTCCCCAGTCCTATCCTGGCCCGCCGCGTCCTCGGGCGGAGCCTTACGGACCGGTTCCGGCGCTCGGCGAGCATACGGAAAAAGTGCGGCGCGAGTTCACGCCGGCACAGGCAGGGTCGATCGAATGAGCACGACGCTTGTCGCCGATATCGGTGGTAGCAATACGCGCCTCGCCATCGCGAGCCGGACCGGGCGCCCCGAGCACATTCACGCCTTCCCAAACGATTCCGTATCCGACCTGGTGGGGGCGATCGCCGGTTATCTTGCCCATATGGACCGCATCGATCGTCGGCCCGACGGCGCCGTCCTCGCCGTCGCGGGGCCCGTTCAAGGCCGTCACATCGTGCTCACCAATCGCGACTGGAAGATCGATCTCGACGCGATACAACAGCAGTTCAGGCTTCGTTATGTCCACGCGCTCAACGACTTCGAGGCGCTGGCCTGGGCGCTGCCGTGGTTCGAGCCGGAAGATGTGCTTGATCTCGGACCGCCGCTTCCTGTCCGCAATGGGACGAAGGCGGTGTTTGGTCCCGGCACCGGGCTGGGCGTTTCCGCCCTCATCCCCGAAGGCCATTCATGGTTTGCGCTCGCCACCGAGGCCGGGCACATGTCGTTTGGTCCCGCGGCGTCTGATGAGTGGGCCGTGTTTGCGCGGATCGCCGAGGAAGTTCCGCTCATATCGGCCGAGACCATTCTGTCCGGGCCCGGTCTCGAACGGCTCTACCGCGCCATGAACCCCGGCCGTCCCGCTCTTGCCGCCAATGCGATTGGGCAGGCCGCCAACGCCGGAGAGGCCGCCGCGGCGGCGACGGTCGAGCTGTTCATGCGCCTGCTCGCCCGCTTCGCCGGCGACATCGCGCTCACTTACAAGGCCCTGGGCGGGGTCTATGTCGCCGGCGGCGTCGCTGCGAAGCTCAGGCCCTGCATCGACGCAGCGCTTTTTCGCAAGACGTTTGTCAGGCACCCGCCGCATACGCATTTGCTGGAGGAAATCCCCACCCTTTTGATCATCTGCGATGAGCCGGGCCTGTACGGCTGCGCCGCCTACGCCGAGTATGCCGCCGGAGAGTATTGAGCTTATGTCATATTATGATTATGCTAAATAATAATAGCCCCGGCGCGGCGGGCGCGTTCCGGCCGGACGCTCGGGGAAGGCGTTCCTAGGGAGGCAGTGGGCATGCCGGCCGCAGCCAAAGCATATATTGCCGGCATCTACGAGCATCCGACCCGAAAGGCGGACGGCAAGTCGCTCGCCCAACTGCATGCCGAAGTGGCGCGGGGGGCGTTGGCCGACGCCGGCCTGAGCAAGAGCGACGTCGACGGGTATTTCTGCGCGGGCGATGTCGCCGGCTGGGAGCGGCCCGGGAGCGGCCCGTTTTCCATCATCGATTATCTCGGCCTCAAGCTGCGTCACCTCGACACGACCGAGTCCTGGGGCTCCTCCTATCTCGTGCACGTCGCCCATGCCGCTGAAGCGATCGCCGCGGGAAAGTGCAATGTCGCGCTGATCACGCTTGCCGGGCGTCCGCGCGCCGAGGGCATGCAGACCGGCACGAAAACCGAGGCGGAGGCCAAGGGGCTCGATGCGCCGGAAGCGCAGTTCGAATTGCCTTACCGGCCGACGGTCGTGGGCCTCTACGCCATGTGCGCGATGCGCCACATGTACGAGTTCGGCACCACCAGCGAGCAGCTTGCCTGGATCAAGGTCGCCGCCTCCCATCACGCCCAGCACAACCCGCATGCGCTATTGCGCGAGGTGGTGACGGTCGAGGACGTGGTGAACTCGCCGCTGATCGCCGATCCCCTGCATCGCCTCGATTGCTGCGTCATCACCGATGGCGGCGGCGCCCTGGTCGTCGTCAGCCCGGACGTCGCAAAGAGCTTGAGCAAGCCGCGCGTGCGCGTGATCGGCGCCGGCTATGCGCCGAAATATCAGCTCGGCGGACGCGCGGACATCACCAGTTCCGGCGCGATCTGGTCCGGCCCGCGTGCCTTTGCGGAAGCGGGAGTGACGCCCGCCGATATCAAATACGCCTCGATCTATGACAGTTTCACCATTACCGTGCTGATCACGCTCGAGGACCTCGGTTTCTGTCGCAAAGGAGAAGGCGGTAAGTTCGTCGCCGACGGCAATCTCATCGCCGGCGTGGGCCGGCTGCCGGTCAATACCGACGGCGGCGGGCTGTGCAACAATCATCCGTCAAACCGCGGCGGGATGACCAAGGTGATCGAGGCGGTGCGCCAGTTGCGCGGGGAGGCGCATCCCATGGTTCAGGTCAAGAACTGCGACCTCGCGCTCGCGCACGGCACCGGCGGCGCGCTGCCGACCAGGCACGGCAGCGCGACGCTGATTCTGGAACGGGAGTAGCGGCCGATGACACTGGATGCCGCCTTGCCCGCGCCTCAGCCCAATCCGGAAACACAGGCCTATTGGGATGCGGCGAAGCAGGGGCGGCTTCTCCTGCGGCGCTGCAACGCGTGCGGCGAAGTCCACTTCTATCCGCGTTCGATCTGTCCGTTCTGCTTCAGCGATGACACGCACTGGCTCGAATCGAAGGGCACAGGCGCGATCTACGCTTACAGCATCATGCGCCGCGGCCTCTATCCCTTTGCGCTTGCCTATGTCACCCTCGACGAGGGACCGAGTTTGATGACGAACATCGTCGATTGCGATCTTGCGTCTTTGCGCATCGGCCAGCGCGTCCGCGTCGCCTTCAAGCCGGGCGGCAACGGCTATCGCATTCCTGTGTTCATACCGATCTGATCGGGGGCTGCAAATGTCGTCGCGCGCGGATGCACCATCAGATTCGACGTCGCCGACGGTCAGGTCTTTGCTTGTTCAGTCGGGCGTGCCGGTGAGGGCCGTTCGGCTCGGCGCGCGTGATCTCGAAGTCGATCGCCGGGGCGACGGGCGAATTTATCTGCGGTCGCGACAGGCGCTTTCATCCTATCCGAGCAAGCTCACCGAGCGTCTTGAGCACTGGGCGACGGTCGCGCCCGACCGCACGTTTATCGCCCAGCGTACCGCAGAGGGACCCTGGCGTGAGGTGAGCTACGCGCAAACCCTCGATCAGGTTCGCCGCATCGGCGCGGCCCTGCTGCGCCGCGATCTCTCTGCCGACCGGCCGATCCTGATTCTGTCCGGCAACGACATCGAGCACGCACTACTCGGGCTAGCGGCGAACTATGTCGGCATTCCCTACGCGCCGGTGTCGCCCGCCTATTCGCTCATCTCCACCGATTTCGGCAAGCTCCGCCATATCGTCAATCTCTTG
>Ga0315553_10001599_pt1 | contig 18628 bp, 15 predicted proteins | sample SalMarSW160140MG_FD_203099 | JGI IMG/M metagenome (GOLD analysis project Ga0315553, IMG submission 203099) | Salt marsh sediment microbial communities from the Plum Island Ecosystem LTER, Massachusetts, United States - Salt Marsh Sediment SW1601-40 ... | reverse complement strand
CTGTTCTGAGCTGATCGCATTCGTCGATGACGATTGCCTTCTTGACCGCGTCTGGGTGCAGCAGGCAGTCGAATTCTTCAGAGAGCGCCCCAGGGCTGGCGCGGTCGGAGGCAGAGTAGCCTTGCTCTGGGAGACCCCACCGGATGAAGTTCTCTTGAGGCACGAACACTCCCTCGCCAAACAAGACCACGGTGACGCGTCTCGACAGATGCCGGCCACGGGTGTCACGTGGCTCGTGGGGGCAAGCTTGGTCGTGCGACGGTCGGCATTGCTCGCAACGGAATGGTTGGATCGGATGATCCTGGTCGGCAGGCGTGGAAGCGCACTCACTGCGGGTGAGGATAGCGAGATGGTACTGCGTATTCGTAATCTCGGCTACGAGCTGTGGTACAACCCCGCGATGCGGCTCCAGCACTTCATACCAGAGACGCGCATGTCCGTTGATCATCTATGCCGGGTGAGAAGGGGCTCCGGGCAGAGCTGGCCAGTTCTCTACACGCTGGGGAACCGCCTACAGCCGAACGCTGCTGTCCGGCTGCACTGCCTCGCCGCGAGCGTGAAGGCTCTGGGCATAGGGCTCGGCGGCGCTGTGTACAGGGATCTTCTGCACGGACGTCGAGTGTCTGCCGACCGGAAGATCGCCCTGAGTGGTTCCTTGGGCGCCCTGGAAGGATCGATGCGGTTCCTGTTTCGGGGGTTCTAGACGCAGATGGGGTCGATAGCCGCATACAAGTCCGTAGCAAGCGAGGTCTAAGTATGAAACCAAAGCGCGTTGTTGTCACCGGCGGGGCGGGGTTCCTTGGCTCTCACGTCGTGGACCAACTGCAACGAACGAACTGGTGCAGCGAGGTCTTCGCTCCCCGCAGCCGTGAATACGACCTGAGAAACCAGAAGGACGTGATCCGCCTCTATGAAGTCTCCCGCCCCGACATCGTGATCCACATCGCCGGCATAGTGGGCGGCATCGGGGCCAACCGGGAGAACCCTGGCCAGTTCTTCTACGATAATCTGATGATGGGTGTGCAGACCATGCACTACGCCTACCTCAACGGAGTGGAGAAGTTCGTAGCCGTGGGCACTATCTGTGCCTATCCCAAGTTCACGCCCGTGCCCTTCAGGGAGGACAACCTCTGGGACGGCTACCCCGAGGAGACCAATGCTCCCTACGGCTTGGCCAAGAAGATGCTGCTGGTGCAGGCACAGTCCTACCGGCAGCAGTACGGATTCGACGCCATATACATGCTACCTGTGAACCTCTACGGCCCCAGGGACAACTTCGATCCCGCCAGTTCCCACGTCATCCCGGCCTTGATCAAGAAGTGCTTCGATGCCATGGACAACGACGAAGAGGAGATCGTCGTCTGGGGCGACGGCACGCCGACGCGCGAGTTCCTCTACGTCGAGGACTGCGCCGAGGCCATCGTGCTAGCCACCGAGAAGTACGACAAACCGGACCCGGTGAACATCGGGGCAGGGTTCGAGATCTCCATCAAAGACCTGGCCCAACTCATCGTGGAACTGACGGGCTTCCCGGGGCGCATCGCCTGGGACACCAGCAAGCCGGGAGGACAGCCCAGAAGGTGCCTCGACACCACTCGGGCACAACGCGAGTTCGGATTCCGGGCCCAGACTAGCTTCGAGGAAGGCTTGCAGAGGACCATCGACTGGTACCGGGAAGTCCGGCATCAGCAGACGGAGGGCCATGACTGAAAACCTGCCCCTGATCTCCATCGTCACGCCGTCGTACGAACAAGGCGCTTTCCTCGAAGAGACCATCCAGTCCATTCTCGACCAGGGGTATCCAAACCTGGAATACATGATCATTGACGGTGGCTCCACCGACGGCAGCGTGGACATCATCCGTAAGTACGAGGCCCACCTCACCTATTGGGTCAGCGAGCCCGACGAAGGACAGTATCACGCTCTGCAAAAGGGGTTCGCTCGCGCCAAGGGGGAGCTCCTCGGCTGGCTCAACTCGGATGACCTGTATCTGCCCGGCGCACTCCTCAACGTGGGCCGCGCCTACTTCCGGCATCCTGGACGCTGCATCGCAGGACCAGTGATCGACTTCGACATGCGTTCGGGCAAGGAGACACTCGTACCGCAGTTCGGCATCACCTTCGAGAATATGGTGAGATTCTGGGAGCTTCAGCACAGTTGGCACCAGCCTGGGTTCTTCTTTCCCCGCGCAACCTACGAATTGGTAGGCGGCGTGGACGGAAGTCTGAACTACTTGATGGACCTTGACCTTTTCTGCAGGCTGCTGCAGCATTGTCAGGTTGAGTACGTAAGCGAGCCCATCGCGAGATTCAGGCTGCATGACTCGTCGAAGACCTGCACGGCGGCGCGAGAGATGCTCTTGGAGGTGAGCGCCGTCTCGCAGCGATATTGGCCGCTCTTGGAGTCAGTAGACAAGGGACGCCACGATCGATTCATCGCGCAGCGGCTGGCCGGACTGGCACTCCGAAGCCTCCCACGTCGACCCAAAGAAGCCGCACGGTTAATGCTCGAATCGTTCCGCCGCTCCCCCGTAGCCCTGCCAGGCGGCGTCCTTCGCGTGGTGAAACGTTGGCTAGGCATAGCACAGCCGCGCCGGCAACCATGACCGTACCTGCGAATGATACATCCCCGCTGGTTGACCTATGCGCGAGCAGCGCACCGAGCTCCAAGCCATGGTCAACTCCAGCGGGACCGCCGTCGGAGCAGTCAGACCGGGGTCCCCACGTTCTACCGAGCAGGCCACAAGGTTCCAAGTTGGGCTTCGCCAGCAGGTGCAGGAGGGACACAGATTGCCACCACTGGTCAGCGTGATCATCCCCACCTACAACCGCTCCCGGTACATCGCGGGGGCGATTCGCAGCGTTCAGGCCCAGACCTACCAAGATGTCCAGATCATCGTAGCCGACGACGGCTCGACAGACAACACGCGGGACGTAGTTTCAGGGTTGGGCCGAGGGGTGACCTATCTCCAGTTGCCGCACCGTGGGCAGGCGGCCGCCACGCGCAACGCCGGTCTCCGCGCGGCACAGGGACAGTACGTGGCCTTCCTCGACTCCGACGATCTATTCTTGCCTGGCAAACTGGCCCTCCAACTGGCTGCCTTCGAGCAACACCCAGAGGCAGGCCTGGTCTATTCTAACGGATGCTTCTTCCGTGACGATCCTCAGGCGCCCACCGGCCGCACGCTTGACGGTTTGCCGACTCCCGCCGGCGATGCCCTCGCTGACCTGCTGAGAGGCAACTTCCTCTTCCCGCCGGTGGTCCTGGTCCGGCGCGATTGTCTGGACGTGGTGGGATTGTTCGACGAACGTCCAGAGTTCTTGGCGGTGGAAGACTACGACTTGTGGCTACGCATCGCCGCGCAGTTCCCATTCGTCTACGTACCCGGCGATGTAGCCGCCATCCGTCGTCACAGACAGAGCATCAGCCGAGACGTGGCCGGCCTCAGGAGCCGCGCGCTGGCTGTTCTGGCCAAGCTGGAGGCTAACCACCCCGGACTCACCTCACCCCAGCGGGCTGCCCTCAACGAAGGCTATGCTCGCCACCACGGCGCGATTGCCGTGGCCCTCCTTCGAAGGCGCCAGTGGCTCGCAGGTCTCGCCCATGTCTTCCCAGCAGCCCGGTACAGCCTGCGCACACCCGGGCTGGGCACGAAGGCGTTCCTCGAATGGATCAGGCGATGTCGCCTGAGGGGGACAGCGGCAATGCCCTGAGGGCCCAACGAGATCCGCTGCCCACGGTGCACCTGCTGGTGCCCAGAGACGAAGCCGATCACCAGGCAGCACGTAGAGCCTGACAGCAGGGGCACGCGGTTCCAGTCACTTATGACCATATCTGGCCCCAGAACTGGACGGCTTGGCTACCGGAGCTGACTCGACCGATAATAGAGCACCATGAGAATCTGTGTGAATGCCTCTCCAGCGGTGCACCACATTGCTGGCCTGGGGCGCTACACTCAAGAGTTGATGACGGCTTTGCTGGACGTCGACTCCGAGAACGAGTACGTCGCTTTCTACAATCGGCCGTCCGAGGCTCAGGTAGATCCACCCCTCGACCGGCTGCCACATCTGACCACCAACCTGGCCACGAAACCCTGGCGGATGTCCGCGCTCGTGGCCCACTTCGCTCGAGTACCCCAGAACCGGCTCTTCTCAGGCGTCGATCTCTTCCATGCCACCGATCACCTCCTACCTCGGCTGACTCGCCTCAAGAGTGTGTTCACGCTCCACGATCTGGTGTTCCGTTTCTATCCCCACACGCACAAGCCCTTGAACCGGTGGTTTCTCACCCTGATGATGCCTCGCTTCCTGAAAGCTGCCGATGCGGTCATCGCGGTGTCGGAGAGCACCAAGAGGGATGCCATCCAGGCCTACGGCATCGACGAGGCGAAGATCACGGTGATCTACGAGGGCGTCAGCGACCACTTCCGCAGAGCTTCGCCCCAGGCGATTGCGACCGTGCGTCGCAAGTACGGCCTCCCCGACCAGTTTGTTCTCAGTGTGGCGACCATCGAGCCGCGTAAGAACTTGTCGTCACTGCTAGAGGCCTATCATGCCCTCAGGGACGAGACCTCGCTCGGCCTGGTGATCGTGGGCAAGAAGGGGTGGTTGTACTCTGGTTTCTTCAACAGACTGCGTGAACTTGGGCTCGAGCACGACGTTCTCTTTCCCGGGTTCGTGCCCGATGAGGATCTGCCGGCCCTGTACAGTGCGGCTGACCTGTTCGTCTTCCCATCCCTTTACGAGGGCTTCGGACTGCCTGTGGTGGAGGCCCTGGCCTGTCGCACACCGGTCGTGGCCAGCAACGCCGCCAGTTTGCCGGAGGTGGCGGGCGACGCGGCCCTTCTGGTGGACCCCACGAGCGTCGGTGACCTCGTCCGCGCCGTGAGGGAGGTGCTGGGCAGCGAGGAGCTCCGAGAGGACCTGAGAGCCAGGGCCCCCCGACAAGCAGGCAGGTTCAGTTGGCAGAGAGCGGCGCGTGAGACACTTGCCGTCTACAGGTCGCTGGTCCCAGCATGATCACTTTGGGCGGCGGGTGCGAACCGGAGTCTCGCCGCCGGAGCCTGCCCTTTGAGTTGTTTCGGGTCAGTTGCTGCTCGTGACGGCGCAGTGAGAGCAATAGCCATCTCTCGCGGCACCTGTCCAGGTATCACGTAGGAATCGACCGTGCGCATCGGTATTGACGGGCGGTATATCGCAGATCACTTTCCAGGCATTGGCCGCTATACCTACAACCTGGCAGCAAAGCTCCCTGAGCTTGCCCCGGACACGGATTTCGTGCTCTTCCACAATCCGCGCCTGCTCAACACCAGGTATGACCTGGGGCGATTGGCGTTGTTCTCCAACCTGCGATTGGAGCCGGTAGACATTCCAGTGCGGTCGCTCAAGGAGCAGCACCAATTCAAGTCACTGGTGAACACGCTCTCTCTGGACCTTCTCCACTCACCATACTACGTGATGCCTTACTGGTTACCCTGCCCTTCTGTGGTCACCATGTATGATCTGATCCCCATGCTCTACCCCCACTCTCTGCCGCATCGCTGGAGTTCGTGGGTCTTCCGGGCCACGGCGTCGCTGGCCACGCGGCGCGCGAGCCGCATCATTGCCATCTCCGAATCCACCCGCAAGGACCTGTCCCGTTTCTTTGGAGCCTCCGAGGACAAGACGACGGTCATCCGCCTGGCCGCGGACGAAGCCTTTCGTCCTCTGGATCGCGGTCAATGGGAGCCCACCGTCTGCGCGCACGGCTTGCCCGAGAGGTACATGCTATACCTGGGCATCAACAAACCCCACAAGAGCCTGGTCTTCCTCCTGCAAGTGTTCGGCGAGTTGCGGACAGATACAAAGCTGGTCTTGGCTGGAAAGGAGGATCGACGCTACCCGCAGGCACGCGAGGAAGCTCGGCGGCTCGGGTTGGGCGACCGGGTGGTATTCCTGGGCGACGTGCCGGAGAACGACCTGCCCAAGATCTACAATGGCGCCCAGGTGTTCGTATTCCCTTCCCTGTACGAAGGGTTTGGGCTGCCCGTACTCGAAGCGATGGCCTGTGGGACGCCCGTCGTCTGTAGTAACAGCTCCAGTCTGCCGGAGATCGTAGGAGAGGCTGCCGTGACCCGGAATCCTCGAGACAGGGGTGGTTGGCTCACAGCGCTAACGGAAGTCCTGGAGAACGAAGGATTACGTGGAGAGTTGAGGGCAAAGAGCCTCGCACAAGCCAGCAGGTTTAGCTGGGAGAAGGCAGCACGAGAGACCTTGAACGTCTACCGTTCGGTAGCCGAGCGGTGAGGATGCCGCCTCACTCGCTGCGCATCCCACCGGCAGCGGGCGAATGCCCCGAGGATTCCCGTCCAGTAAGGTCAGCGCTGATGCCTACTCGGATCTGATGGCTGAGAAGATCAGCCCACCGAGCGCGCCCAAGGCCGCACCGATCACCAACCCAACGCCGCAGCACATGGCACCGCCGGCGATCGTCTCCACCGCTCCCGCGCCCGCGCCCGTGAGCATGCTGGGATCGACCCCTGCCTCCACCATACCCTGGAGTATCTCTGGTGGGAGCTCCCTGTACATGGCGACCTGCAACGGGGCGAACAGCGTCGCACCGACCACACTCACGCCGATGCCGACTATGCCCCCAATCGCCGCGGCTATCAGACCCGCCAGCGCGCCCTGGCCCGCCCCTGCCCCCATGGCCCGGGGAGGAACCATCCAGTAGGCAGCCAGTGCTCCGATACAACCTAGGGCCACCCACTCGAGCGGCAGCGTGCAGCACACGGCACACGGCACCAGCTCCACTACGTTGAGGACTATCAGAATCACAGCACCAATCAGTCCCGCTTTGAGCCATCCAGACATCGTCGACTCCTTTCCGCCTCGAGGGTTTTTCCCACTGGTGAGCATAGGGATTGAGCTATATATACCATACGTCGGGAGCGAGTACAACCAGGCAACGAGCCGTCAATACGGATCTCCAGACAGAGCAGCGCTCCGGGTTGGAGTTGCTGCACAAGTGACCGATGCTTCCGAAAGCGACTCCCACTAAGTGCAGCGAAGGGCGAGCAAACCGGTCACCGCATCATCGACTCATCGAAACCTGCGGACGTAGAAGGTCGCGCCGCTGTACTCTGTCTCGGCTAGCAGCCCTGCGTGCAACAGCCTCTCCACCACAGACCAGCTCTCCCCCGCCTTGGAGAGAAACGCCTCCACCGCATCTCTGCGCATGGGGTGCACTGACGTGATGCCCAGCATGTCCTCCTCTACTTGCCCGGTGAAGGCGAACTCGTCGCCCTCGTAGGCGATGAGGTATTCGACGTGGTCAAGCCTCTCGCTCATCACATGATAGGCCTGGTTGAGGCCTTCTTCGGCTGGAATCTGCACCCAGTCCTCTGCCGGGGGACGTGTCGGCACCGAGAGATAGGCGACAGAAGGGCTAAGCTGCGAGACGAACGCAGCGACCTCCGCAAGCTGTTCCGGATCCTCATTCACCCCGCGGACGAGCATCGTTTCCGTGACTAGTTGCCCGTCGAAGGAAGAGGCAAACTCCCCCATGCCTTGCAGGATCGAATCGAGCCTGAGAGACCCGTGGGGACGGTCGATTCGGCGCCAGGTATCCTCCATCGTGGAATCGACCTTCAGGGAGACCCAGTCAGCCTTGCTCAGATCATCGCGCACATCCTCACGCCAGACCAGAGACGAGTTGCTGATGATCGCCACTTTAAGCCCCAGCGACCTGAGCAAGTCGATCTCCTGGCCGAGGTTCGTGTCCAGCGTGGGCTCCCCATCGGGTACGAAGCTGAGATAGTCAACCGGCTCGCCGCTCTGCTGCACCCTCTCGACCTTCTCCCGGGCTGCCTCCAATATCTCCCCAGGCTGGTAGAACTCCTGTCGCTCGGCGCTCATCCTCATCGTGCGCCCCAACTGGCAGTAGACGCAGGAGTAGCTACACACCTTGGGTGGTACGTTGTTGATCCCCAGACTGCGTCCGAGCCGTCTGGACGGCACAGGTCCGAAAGCGATCACCGTCTACCCTCCTCTACAAACAGGCTCGACGTAGCGCTAGAGAACCTCGGAGAGGCTGATGCCGCGTGCCTCGGAGCGGCGGACCATCCACTCCTTCCGGTCCTGTGCCAGAGGGAGCTCCTCAGACTCAGGCCGGCGCTCGAGTCGCAGCGCCTCCGAGGGGCATACGGTGGTACACTGGCCACATCCCACGCAACGAGCGTAGTCCACCACGCATAGATCGTCAGGAACGGATAGCGCCCCGAACTGGCAGCGCTCCACACATTCGGCGCACCCCACGCAGTCGTCTTGCTCCACCACTACTCTGAAGTCAGAGTGGGCGATGGCTGTGGGCACTCCGAACTCCACCACACTGCGCAGGAACCCACAGCAACAGCTACAGCAGTTGCAGATGTAGTAGTGGCCATCGCGATAATTGGCCGTGGAGTGAACCAGCCCCGCCTCCTCAGTCTCCCGCAGGATGCGCAGCGCTTCTTCCTTGGTAATGGCTCTGGTTACATCACTGTGATCGAAAGCTCCCTCCACGGGAGCGAAGACCAGGCAGACCTCGACCGGATGATCACAGCCCTTGCCCACCAGGCGCTGTTGCACGCGGCAGATGCAGTCGCGCACGCCCCAAGACTTGGCCCCTAGCAGTAACTCGGACGCCCGCTCGTAGGGAAAGATCTCTGGCTCGAAGGCGATCGACTGCTCCACCGGTATGACCCGGTGGCCGGGTGGCGCGGCCTGGATAAGCGTGCCACCACCGCCCGTCTCCTGATAGTACTGCTCGAACAGGGTGGCCAGTTCCTGATCCAGGCGTGGCAACTGCTCTTCATAGATACCCACGACGAAGGGCATGAGGCCGAACACCAGCTCGCCCTTGCCCTTGCCAGCGAGGATCAGACCCTTGCGCGCCATGACCTTCAGGGCCCGAGACGCCTCCTGGGGACTCCATCCCGCTCGCGAACCGATGGTGGCCGCCGGCTCCTTGGTCAAGCGCATCACGGCCGCCAGGGATGCTTCCTCCGGGGTGAAGATCTTGGCCAGCAGCTTCAACTCGACACCGCTCTCAGTCGAGGGAAAACCGTTGGGAATGGCATCCAGGCGCTCTGCGAGCTTACGGTATGGATCATCGGCCATGTTATGCTCTCCCCTCTCTGCTCCCTCCTGACCATGGCATGCGCCAGGCAGGAGCCGTACGGAACACCGAGGTCTCTCAAGTCACGGTCGGTCGTGAACCCGGAAAGTACCGCAAATACTGCTTCTCTTGGACCACGCGTTTGATGCGGTCCACGGCCTCCCACACGTCGGAGAAGGACGTGTACAGAGGCGACAGTCCCAGTCGGAGGTTGTCCGGCTCTCGGAAATCCGGCAGTACTCCCATCTCCTCGATGAGTACGCGGTTGATCCGATACCCTTCCGGGTGCCGGATGGAGACGTGCGACCCTCGCTGAGACGCTTCCCTGGGCGAACCCAAAGCGAAGGCCAGCGGCAGAAGCGAGGTCTCCACCAGGTACACGAGATACGACGTCAAGAGCACGGACTTGCGACGTATGCGGTCTATCCCTGCCTCCTCCAGGATCTCCAGCCCCGCCTCCATAGCCAGAGTGGAGAGGATAGGCGGGCTGCTCACGAGAAAGCGGGAAATGCCGTCGGCGGGATCGTATTCCAGCTCGAAATCGAAGGGCGAGCGCTGCCCGAACCAACCCCAGATGGGCGACACCGCCTCCTCCTGCAAGTCCCGGCGGACGTAAAGGAAGGCGGGAGCGCCGGGGCCTCCATTGAGGTACTTGTAGGTACAACCCACAGCGAAATCCACGTTCCACTGGTCCAGCTCAATGGGGACCACGCCAGCCGAGTGGCCCAGGTCCCACAGCACCATCGCTCCCACTTCGTGAGCCCGTTCCGTCACGGCCTGGGCATCGTAGAGAAAGCCGCTCTTGAACACGACGTGGGAAAGCGTGACCAATGCCGTCTGGTCATCCATGGCGTCGACCAGAGTCCCAAGCTCCACCGTCACACCGTCGTCTGAGGGCACAAGATGGATGTGGTGTGAATCCCCCAGCAAGCGTACGCACCCCTGAAGCACGTACAGATCCGAGGGGAAGTTGAACACGTCGCTGACGATGCGGCTGCGGCCCGGACGCATCCCCAGAGCTGTCATGATCAGCTTGAAGAGATTGATGGAAGTGGTGTCACTGACCACGACCTGGCCGGGTGCCGCCCCCAGCAGGCGGCCGATCTTGTCGCCCACGCGCCGCGAGGATTCCCACCACCCTGCGTTCCAGCCACAGATGAGGTCTCGTCCCCACTCCTCCTCCACGACGGTCCGCATCCGCTCCACAGTCCTGCCGGGCAGACGGCCCAAGGAGTTGCCATCGAGGTAGATCAGGTCCGGCTCGGGGAAGACGAAAGCCCCCCGGAACGACGCTAGCTGGTCCTGTTGGTCGAGGTGTCGGGCGAACTCCCCATCTGGTGAGAACTCCAACCCGGGAACTGCCTCCTCCTCGGCCTCGGCGACCGCATCTGACGGTGTTGACGGAGCTTCCCCGGTTCGTTTGTCACTCATTCCAACTCCTTGTGCCGCACCCTGGGCGGCAAGATGAGGCTTCTAGCCAGCCTCGCGCTCCCGGAGGACCTCCGCCAACTGCTTCTGAACCTTCGCTCGCTGCTCAGGAAACTGCTCCGTATACACGTCCAAGGCGTTGCCGAACGCCGTGATAGCCTGATCCAGATTCTCCCGTCGTTCGCCGCGCACCCGGCCCGTATAGGCCCGTCCCAAGCTGGCCTGAGTGCCTGCCCAGTGGGAAGGGTAACTCTCTTTGTTCAAAACCTCCAGAGCGGACTCATAGGCCGCGATGGCCTTCTCCACGTTGTCCGCCTTGTCGCCACTCACCCGTTTGCGGTAAACCGCTCCCAGGTTGTTCTGAGCCATGGCCCAGTCCACGCGCAGCTCGCGCTTCTCGGTGACCTCCAGGGCCGCTCGATAGGCGGCAATCGCCTTCTCCTGATTGTCGGACTTGTTCCCCCGGCGTCGGGCGGAGTAGGCGATACCTAGCTTGTTTTGCACCGAGGCCCAGAAGGCCGGCGCCTTCTGCCAGTCCAGCTCGGAAAGGATCCCTTCGTAGATCTCTATCTGCTGTTCCAGACCCTTGCTACTCGGTGGGAGTTCCTGGACCTCTGAAATCTGCCGACGGAACTGGCGTGGCACCTTGATCGAGGGCCGCTCGGCGCTGTGGAGTTCCCTGCGTGGCCATCCTCTCCGCTTCCGGACCCCGGCCACCCATTCGTCTTGACCTCGCTCGGTTCCCATCGCCTCCGCCCAGGAGCGGGCTTTGTCGGGATCGCCCCCAACCTCCTCCCGCGCCACATCTTTCACGAAGCGAAAGATGTCCGGATGGTTCTCCTGAAGACGCCTCAGCCACTTGGGCTTGACCCACCAGGGCTGGGTGAGGCCGATGACCAGGGTTATCAAGAACGAGGGGGTGACTAGATAGATGAGCAGCCTCTGCCGGGTCTCCAGATCGGTGTACAGCCCAGTCACCGCCAACAAGCAGAGCACTATCCCCAGGAGGGGCAACACATGGTAGACCCAGGGGCCCAAGATGCCCTTTCTTTCCCTAAGGTAGTATCGCTTGGTGTATCCAAGACGTATATACATCCCGTACGCCAGGAGTGCCAGTCCGGCACCGAGGGACACGAGAACGGACAACCAGCGAGTCGAGATCGTTGCCAACCGTGGGTCCATGCCTCTCCTTGTTCGAGGGCCTCCACCTGCCGCCTGGGCGGTGGAATTCTAGCACACGGCCACGGGCCGCGCCAGGGCAAGAGGGGAACGAGGGAACAGGAGTACTAGGGATGGCGCGCCGCGCCCTGCGCTTCTCAATCGCAGGGCATGGAGACCAAAACGTGTCAGCAGAGGGAGAGGTCCGCTATTCGTACCTCAGGGCTTCGATGGGATCCAGCCGCGCAGCCCGCGAGGCGGGATAGAGGCCCGAAAGTAGCCCCACGACGGTGGCGAAGGCCAGGGCCAGAACGACCAGCCAGCCATTCACCACGAAGAAGGTCCCACGCACGGGCATCTCTTGCCAGCGCAGGATAGCCAGGATGAGCCTGTTCAGACCCAGACCCAGCAGCCAACCCAGTACGGTCCCTGCTACTCCACCCACCAAGCCGATGAAGGAGGACTCTGCGACGAACAGCCTGCGGATATCTCCCGGGGAAGCGCCGATGGCCTTCAGAATGCCGATCTCCCTCGTGCGCTCATAGACGGCCATGACCATAGTATTGGCGATGCCGATGGAAGCCACGAGCAGGGCCAGCGTGCCGATGGAGCCAAGCATAGTTTGCAGCACCACCATAGCCCTATTAATATTCTCCAGTACCATCCTCAGCGACTCCACCCGAAAGCCGTGCTCCTCCAGTTCTGCCACGATCTGAACGGCATCGCTCAGCGACGAGGCCTTGATCCTGAGTCTGTCATACCCCTCGTTCTCCAGAATGTCGGGGTCGTCGTACCACCAGGATTTCAGCGCCACCGCGTCGGAGACTCCGATGTTAACGCCCCAGTACATGCTCTCCTGCACACCCACCACGACGAATGGGAAGCTCGCGGTCTCGCCCCGAGGGGCTTTGAGCACCAGGGAGACCTCCCGTCCCACCAAGTCATCCCACTCGGACCGCTCGACATACCCCAGGCTGTCCAGCGCCTCCGCACTGAGGAGCAACTCGCCCTGACTATCGATGGGCAGGTCTCGGCCGGCGACGAGTCTAGGCGGCTCGGTGAAGGGATCGTTCATCCCCCAGGTCGAGTCACCCACGTATGCCCGCACGCTCAACTCCTCGTCGCCCAGCTCCAGGTACACCTTCGCTCCGGAGGGTACGTAGATGATAGGCCGTACCTCCATCACGTCGTCCCTGGCTCGCATCTCCTCGACGATATCTGGCGTGATGAGTACCGTGCGCTGGGGCTCCGCAAACGCCGTGTAGGCCGAGCGCTCCTCGGTGACCGGGTAGATGTTGATCGTCTCCAAACCGGCGCTCTTGAACTGGCCGACGATCTCCTTCTGTACACCGACTCCAAGAGAGACCATCGTGACTATGGTCAGGATGCCCACGGTAACGCCGACGACGCTGAGCAAGGTGCGCACCGGGTGGCGGCCGAGGTTGCCGAAAGACGTCCTGAGTAGATCCCTCAGCGTCACTCCTCCACCCTCCCATCACGTAGCCTCACCACGCGATCGGCGAAGGCAGCCACCTCAGGATCGTGAGTCACCACCAAAAGCGTCAGGTCGCTCTCCTGCTTCAGGCCCTGGAGCAGACCCATGATCTCACCACCCGTGGTGGTGTCCAGATTCCCGGTAGGCTCATCGGCCAGCAGCAGGGCCGGCTGCCCCACCAGGGCCCTGGCGATGGCCACCCTCTGCTGTTCCCCACCACTGAGCTGGGTAGGACGATGAGTGAGCCTGTGGCCCAGGCCCACCCGCTCCAAGAGAGCCCGTGCTCTCTCCAGGCGCTCCTTGTGCGGCACACCGCTGAACATCAGCGGTAAGGCCACGTTCTCCTCAGCCATGAGCCGTGGCAGGAGGTTGAAAGTCTGGAACACGAACCCCACGTGCTCCCGACGATGGCGGGTCAGGGTTCGCTCGTCACTGGCACTGAGCTCCACATCATCGATCCATACCTGGCCGCTGGTCGGGCGATCCAGTCCTCCGACCAGATTGAGCACCGTAGACTTTCCAGAGCCAGAAGGGCCCACCAACGCCACGAACTCTCCGCGACGGATGACCAGATCCACACCGCGCAGAGCGTCCACGAAGGCGTCGCCCATCTTGTAGCGACGAGTCAGTCCCGCCGCTCGCACCACTGTTTCCATACGCACTCCGCAAGAAAGATACAGAGACGCAGATGAACGCTGGGGGCTGACGTCCCCAGCGTTCAGTCGCGTCTGGTTGAGTTACTGCAACGACTCGGCCACTCTCAGAATCTCGTCCGCCGAGAGTTGACCAGCGATGGTGATCGTTACCTCACCCTCCTCCCAGGTCAGGAGGACGTTGCCCGAGACCTCGTTCCTGATCAGCGTGCCCGGCTGCCCGCGTACCGTCACCTCACTCGTCTTCCCCAAGGGCATGTCTTCCGGCGACAAGGCCGGACCTTGCACGATGGTGAACGAGATGTCCGTCTGGTGATCGTAGTAGAGCACGTAGGCATCGCGCACCTTGAACACCTCAACGAGAGTGGCTCCCTCCGGCACGTAGTCCGGGACCAGCAGGAACTCGGCCTCGGCTTGTGCCTCATCCAGGGTGAGATGGACCGGCTCCCTGTCCTCGGCGGTCTCCACCTCCACGCCTTCCGGTACTTCGAACACGAAGAGCTCATCACCAAGGCCTGTGTTCACCTCGAAGGAGCGCACGCGCATCCACCCTTCGCCGACAGCGTCACCGATCAAGTGGGCCTGCAACACGACCCAGCGTTCCTGATCCACCCACAGGGTCGCGGTGGTGCCCGCAGGGAGGAACGATTCGTCTCCCCCCTTGGGGGTGAACTCCAGTATGTACGTGGACACACCGGCAACCTCTTCCTCGCCGACCAGTCTCCCCTCGCTCGTGTCCGCCACGTACTCGATGAGCTCTTCCATCATCTCGATGGCGTAGCGCGGACCCGATGGCTCACCCGGCCCTATCTCCTCCACGATTACTTTGTTGTCCTCCGGGAGGTACACGAAGACCTGCTCCCCGTCGGAGACCACGACCGACCCCTCGTACTCCGGCATGCCGGACTCTAGCATGTCCGCCCTGGTCTTGCTGGGGCGCTTCTCCCAGACCTCGACCACCATCTCCTGGTCCATGCCCAAGGCATTGATGCTGATCTCCAGCACACCGTGGACATCGTCGGTGCTGGCCTCCACCTCCTTCATCTTGGCCACAATTTCGTCGACGCTGGGCTGGCTCTGGCACGCCCCCAGGAGCAGGGAAAGCATCACCAACACGCTCAGCCCAACCAAGCACCTCTTACCCATTGTTTGTCACTCCTTTCGCCCGTTGGTCTTGCGGATGCTTTCGCGGGCTCTACTGACCACCAAACATCTCACCCGCGGGCAACTCTACTCTACCAAAGCCTTGTTGTCAGGGAGTGACCCCCGCGTTAGCGAAGAATGAACGATTGTTACAGGGCAGAGTAAGCCATACGAGACTGCCTCGCCCTGGGCTGCTCTCGATGCCCATGCTCCCCCCGTGAGCCTCCACGATGGCTCGCGCAATGATCAACCCGAGGCCGGTACCCCCTCCCGCACCCCTGTGGTGGGAGTCGAGAGCCTCGGACACCTGTCTTGGGGTCATCCCCCGCCCGGTGTCCCGCACGCAAATCCGGACTTCCCCCGGTTCTTGATTTGCAGACAATGTGATACGCCCGCCGCTGGGCGTGAACTTGATGGCGTTGTCCAGCAGGTTGAAGACCACCCGTTGCAGACGATCACCGTCGGCGCGGACGATCGGAAGCTCCGACTGCACTTCTGCCTCCAATGAAATGCCGCGATGGTTGGCCGCGGGCCTGCTCAGCTCCATAGCCGTCGAGCACACGTCCGCGACGTCGACGGGGCCAAGTTCGAGCGCTAGCTTGTCTCCCCGCCAGCGGGAGTAGTCCAGAAGCTGGTTCACCAGCCGGATCAGCCGGTCCGTCTCTCGCTCGACGGTCTCCAACGAAGCACGAGTCCCAGGTTCCGCGTCGTCGATGAGGTTGACGAGCATGCCCTTGATCGCTGCCAGCGGCGTTCGCAAGTCGTGGGAGATCTCGCTGATGAACTGGGACCTCGTATCCTCCAGGTCTTTGAGGCGCTCGGCCATCCAGTTGATGCTCTCCGCCAGACGTCCCAGCTCGTCAGACCGGTAATCCCTCAGCCGAACGTCAAGATGCCCACCAGCGATACGGCGCGTGGCCTGTTCCATATCCAGCACCGGCCGGCTGAGCTGCCGGGCCAACAAAACGCTGATCAGAAGAGACAGCGCCACGGCCACCACGACGACCGCGAGTAGAATCTGACGCAGCGTGGCCAGGAAGCCCTCGATGCCGAGCGTGGAGCGGGAGACTTCAACGACTGCGATGACCTCATCTCCCGCCATCACTGTGGTGGCGGCGTAGCGCCTATGGGGCAGATCCACACCTGGCCGTGCGAACAACGCCCGGCTCTGGCTGCGCAGCTCCAGCAGCGCTTCCTGGCTGGGCTCCGGCCCGATGTCACGGGTGGCAGCTAGCAGAACTCCACTGCCCACGGCGAAGAACCTTACATTCAGATCCGACTGCGGGGCAAAGAGGCTGACGATAGTCGGGCCCACCGCAGCCAGCGTCGTCGCGTCAGGAGCGAGCTGGACTGCATACGCCGCGTAGAAGTCAGCCTGGGCCTCGAGCTCCGACTCCAGCCGCTCGTTGAGGTAGTAGGCCGTCAGCCCATGCACACCGAACCCCAAGACGGCCACCATCAGCAACGTGGTCAGCGAGTAGGCCGTCGCCAATCTCCAGGTTAGACTGCGCCACCGACGCCGTTCTCCGTTCCTCACCGTGGCCTCTCACACGTCTTCCGCCAGCCGGTAGCCTACGCCCCACTCGGTGAGGATCACATCCGCATCGGGGTCAACGCTGGCTAGCTTGCTCCGCAGACGCCGTACGTGGACGTCCACCGTGCGCTCGTCGATGTTGCTCTCGTATCCCCACACGCGGGATAGCAGTGCGTCCCGCGTAAACACCTGTCCCTTGTGGCGCGCCAGGAAGCTCAGCAGACTATACTCGCGGGGACGAAGCTCCAGAGGCTCTCCCCGAAACCAAACGCCGCGCCGAGCCTCATCGAAGCGCAACCCTTGCTCACGCTCGGGACCCGCCAGAGTTGCTCGCATCTCCGTGACTTCGGCCTCCAGCGCCTTCACCTCGTGGTGGCGGCGAAGCACGGCGCGAATGCGCGCCGTCAACTCTCGGGGGTTGAAGGGCTTCACCAGATAGTCGTCAGCGCCCAACTCCAGACCTACGATCTTATCCACGTCTTCGTCTCTGGCCGTCAGCACCACCACCGGAACCGTATTTCCCTGGCCCCGCAGGCGGCGCAGGACTTCGAAGCCGTCTATGCCCGGGAGTTTCAGGTCGAGCACGACGAGCTCTGCGGGGTCTTCCTCCATAGCCGCCAGTGCCTCCTCGCCGCTGGCTGCGGCCCTCACAGAGAAGCCGTCACGCTCCAGCCGCTCCCGCACCACGGTCACGATAGTGGGTTCGTCATCCACCACGAGGATGTGGCCCATTCCTGCCTCCGAAATCCAGGGTGTTACCACCGGGCAAGAAACGCTTCGAAACCGGTTCCTGTTCTATCATACTTCGCGACCCACCGCAACGGGAGGTGTCGAAGGACATCCTTCACCTCATGGACGCGGGCCTCTAGCCCATACCTTCCCGACCTCTCCCATGCACGCGATGATCTCCCCATGCCTTCGTTGTCTCTCCCACACCTTTGTAGCCGCACGGCATGCCATGCGGCTACGAGCAGAGATGTTGGCTCCCGGTGAGGAGAGAGCGGCACGACGTCGAGAGTCAGAGTTTCGGCTCCAAAGTTTAAGCTAGGAGCGGGCCCGGCGATTTGACATCGTCCATCAGCTATGCTAACATCCTTGCTAATTGAATACCAGCCGATGAGAGAAATCCCATCCAGAGAGGTGGAGGGACCGGCCCTGTGAAGCCTCGGCAACCAGGCGTGCAGTACCTGCAGGCCATGGTGCCAATTCCGTCAGACCCGCCGGCGGGTGCTGAAAGATGAGAACACGGCATTGTTTCGTGCCTCTTCAGCCAAGACAGCCCCGCTGGAGAGGCTTTTTCTTGCGCCTCTCCTCTCTCCAATGGGACGCCTCCACGGCGTTGGTCAAGAGAAGACCAGACAGGAGAGTTGTCATGACCAGCCGATTGTCCACTCAGGCGGTACACGCTGGTGAGGAGAGACGCAAGCCCTACGGCGCGCTAACCACCCCCGTTGTGCAGACCTCGACCTACACGTTCGAGGATACCGCAGAGATCATAGCGTTCATGCGCCAGAAGGCGGCTGGCGAGATGCCCTCTCGGGTGGACTACGGACGATACGGCAACCCCACGCAGAGCGCCGTGGAACGGAAGATGGCCGTCCTCGAAAGAGGCGAGCGGGCACTTCTCTTCGCCAGCGGCATGTGTGCCGTTACCACCACCCTTGGCGCCCTGCTATCGGCTGGTGATCACCTGGTCATGGTGCGCGACGCGTATCACAGGAGCCGCGAGTTCGCCACGACGTTCCTGGCACGCTGGGGCATCGAGACCACCTTCGTCCCTGTCGATGATCCCGACGCTCTGGAAGATGCCATACGTCCCAACACGCGTCTTGTGTTCTCGGAGACGCCCACCAACCCCTACCTGTTCGTCATGGACCTGTCCTGCATGGTGGAGATCGCCCGGGCGCACGGCATCACCACAATCATCGACAGCACCTTCGCTACCCCGGTCAATCTCCGCCCGTTGGAGCACGGCGTGGACCTGGTGATTCACAGCGCCACCAAGTTCCTCGGCGGCCACAACGACCTGCTGGCGGGGACCGTGGTCGGTTCGAGCCATCTCCTGTCCCGAATCGAGGAGGC
>Ga0315553_10001598_pt1 | contig 18633 bp, 18 predicted proteins | sample SalMarSW160140MG_FD_203099 | JGI IMG/M metagenome (GOLD analysis project Ga0315553, IMG submission 203099) | Salt marsh sediment microbial communities from the Plum Island Ecosystem LTER, Massachusetts, United States - Salt Marsh Sediment SW1601-40 ... | reverse complement strand
GCTCTTCTGGCCTCGGTTCTTATCGGTGCGTTTCAAATTGTAGGCGTCACTACTGATATGATACTTGCCTTGCCAGAAGGTGATATCCTCGCTCAGTTGCAACTCTGGGGACAGGTTCTATTCCTTGACCTAGCGAGACCTTATACAGCACTAACAGCACATAGCGCATTTGCACCATTAGTAGCATTAGGCGTCGCAGGTTTCATTGCAGGACTTATCTCAAAGAGTGGTATCAGGATGCTCTTTGTTTCAATTATTACCTTGGCGCTTTTCTTTGTGGGATACATTGTGCTCTCACTTGGAATGCCACTCTCTATTGCATCCTTCACCGGAGAGATTGCCGCAATGGCTCTTGATCTCGGTGCAGCATTTGCCCTGCTGTTTATCCCTGGTATAATTGGAGCATCTTTGACTGCTGAGGAATACTAGAAAATCTTGAAGAGAGCCTTGTACTCTCTTCCTTCACTCTTTTTTCTAATGAATTTGTCTTTCAATGGTAGATGAAACGAGCGTTAGAAAGCGATCCAAAAAATCGCGGTGGACAAACGCACCTGCAGCCATTGGATGACCACCTGCTTCAACTATCAGCTCATCATTTTCTTCATTAAGCTGGTCTCCAGCAGAAGAAAATGCTTCTTTTAAGTTAAGACCCCGATTTACTAATGCTTTTCTAGCACGACCTGAAATTTTCACCATAGGTCCATCATCAGACACATTCGTGCTGACCCCAATTACAGGTTTATCAATTGGAATGATACGTGCACCTTGTGCCATCCCAATAACAATTCCAACAATTGTATCTGGAGTCTGAGGATCATTCACGATATAAATCCCAGATTGTTCCTGATATCCATCTTGTTCAAGACGACGGAGGGCTGAAGCAAGGTTTGAGCGATGTTGTTGAAGCAGAGTCATTCCGGTGGATATTGCATTCTTATCTCCGAGGCATACCAAGACACCAATATCGGATCTTCTATTGCGACCACAGGCATTAAGAAGAGTCGAGAATTCTTTAGCACTTCGAAGATCTGTACGTGGAGGTCGATGGTTAAGAGTAATAACATCTCCGATTATGCCTTGTGCAATTGATGGATCGTCATAGACATTAAGAATGTATTGAAAGAGTTTTTGAGTAACTCCTTGCTTTTCCTCTGGTTCCAGGTCAACCCAAGTTCGCCAAGAGTCTTCATCTACTTTTGTTTCAATTTCCAGTTCATTAAAGAAAAGGAGGCAGGCATCTCTATCACCAGTGAGTCCAGGAATGAATGGATCGGTGGAATATTCTAATAACAAATGTAAAGGCCGAGTGTTTATTCCAAAAAATGTAAGATCTCTATCAACACTAATGATATTCCCTTCCTCAGCGAGTTGGATTATATGTTGATTCAATCCCACAAAACCTTTACCATAATAATGCTGTAAGTCGCCGGTGGCTCCAACAATCGCAAGCTCTGAAAGATCACTGTTTTTTTCGGATAGGGAATATGCGACTAAAAACGCAACACCAGCACCAGAGATGTCATAACTGCCGCTCAATCCAAAATGCCAAGGATTTATCTCTATGATTTTTGAATTCTCATTTTCAGGTTGTCCTGCATCGGAAGGAAGATGATGGTCCAAAATCAAGATGTGCTTAACTTCTCTAATCGGTACGATAAATTGCTCAATCAACTCCCTTTGACCTGATCCAAAATCACTAAAGATTACCAAATCCGGATTATTCTCTGCTATAAGGTCAATAACAGTGTGAATAGTTTCAGAGTTTAACTGATGCAAATTTTTCCAGACTGGTTTTTTACTTTCCCGTTCTAACATTTGAATCACAATAGAGAGAGCGGTAATTCCATCAGCATCAATATGAGAGAGTGCTAATGGATTCTTAGAGCTCCGTATTGCGGACATTGCATCATTTATAGTAGCCTTCATTTTGGAAGGTATCGAATCGATAAGAGAATCTGTCATCACAATCCAATGAATGATTCCTAGATATAAGTTGAAAGCTCTGATAAATTGAGTCGAGAGCACTACTCTGATTTACTGAACAACCTAGAAATAGCCATGAAAAATACGACAAATATGCTAGCTACTGCCGCAAGAGCTCTTGCGAATCTCTGACGATTTGTTTGCGGAATTTCCATGTCGCGAATCTTATTCCGGATCTTTTTGATATATATTCGAGTTTCACTGTAAAGAGTATTAGGATCATCTCGTAATGATGCAAATTCTTCCCAGTTCGTATAAAAAGGAGTAGTTGGAGATGTCAAAAGCCAATCATTCCAAATTTCGAGAATTGCATCGCGTTCTTGCATCGGAAATCCTTCTATTGAATGTTCAATGATTCGTTCCCAATCTTCATCCATCATATTGAAGCACATCTCCGCTCAAGATATTCTTGAAACTAACGTGAAGTGTCTCGTAATATTACCTATTAAAACTTCGGACTCTCCAATTTCAATAATTACTGCCGATGATTGTAAATTATCGAAGTTGGACGAGTTCCTTACTCCATTCCTTGATATCTTGTCGTAGTTTACCTAAGTCTGCAGGACTAACTGGATCAACTCGACCATAGGTTTTAAGAATTCGAGTCCATCGACGAATCTTGACTGTGAGTTGGCCACTGCTAATTTTCTGATCTAATGAATCAGCAGCATCGTTGATCTTTACTGCCAAATCACTCGCAATTGCACCTTCTCGTACTTGTGATTCTAGGGTGTCAAGAACTGCTTGAGATGATGATACAGATCCTCGGTCTGAAGCAGAAGTTTGTGGAGTTCCGCGTGAAGGACCACCTGCGGACATACCCTTCATAAGTTGCATTAATTCATCTATCTTCTCACTATTTGCGGATACGACCAATGTTAATTCCGTGGTTGCTTCTTGAACATCACTGACCTTTGAGATAACCTCAATCATTCTGTTTAGCATATCTGTAAGACGCTCAATTGCACCATTAATCTCAGTCAGTTTTGCCCTAATGTATGTTTCATCTTCAGTCAAATAATTCACCACTTGTCATAGATACAGATAATGTATTTTTACTCTAGATAATTATTTGACAAGATTAAGGTTTCTAGTTCTAGTTAAAACAAATTAAGAGGTCATAACCTAAACGTAATATATTCCGATAGCAGAAATTGGAAGTACTAATGTGCCATAAAGGAGCGAAAATCTTCGATGTATGTAATCAATTATGAGGAGCGAGAGGAAACAGAAGTCGACAAACCAGGGGTGGAAAAGACTACTGTACGTTGGTTGATAGGCAGAAGATCCGGTGCAAAGACATATGCGATGCGTGTTTTTACAATGGCGCCAGGTGGGATTATACCTCTACATACACATACCGAAGAACATGAGATCTTCATACTACAGGGACAGGCGAAGCTCTTGAGCGAGGAGGAAGGAAAAATAGCGAGGAAAAATGATGTTGTATTTATTCCTCAAGATATGCCTCATGGTTTTGATAATAGAGATTCCAATGAAGAATTCAAATTCATTTGTGTGATTCCATTACTCGAGAAATAATATGAAATAGTATTGCGTCCCATTCATGGATTCTATTAGAACTCTAGAAATGGTTCACCCAATATGATTCGTTCAAGGAAATTGTTTCGTGATGCCTTCATCACTAATTCCTCGAATCGTTTCATGAGCCGTTTTTCATCTACATAATCAGGTTCTTTGAGACCCATTGATTGGATGACTTGTGCGAGCATATATTCAAAATCATATTTGATATAATCGACTTTCTTTATTTTTCCGCGTGATTCAATTTCTTTCTTGTACATCTTTGCTAGACCATACTTCAAAGCAGCTCGAGTTTCTTTTAGATAGAAAGACATTGCTTTCTCATACATAAGTTCACCACGTTTGACCAGCTCCTTCAAGAATGGAAGTCCGAAGCTTGTCTTTGCTATTGCTTCAATTCTTGCAATGAAAGCATTTATGAGATCCTCATAGGAAACGCTTCCTCTTGACCCACGGGTTTCAAACACTTTTTCTTCTGGTTTTACAGTTTCGAATCTCTTTTTCTTCTCTAGTACTTCAGCTTCTTTTTCCTGTGCTTGTTTCAGTTTTTCAGCCTCGAATTTTCGTGCCTCTTCTGCCCTTTTCTTTTCTTCAAGAGCACGTTCACGAGCCTCAGCCTTCTTCTTCTCCTCAGATAGACGAGCTGTTTCCAAATCTTTGAGAACTTTTTCCTGATCCTTCACTAACTGGGCCATATGCTTCTGTACATCCCGCTCAGTTAGCGTAATATGCTTTGTAAGTAACCATCGAACACCAATTCTATTTACCTTTGGTTTCATATCAGCTGAGGAAAATATGAAGCACGCAGTTTGCTGTCCAGGCAAAGCATTGATGATATCTTCGGATTCTTTTTCTCCAGCTATGGGTTCAAGTATCCGCTCAAGAACTTTCAATGATTGCTCACTACTGATTCGTCCTGAAACAATAGTATTGAACTGCTCAAAAGCTTTGTAATCAATATCCTTAGGACTCTGTGTAGCAATCAAGCATTCAACACCATATTTTCTTGCCTGACGGAAAAGAAGAAGAAATGTTTCTTTAGGACCGGGTGCTTTCATCCCTGCAGGAATGAAAGGTGCTGCTTCGTCCTGGAATAATATCATTCTAGGAGATTCTGTGTAACCTTGTCGAAGCATCCAAGAATATAACTGATTGAGTACAATGGCAATGAAAAAGTGTTTCTCTTCTTCGCTTCTAAGAGTCTTTAGAAAGATGACATTGATAGGAGTTTTTCCGTTCACTGGTTTTATTAGATAATCAAAATCAATCTGACCTTCTTCTCGGAATAGTAACTCAGATGAACCAACAGTTAAGCTTCGAATCGCTGTAGCTAATTTCTGTCTCTCAGAATATCTCATAAAAGGTTCCAAATCAACACCTGCAGTTTCAACATCTGATTCAAGTAATCTAGCTAGATCAGCAAGATCTTTTATCTCTCGAGATTTATCTTCCCATACTGTTCGAAGGAGTTCATACAGTGCAGCAAAGGATTTTGCCTCCCAAGAACGGGATAGTCCTGCAACCTTGGCTAACACCTTCACTAGTGTACGAGCTGAATTATCTAGTAAGCGGATTACATCGTCTTGATCAGCTGATGAATCAGGTAGTTTGAGGGGATTGATAGAAACGGCAAGACCTTTACTACTGGCTGGAGTATAGACACGAACTAAGACCTTGTCCATATATTCCTTCAAACGGGAAGGATCAACACCTTTAGATTGGAGCTCTTTTGGATCGCCAGGGAGCATTAATGAAGCGATATCACCTTGGGGATCAAATGCAAGTATCGGAATTCCTTGCATTGCTGCTTCTTCAAGTACAGCTTTACTCAAAACAGTCTTGCCCGATCCAGTCGATCCAAACACACCTCCATGTCGCCTTAGAAGATCAACGCTGATCTCAAAGGGTTTGTCAGTACGTTTACCATCCTCATCAAGATAATTACCTAACCATAACTTACCAGATGTCATAATACCACCAAGGATTATCTAGCAATTGTCACATAGACTATATGATGCATTCTATTCGAAGATGTACACTTTCCTTATTTCATTTGCTCATTTGGATTCGAGAAAAAGTAAGTGGTAAGTGGAAGATATCTTCCACCACCAAATTACGTATTATTCTCCTACTGGTTCGTATTGATGGATAAGAAAGAACGCTATTGACACTACCAATATAATAGCAATAATTCCAAGTACAATTGACCCGCCGGTATAGAGCAAAGCACCATAGATTACACCAAGGGCATATTGTAACCCAGCCATGATAGCACCTAATACAAGTGACACCATCATGAATCGGGCAGTCATCTCTTTCAACTTACCAGATTCACCACCTTCTAATATGGTCTTGCTGAAATATACGAAGATGAATAAGAAGACAAAAGCAACGACAATCATTGTACTCATATTGAAAAGTTGCTCTTGAAGGGGTTCACCTTCATCAAGATATCCAAATACCAGAATAGCTGCGATTGTCATCAAGAAGACGAACATATTGCTAACAAGCTTATCCTCTGGATGGACAAAACCTGTCATCTCTGTAAAGGTGTTAATTACCGTAGAGATGATAACCACTCCAAGTAAGAGTACTCCAATCAACCAAGAATAGAAGGGGATTGACGAGGTCGTTGAAATACTTTGATAGATGTATTTCAATACGATTGAAAACCCAAGTATCGCAATACCGATTCCTGCTAAGATATTACTAATGGTCGTTAACCTAACCATATTTTACCTCTCCAATTATGGAACTATGTTGTCAATGGCTTGCTGTCTATTAACTCTTTTTAGAGATTGCTCAAATTAGATTCTTTTGAGATAGGTCCATATTTTTCCTCAAGGAAATATGCCCCGATACAAGCTATCAGTATCAAAACACCGACTAGGACACCCAGACCCAAAAAGAGCCCAAAAGAACTATACATGAATTCTCCTGCGATTGGACCAATAATCATACCAGACCCAAAGAAGATGCTGTACACCCCCATTGTACTACCTCTTGCTTCCTCAGTTGAAACATCAGTTAAATACGCCATCGCAGAAGGGGGGAATGCACCAGCAATAAATCCAAGTATAGGTAGAACAGGCCATATTGCCCATAGCTGTTCAAACGATTCTACATTTGCTACTAGCAAGAAGGCAAGAAAACCAAAGCCAATGAGTCCAATCACAATGAATGGTCTTCGCTTCATTAAGTGATCTGATAAGTGGCCCATTATTATAATTCCCATTACAAGAGATACACCCAACATACCGAATAGAACCAGGAAATCCATAGCTTCGAGACTGAAGTGCTCTTCAATGATTATTTCAGCTTTTGAGATAAATAATCCATAGAGTGAAATGATTGGGACATATACTGGAACCATTTTCTGGATATTCTTATCCCTAGCAACCTGACTTAGGAGTTCTTTGATACTTACTTTTTCTGAAACATGTTTTCGTGTTTCCTGAATTCCAAGGACTGCTAAAAGGCCACTAATTAAACAAGCATAAGCAGCAGCAAGAAGAATCAGGATTGTATTGAACCCAAATTGAATTAGAATTATTCCAAGACCATAACCACCAGCGAGACCCATAAGAGTAGAAAGATCATAGTAGCCCATTAAACGGGCACGATTGCCTTCTCCTGAACAATCAGCAATCATAGATAGAGTAGTTGTGACCTTGGAAGCGGCGCCAATTCCGAATAGAGCAGCAAGGACAAGAGCGAGAGCTGCAAATGGAGCTGCTGCAAATAGATATGCGGCAGTTCCTGTAATCAAGAGACTTGCCACAAAGATAGGTTTCCTACCGATTTTATCGCTATAAGAACCAAAGAAGGAAACTGTAGTTAACTCAGCAAGTGGGTAAATCGCAAGCACAAGAGTTACGCCCCATCCGACTAAGTCTCCATTCAGATAGAACGAACTGGATATAACTGCAATTGTCACATAGAAGGAAGCACGCATGATTAATGTTACTAAGTAAAGTGCAATGAGTGTCCATTTGTGTTCAGATGCTCTAAGTCCCAAGTTAAGACGCTCCGATAATTCCTGCTGGAGGATATTTCATCCTTTTATAAGCTCTACCTGTCTGACAATGAAGAAGAACAAAAATAAGATAAGTTTGTGAGCAAGTGTTGGAATTATGCCTCCTAGTAGACTTACATCTGAACCAGGTAAAACCGAGTTCGTCTACATTATTCTCTATAGATTGAGAACGATGTCGGATCAAGAGAAGAGAGATTGGTTCAAAAAATGGGCAGAAATCAGAAAATTGATACCAAAAGAAATTAGGGTCGTAACCGAAGCTGGCAACGCATTTGGTACTGAATTTACGGGATTCTCAGTCTTTGAAGGACCTCTTGATAAATTTGAAATTCTCTATGATATTCTTGATCGTGAAACGGGACCACTTGTAGAAAAAACGAGAACGATAATAGGCACAAAAGGCAGTATAACTCCAACCAGTGATTTTGAGAGAATACTCCAAAGTCGTCCAATTGACTAGAATATAACTTGCCATTGCCACGTAATTTTTAATATACATGAATGGGCTAACGTCATCAATGTGGAGTTGTTTAAGTGACGAGTACGGTTTCAAGAAAATCTGTTCTCTTCATTCTAATCTCAATAATTGTAGGAGTATCCTTATTCACTCTCGCTCCACCAGATTTAGAACCAGGCGAATACACAGTTTCCATTCTCGTTGAAACACCAAACTCCAGATTACGCCACGAGTTCAATATCACCTTTGTTGAATCAGGAGATACAGAGGAATACGAAACGAAGATTGTCACACCATCCCTGAATATGAGCATAGTGGCAACGAAAGTTCTTGCTATAGCTCCTGGTACGCAGGTATCCTTTACTCTTGAGTGTGAGGGAGAAATTGTAAAAGCTGAGTATTTGCAATTGAGTATCTGGAATCAAAAGGGATTCAATATAACAACAAACCCGACCAAGCAGTCTGGGCAGGTATTTGTCATGGAATACCAACCACTTGTACGATCAAAATCAGCATTACTAATACTAGGAGTAGTGGCAGTCCTCTGGTTTTCAGAGGGAATCAGTTTAGTTGCAACATCCATCTTGATACCGATATTGATTGTCCTCTCAGATATAAGCACTCCAAGAGATGCGTTACTTCCCTTCTTCGATCCAGCAGTTGCGTTGATACTTGGAGGATTCATGATAGGAAGAGCGCTTAGCAAATATGAGCTCGATAAACGACTCGCCCTTATGATCCTATCAAGAAGCTCAGGATCTGGTTCTGGATTGTTAATCACAATTATGGGAATAACCTCCTTTCTCTCTATGTGGATCAGTAACACAGCATCTGCAGCAATAATGATACCAATTGCGCTTGCAGTTATCTCACGAATTAGGAACGAGGAAATTAGAGGAAAATACGGAAAAGTATTGGTATTGGGCGTGGCTTATGCCGCAACCTTGGGGGGTGTAGCTAGTCTTGTTGGTTCCCCCCCAAATCCTCTTGCTGCAACGTACATCAATTCGTTCCTGGGTATTGAATTCTCATTCATGAGTTGGCTCCCGTTTGGTCTGCCTGTAGTCTTAATCATGCTTCCAATAGTATGGCAATGGCTCATGATACGATTCAAGCTACCAAAGTCGATTGACGAAATGAAAGATTTGAAAGAAATCTCTGAGAAAGAGTATCTAAAACTTGGTCCAATGCCGATGCAACAAAAAATGGTTGTAGTGGTCTTTGTCAGTGTCGTTATACTCTGGTTTACAGAAAAATTACCAGATTTCATCAGTAATGCAATAGGTTGGACGGGACATGGAATATCAAGCTCGATTGTAGCATTAATGGGAGGTCTTGCGTTGATGATTATGGGACTCCTTGATGAAACGGATGTATCCAATCATATTAGCTGGTCATCTCTACTTATATTGGGTAGTGGTATCGCCTTAGGAGGAGCTATGATTAACACAGGCGTTTCCAACTTCCTTGCCCAGCAAATGATTATCCTAAGCGTCCTTCCACCAGTACTAATTGTTGTTATTGTTGGAACATTAGCAGTGATGATAACAATGGTCGCTTCAAACACTGGAGCAGCGGTTATTTTAATTCCAATTGCAATACCGCTGGCAATTGCATTGAGAATGGATCCTCTTTTACTAACCATGGTTATCGCGATAACAGTATCTATGGACTTTGCATTGCCTACAGGCACACCACCATCCACAATCGCATATAGTACAGGACAAGTGGAGATTGATGAGATGATATCAACAGGACTGGTCGTAGACCTCATCGCGATTCTGATAATCACTCTTGGGATAGTATGGTTGTGGTCACTGTTCGGGTTAGTGACTATATAATGAGTTGTGGTCCTGCCTGGCACAACAGGTTTAAATCGAACATAAGTAGGGTTTTTCTAAGAGTGTGAATAGAATGAATTGGATTGCCAAGATTGTAAATGGTAAGCCTGATGAATTCGTGAAAGCAAAATTCATGAAATATGGAATTGGTCAACATCTAGGACCTCGCATAGACCTGCGAATCTCAGGAGCAAGATTGAATTTCAAAGTGGATCTTGACCTCGAGAAAATATTCATCCGTGGATATGTGCATGGAGCACCAGAAGGAAAACATAAAATCAAAGGACTCCTCGTTTCCTATCAAGATAGAGTTGACGAATTCGATGGTATTGCCATGCCACTCTCTTGGAAGAAATCAGCAGGAAAGGGTACAAAGGTCTACAAGTGTAAATTGAGTGAAGTGGCCCCTATCGAACACATCCGAGAACTTCTTGAAAAGGATGGTCCCACAACATTCTTCCTTGTTTCACTTAATCCCACTGTCGGGGCAAAAGACTGGAAAGTAACAACAAAAACATCATTTCCTAAACAAGGACAGGATATAGATGAGGAAAAACTTAAGGCACCTACTTTCTGCAAAGGATCATTGGCAAATGAATCAGAAACATATTCCTACATTATTTCTGAGATACTACCAAATTTCAATCATGAAATTCCTGATAAAGCGAAGAAAATCGAAATCAAATATATCATTGACATAAAGGATATTGAAATTCCTGAAGACGTGTCTATGTCATTTACAGAGAAGCGGAAGAATGCTAAGAAAAGAGGCACTCTGACAAGAGTTGTCACGATTGATGATAAGGAATTCACAAGTGAGCATGAATTCATTGTTTAATCATTGTACCGTGACCTTTAAATTCACAGACATCTGCGCGGATTCGAGATTTACAAAGAGGTAGAATTATGCTACAGATAATATTCGAATCAACCTACAGCTTGTATTCAATGGTTTTTATCATACTTGGATTAATGTCATTAGGTTGGCTGGTTGTACATATTGAAGCTGGACGTCATCAATCAAACTTGAAGGTAGCATTTGCATTGATTCTGGGTGCAATTTTCATCGGATTCGGTATTCACTTCTATCTCTTGTCATCAGGTGTCTAAGTAATCATTGATTACGTGCAAAACTCGAATGCTATTGACCCACATAACTATTATTTGCTCACTAGGAGAAATACGATATAATTCGATATCAGATTGCACGTATAGAGGAGTTCTCATTTGATTAAGGACCCAGAGCTTGAAAAACTTGTCATAGAAGGCAAACAAAAAATAGTCCAAGAGTTCGCTGAGAAATTTGCGAATCTTACTGAGAAGGTTCGCCGTGTTCCTCAACGAGAGATTGACGCGATTGTAGAGAAATTCTCATGTCCTCCTCAAATTGCATCTGTTGCATATGTAATCAATCTTGAAGGTCTGTTGTTCCTGAATGATGCAATAGATCTTCTTACAGCTGAATTGTATAGAAGGAATGAAGTTCGCGAGGAGATTCCGAATATTCCCGGAAGCATAATGACATTTGCAATAAACGAGGGGCAATGGATAGAGTATCTTTATGGAGCCTTTTCACGACATCTAGAACTCAAAACAAGGGAATTAGCGAATCTTGAACAGGCTTTAGAAGAAGAGAACCCATCAGTTGAAAAAACACTCCCAATATTACAGGAACGTATAAAATTAGCTGAAACGTATATAGCTCCAGCAATAGAAACATGGCTAAAGGAACACGTGAAATCCAATGGTGAAGATGCACTCATTACATTTGGACCCGCTCTTACAAAATGGAAAACAAGCTCGGTGAAGGGAAAGATTCCAAATATTCGAAGACGAAATCAAGCTCTTTTCAGGAAATTCAAAAGTGTGCTCACAGTCGATACAACTGAATCTGCAACAATAGATTTGATAGTAAAGAGGATTGACTTGCTTCTTGAAGACTTGGAAAATCCAGTTCAAAAAATGAGCGTGAGAGCACTCTCTCATATTCTGCTTCATATTGCACCTAGACTTGCTGGTAGAGGTGATAGGACGAGATATGTTGATCACGGTGTTAAATCGACGAGAGGGAATAAAACCGAACCTGATATGTCATCTCCCTTTGATTTTCTTGAGAGAGATGTCAGATTAGGAAAGAGGAGAAGTGGCAAAGAGAGAGATATGTACCTGACCGAGAGAATAGGACGAGTCTTTCGTGTACTTAGATATCAAGGATTTACACAAATAGAGAGCATCGACCAGTGTACGAAAGAAATTGAAGACAGACTTCATCTTGAAGACATACCTACTGAGGAGTTCATTGAAAAAATCAAATTTGAGATAGTAGAAATACCAAATGATGAACGTGATTCATACTCAATACAACGCATATACGATTATGTAGTAAAATATGCGTATGGTGAGTAAGATGGCAGAACAAACTCCACTTTACTGGCTATTGGATATTGAAGCATATGATTTTGACATTGGTGTGTTGAAAGATGCAGACTTAACAGGAAAAGCACTGATTGCATCAAGACAATTGTGGTCCATTGTACGTGGTTCTGAGGTCATTTCGGTTCTTATTGGACCAGGAGTTTTCAAAGGTACTGCTGAGGCGGGGAATAGAAGAGCAAATGTCTTGGAAAAAATTAGTGCCTTAATGTTTAATCCATCGGATATGAGGTGTGATGAACCTCTACCTGTTGTTGATATTATCAATCCTGAAGTCATTGATCCCTTAGGTGTGAGAAAGCAAGAAGAAATAGTCACATTAATTCGTAACTTGGTAATTGAGAAAGGAAATATTCTTGCTCAAGATCGTTTGGTTAGTGTACGAGGTGAAATAGGACCACCAAAAATTGCTTATTATGAGGAATTACTAAAAAAAATCAATGTTGCTCATGTGTCAGGTGTTCAACGAGCAAGATTCATTCTCGGAGGCACAAATAGTCCCCTTTATCGACCCTATGTAGAATGGTTCAATAATAGAAAGCTCATGCGAGCAGACCAATGTAAAGTCCTTGCGTCTCATATGAATAGATTTGGCAATTTCAATAATGAAGAGATAATGGCTGATTGGATGATTGTTGAAAAAGCTGGTTTGGATGAATCAACCGGAATAATGGCATTCCAGAAAGAATATGAAAAGACATTTGATATCATCTATAGTAACTCCGAGAAATTCATTTTCAAATAGGATTGACCAAAACAGTTTTGCAGAGATGACAATTCACGTTTAACTGGTAAATGCAATTGGAAGTAGTAGATGCAGACATTCAAAGGATACTCAGGAAACCTTACACTGTAGTATTAAGAGCAACAAAACAAGAAATGACTACTCGAGTAGAAATCTATTCTGATGTATTAAGAGATAGACAACGTGCTAAGATAGCAGGATTGGTTGAATACGGATATAAGACGTCAGGTCTACTAGAGCTAAGAAGAGCATGGTTTGTGAAATATAACAAACCAATCTATTACCAACCAAAGGAATTTCATGAAATACTCAGAAAGGCAATCAACATACTAATTCCACGTAAACAAAAACCTGAGTTCATTTCCGAATTAAAAGATTTACTTCAAAGAATACAAACACCTGAACCAAGAATTATACCATTCTGTGAACACTGTTTAAGAGAAGATCGGATGACGGTATTATCCCGACGTAATGCAGTCAAAACATCTGAAATCCAAGTTGCGTGTTTGAGCTGTGCTCAAAAAGATCTTCGGGTTGACCTAAAAAGCATGGGTATCAAGCTTTCAAAAGCGATGATAATTCAACTGGAGAAACAACTAGCCAGACTAAGATCCATCCCACGGCTCCTTGAAATACTATCACCTAATTTTGATCCAACTCGAGAACCAGAACTCACTCTCTTTGATACCATTGTTGCAGAACAAGTTCAAGGAGTATCCAAATTCACAGACCTTGAAATTCCAGAGAATATCAAGGATATTCTGCTAACTGATAATCTAATCACCCTCTTACCAATCCAAAAACTTGTTACAGATGCAGGCCTTCTAAGGGATGAAAACTTACTTGTGATATCCTCAACATCATCAGGAAAGACTCTGATTGCAGAGCTTGCTGGTATTCCAAAAGCCATGCAAGGGAAAAAGATGATCTATCTTTCGCCGCTTGTGGCATTGACTAATGAGAAATATGAGGTTTTTAAAAAGAGATACAAGAAGTTAGGCATACGTGTTGGGATTCGAGTTGGAATGTCCAGATTAGATGTTGGTAAAGATGGTAAAGTTATTGTCGACACAGAAGTCGAGAAAGCAGATGTAATCTGTGCAACCTACGAGGCATTAGATTTTCTGCTTCGGTCTGGAGATGTAAAGAAGCTTGGTGACATAGGTACTATTGTTGTGGACGAAATTCAGAATCTAGCTGAACCTGAACGTGGACCAGAGCTAGACGGGCTTCTAACTAGATTACGGTTTCACGCACCTAATGCACAGGTGATTGCGCTCTCAGCGACTGTGGGATCTCCTGGAGATTTAGCAAAAGACCTTGGTTTAAAGCTGATAGAATATGTTGGTAGACCTATACCTCTTGAGCGGCATCTTGTATTTGCGCGAAATGATGATGAGAAGCGATTAATGATACGACGTCTTGCAAGACAAGAATTTAGGATGAAAAGTAGTTATGGCAATAAGGGGCAGTCAATTATATTCACCTACTCACGACGCCGAGCACAAGGAATTAGTGATTGGTTAGAAGAGCATGGTGTATCTTCAGCAGTGTATCATGGAGGTTTATCGTATGGACAAAGAAGGGCCATAGAAAGAGCCTATTCTAAGCAACGATTCGCCTGTGTTGTTACTACGGCAGCATTAGGGGCAGGAGTAGATCTTCCAGCATCACAAGTAATTTTTGAATCATTAGCTATGGGAGCGGAATGGTTGTCGACTGCAGAATTCGAACAAATGCTGGGGAGAGCCGGACGGTTAGGAAAACATGACAAAGGTAAGGTATACCTAATTGTTCAGCCAGAAAGAAAGTATCATGGGGGCCAAGAAAAAACAGAAGATGAAATTGCGGCAGAACTGCTTGCTGGTGTAATTGAAGATGTAGAACCTTTTGCAGATGCTGAAACTTCAGCAGAGCAAATCCTTGCTTCAGTATGCTCAACTGGGCTTGTTGATTTGAAATCCATAGCTAGGATGTATAACAGGATGCTATCAATTTCAGTTCCACCATCGGATGCGTTGAAACTTCTAGTGAAAACCCATATGATTAGAGTAAAGGAAGGTGGAGCTCACCCAACAGAATTAGGTAAGGCAACTTCACTATCATTTTTGAAACCTAGGGAAGGTTTGATGGTTGAGAAGCTTGCGAGGAAGATGAATGTTCTTGACATAGCGATAAAACTTGAACCATTTGAAAGTGTCTACTTCAGTTCAAAACTTCAAGCAGAAATCAATTCGGCTTTTAAAACGTTCATGCCAACTAGGCTTTTCTCCGGCATCTTCAACGACCTAACTGATGTAAGCCGACCAAATACTGGAGCTACCAGATTACCCAAATGGGTCTTTGAATTATTTGGTAAATGGACAAGAGAGTTCTTCAATTGTGGATGCCGGGATTATCCTGAGTGCGACCATGGCTTGGTTTCGTTGGGTAGATGGATTGTGAATACAAGAAAGGAAGGTTTCAATCCCACAGGCATTTCAGCTAAATTACATGATAAATTCGAATTATGGGCATATCCGGGCGATATCCTTTCCTGGTTAGACACATTGATACATAATTTGCAGGCAGTCAAGAGAATTGCAGCTGTAGCAGGAAAAACTGACTTGAATGTTGAGATAGAGGGGCAAATCGAGAGAATCGAAACGCCCCTCAAGTTCAACTCGGAAAGTGAAGAGGAGAAGGATAAAGATTAATTCAACTCAAATGAAAGACGCAAATTGGGGAGATCTTTCGCTTCAACTGAATCCAGATTGAGATCAAGCCATCTATGTAATTCTCTTCTTAGTTGTTCCTTTTCAGATACTTCTGTAACTAATGGTTTCGTATCTTGAGATATCAAATGGAATCGTGTAGAACCGCATTTGCAGGCCCGATTAAGGACCATATCAAGATCAGGTGAAGTTTCTCCACAGTCACGACATTGGAAAAGCATTATTAATCTCCACAAAGAGTAGATTCTATTTGTCTATAGTACTTGGTACTGCGTGAGTAATACTAAGCAGATATACAACTGCAACAAATTTATCTATCACGCATTTTGACACAGATTTGTGGTGACATGATTTGGTACGTTCCTGCACAATATGCAGAGAGAAATCAAAGCTACGTTGTGATAAGTGCAGAAATGATTATTGCCCAGATCATGCAATAAAATGCCAATCTTGTGGAACAATTACTTGTCTGAGGGATTTGGGGAAGCATACAATCTGTCCGGTTTGTCAAGGAAATCTTAGAATCTGTCCAGAATGTATCTTAGATGGAAGATTAGTTAGAATACTGAATGCAATCAACCAATGTCCTGAATGTGGTTGGAATTACCAAGGTTAAAAAAAGAGTAAAATGAAAATTACTACGAATATTCCAATAAGGCAAAGAGCTATCTGGGTTTGTTTTGACGCACCATATAAAATTGGTATAGGCCCGATGAGAATGAAACCTTTTGTTTCTTTTTTTGTTTCATACATATCTGATTTTCTAGATGAGAGAAAGAACCCGATAAGAATCATCATAACTCCGATAACCAGAATGGTTATTCCGAGGACTTGAAGAAAATCAAAAAACTGCATATTATACGCACCAACATTCAATCAGGAATAATAAAGCTCAACCGCTCATAGCCGCCCACCGTTTCTCCTTCGTAAGCCCAAAGAGAGAGGATATCATCATAGATTTCAAATTCCATAACTGTTTCTACTTCTTCAATCTCAGTTCCCGTAGGAAATTTCCATAGTATCTCAAAATCATAAGGCGCATCTTCTTCCTCTAACCAGGTTTGAATCATGTTCAAACCTTGAATAAAATCTCCCGAGAAATCTATTAGGTAGATGACAGAAACAACATCAGAAGGTCCTTTCAAGTAGATATCACAATAACTGACATAAGATCTTACACGTTTCTCATTGATCTCAACTCGTTCTTTGTCTAAGAAATACTGCATATTTGCAGCAAGTTTTTCAATCTCATGGCGAAATAGGTCATCATCACGAAGCACCCTCTTATAATACCCATCAGGGTCTTGGTACTCAAAAGATAGTCGTTCATGAATCGCTCCATACTTCGATACTGAGAAGAAAGAATCAGCGTGAATTGGTTCAACAAAATCTTCCAGGAATAGAGACAATATGATTCCTCCGTTTATTCCAGTGGGACAGCATTAACTCCAGTCCCCATTAAATATCCTGAAAAAGTCATTGCATTGTCTGTAAAGCAATACACAATTTTCGGATTCACTCCAGTCACAAAGCTTGCTAGACCAGGAAAATCAGAATGCGCACTGAGGGGATGTCCACGCCGGCTGTATTTTCCAAGAGTCCATCCGGATAATGAATACTCTTCTAGGCGAGATTCAATAGAATAAGCAGATTTGATTCCCAATAACTTTCTGAGATTCATTTTAGTATGCTTTGCAGATGAACTGACTATTACACATTTTTGGGACAAAGACTCGTAGGCTTTTTTTGACATAACGCCTATTGAATTCAGTTCTACACCATATTTTTCATAAACCCTAGAAACAGTATCAATAACATGATTGCCTGAGATGACATCGAAACCTGAATCCTGCAGCAAACGGATTACTTCCTGTGCTTTTCCTAACGAATAAGCTTTGAAGAGAGGAATTTTCCCGCGTTCACATTCCACAATCGCGGATTTGATTATATTAGCATGAGTTTCATTCCTTGGAGGAAAAACCCAGTCGGGAGTTCCATATGTAGTTTCCATGATTAAGACATCTGCCGCGATAGGAATGGCTGCCGAATGAACAAGACTGTCAACAACATTGAAGTCCCCTGTGTAGAGTAAACGCATTCCATCGTTGAATTCTAAATGAAACATTGCAGAACCTATTACATGACCCGCATTGTATGGTACTACCTTTACATTCCTTACACTGAACGGTATTTGGTAAGTAACAATTTCTCGGGCTTTCAATGTAAGGTTAGTTCTAGCATCAATAGTATCAAATGTAGGTGCAGTAGAAAAAACACACGCTGCACTAGATAAACCACTCAAATGATCTGCATGGGCATGAGAAAGGAGTGTTGGTTCATTTGGGATACCAGTATCCAAAGCAATCCGATCACCATTATATTCGATTATGATTCCAGACAGATGCTTTTTCACGGATAGCTCTGGCATAAGATTTTCAACTCAATAACTTTCAAGAATAACAAAAGGGTTTCCGTGTGACTTGATTGCTAATACATTCGGCTTAATACAATCATTTCACTTTCACTCTGTTTTTCCGAGATATATGTTGAATGGACTAGATTGCATTGATTTTCACTTAGAAAGGAAAAACAAATTTTTGACGAATTAATTGGAATCTGGCTTAATAGAGTTTCTATCACAAACGAATCATCGATTGTAACAGAATCAGAAACGATGGGTCCGATTACAGCGGTGTCTTTGTAATGCTGAATAGTAGTAGCAAAAACAGGTGTTTCATTTATCGAAAAAGTATGGAGATGATTGAGCGTATTCCCATATTCCAGAATCATTGATGGTGGCGACAAATCATAGTCGAGCTCTTTCCGTTTTTCCCAAAGCGTCTTTCGAACCCATGAAACATCTGAGCCCCTTTGGTATA
>Ga0315553_10001596_pt1 | contig 18647 bp, 15 predicted proteins | sample SalMarSW160140MG_FD_203099 | JGI IMG/M metagenome (GOLD analysis project Ga0315553, IMG submission 203099) | Salt marsh sediment microbial communities from the Plum Island Ecosystem LTER, Massachusetts, United States - Salt Marsh Sediment SW1601-40 ... | reverse complement strand
TAGTCGTGCGGGGTTAGGCTTGGGCGTCTGCGCATCAGCCCATTCGGCCGGCCATCGCCGCCTCCCTTCGGGACGTTCGCTTCGGCTTCGCCAAGTCGGCGCCCGGCGTGAACGGCAAACACTCACGCGCTGGATATTCCTGGCCGCGTGTTACGACTATCTAACTGGCGCCGACCATGTCTGTCTTTGACAGGCCAGCGCCGAGCACCGAGCTGAGCGACCGCCGCGACGTGTGCGCCTGGGGCACCGGATATCGCCGAGCGCACGAGCCGCGCCTGCGGTAATCATTTCTGCTACTATGCCTCTGGCGAAGTCACGAGGTGGCCTTGATGCCCGACCTGTTCCGCTTCTCGGTGACGCGCGGCACTGAAGCTGTCGAAGTGAACGACACGCCCGCGGTTTTGCGGCCGACGCCGTCATCGTTCCGAAACCAGCTGGCCGACGCGCGGCAATCCGGGGACGCCTTCGGGGAAATGCGGAAGCTTGCCCGCTCGTTCGTCGCGGGCGGCGACGCGGAGACCGGCTTCGTAACGGGCCTTGCCGCGCTCGATCCCGGTCTAGCCGAATTCGAAGGGATTGGCCCGGGCCAGACCGGGTTCGCTGCGGCGGTGGAGGCAATTGCGGGGAGGGTGTCTTCCGAAACCCTGGAGGCCTGGATCACGCGCGTAGAGGATAGCCTGGCAGCGGCCCTGGTGTTGTCCGACGAGAACGGCGCGGCGCGCGCGCTCGACCGAGCCCGGCGGCTCCTCGGTGCGGTGAAGGCGCGCAAGGATCGCGGCGGCGAGACCGAGGCGGCGCGGGCGTTCGGCGGCACCGTGCTGCTGGACTCTGCGGTGTTCCCGGTCCCGGCCTCGCTCGCGCACCGGAGGGCGGCGGCGGCCGCGCTGGCGCAGCGGCGCAAGGCGCAGGAGGTGCGGCAGGAGGCCCGCGACAAGCTGGTGGAGGAAATTCGCAACAACCAGATCGCCATGCGCGAGCTGACCCGAGCCTACGACGGCGACTACCAGCTCAGCCTTCTCGCGCAAGGCAACCTCCCACCACCGCAAGCTTTCGGCGGGGCGCCGGCGACGGCCGCGGGGTTCCTGTCGCGGCTTTTCGGCACGGGGCCCGAGGCGGACCGGCTTGAGCCGACGCCAAGCACTAAGCTCGGCGTATTGTCGGCCGATGCGGCGGCCGGCCTCTCCGAGACCGGCAAGAAAGTGGTTGAGCGTTTTTCCGACCCCTCAGAGATCAACGTGCCGCTCACACTGGGCGCCATCGAGAGGCGGAACGAGACCGTCGCCAACACGCTCTATTCCGGCGGCCTGTCCGGGCGGGCGGTGACGCTGGCCGGCGGCTTCACCCGTCCCGGCACTATCTCGGATGCGGTTCTGGTCGACGACTTCGACGTCCATGTTCCAGGTGCCTGTCCCTTGAAGGACGAAGGTGAGGGGGAGCTGACCGAACCTTCGGTACCGAGCGGCGTCGGCGAAATCCTTTCCATCGGTGTCTCGGACCTGATGGTCACTAGGCAGCGGCTGTTGCGCTACGAGCTGGGCGAGATCGCTCATATCGAGAACGTCATGAAGAGCGAGAAGCGATCGCGCGAGCACCGGTCGCTCACCCGCCGCGAAGAGCGCGTGGTGACCGAATCCGAGGTGACCGAGGAAAACGAACGCGATTTGCAGACGACCGAGCGATTCGAACTTCAGACCGAGTCGGAAAAAACCATCCAGGAGGACGCCTCGCGCCAAGCCGGCGTGACGCTGACCGGATCGTACGGGCCATCGGTCGACTTCTCGGCGAACGTGGGGTTCGCCAGCACCTCGTCCAAGTCGAACTCGATCTCGACAGCCACAGCCCATGCCCGCGAGATCGTCGACCGCTCGGTGAACAAGATCCAGGAGCGTGTGCGCAGGGAGCGTACGACCGTGACCGTCAACGAGGTCGAGGTGATCAACTCCCACGCCTTCGAGAACACTGCGCCCGAAGCGGAGCACATCAGCGGCATATACCGCTGGGTCGACAAGATTTACGAAGCGCAGGTCTACAACTACGGCCGGCGCGAACTGATCGAGGTGGTGGTACCCGAGCCGGCAGCGCTCCTTCGTTACCTGACCACGAGCGCCCCGCGCGAGGGCATTACCGTGCCACGGCCGATGGATCCGGGCTACTGCACCGGGTCCGGGTACGAATTCGAGGCGCTGGAGCCGAAACACCTGAACTCAGTCAGCGCGCTGTTCTGGGCCAGCGTCTACAATGTCGCTGGCATCACCGCGCCGCCGCCACGGTTCCAGGTCCTGGGCGTCGCGCTCTCGACTAAGACTGACGAGGAACATCCCAAGGAGGCGCTGTCGGATAACTCGCTGCGCGTGCCGAGCGGATATGCGGCCCGACGCGGCGTGTTCAAGGGCAACAAGCTGATATTCGAGGGGCAGACCGGTGCCGGGCTCGAGGTCTATGTCGGGCGGCACCTGGCGCAGCCGTCACAACTCGTGACGCTGAACGGCGAGGCCGAGGTGGTACCGATCGCGGTTCTGTCTGCCCGGTCGCCGGCTTTTGCAGGCACGGTCGAGATCGAGTGCGAACGTACGCCCGAGCACTACGCCGACTGGCAGGCCAAGACCTACAATCTCATCATGGCTGCCTACGAGGAGCGGCGCGCGGCCTACGATGCCGCGCTGGCCGACCTCGAGGCCGATGCCGCGGGACCGACGGTTCGAGGGCGCAACCCAGCGGTCAATCGCGAGATCGAGCGGCGCGAGCTGAAGCGTGGCGCGATCAGCCAGATCACCGGCCAGCATTTCGACGACTTCGACGCAATGCGGAAGGCAGTGGGCGCAGAGGGATTCCCGCAAGCCGACGTGGCCGAAGCCCGCCGCGAGGGTCAGTACATTCTCTTCCTCGAACAGGCCTTCGAGTGGGAGAACATGCAGTACTTGTTCTACCCCTACTTCTGGGGCCGCAAGGCCGACTGGCCGGTCAGCAGCCAGATCACCGACGTCGATCCCCTGTTCGAGGCGTTCCTCGGCGCCGGCGCAGCGCGGGTCAACGTCCCGGTTCGGCCCGGTTTCGAGGCCGCCGCCAACGCCTATCTCTCGACCGGGCAGCTGCCGTGGACGGCGGAATCCGACGCCCCGACGGTCGCCGCTCGCGAGCCGTTCATCTCCATCGCCGACGAGATGAAGGCGCAGTCCGGCGCGATCGACGTCAAGTCCGGGGGCCGGGTTACCGTCGCGACCGGAGTGCGCCAGGTCACGGGAACGGGGACTGATTTCACCGACGACGACGTCGACCGCGAGATCACGCTCGGTGGGGACGTCTACATGATCGCCTCGGTCGAGAACTCCGGAGCACTCACACTGCGCACCGACTATGCCGGCGTCTCGCTGCAGGACGCGGTCTACAGCATCGGCGCCAAAGCGGTCGGCGTGCCCTGGACGGTCCGCATCCCGACCTTGCTCGTCAAGCTGCAGGCGGGCGCAGACCTGCCCGACCTTACCGCGGCCGAGTCCGGCGGAGCCTTCCCGTAACCTAGGTATGGTCGTCCCGCTTCCGACCCCCTACTACCAGGCGGTTCTCGACGAGCTGGCCAAGAGCCCGACGCCGCACCGCGACATCCATGAACGCATGCGCGACCTGTTCGTTGCGGTCGACCAGCGTAGGATCGCAGACATCGACAGAGCTCTGAAGGCGATGATCTCGGCCGACACCTCGTTGGAGGTGCCCTATCAGCTGATATCGGCCGAGGTGTTCTACGAGACCATGTTCCGGCTCCTGCAGCTGGGGCGCACCAGGCAGATGTGCGCCCTTGTCCAATGGTACGGCGGCTTTCTGAAATCGCTGGACTTTCCGCAGACGACCCGCGTCAAGGGGATCAGGTTCGATTGCGCGCGGCTCCCCTCGTCGGACTCCGATGACAATTTCGAGGGAAACAACTGGGCCGGGATGATCGACCGCATCCCCGATCCGCTACCGACGATGACAACGGCCGAGCTGGAACGACGCCGGGAAGTCGTGGAGCGCACCCTCGTCCTCGCCGTCCCGCTGTTCGTGACCAGCCCGAATCCCCTGCGCAAGAAGTTGAGAAGCCGTCGCGTCCCTCTGCGCCAGGGCCTGGGGGATGGATTGGTCCGCCTGTTCGGGCTCGTGCTGAACATCTATCACCTCCTCCTGGAAAGGGCCCTCGACGAACTGGCGCGGCCCGGATCGGTGCCCGGCGCGCTGTCTCTCACCGAGATAGACACGCGGTGGCTGGAGCTGAGAAAGAAGACCGTGCCGCCGCCCACTAAGCCGACGCTCCTGTTCAGCGTTCTGCTGCCGGCGACCACGACCGAAGTTGCCGGGAGCCACGCGTTCCTCCTTGACGCGTTCCCGCCGCACCGGTCGCGCAGGTTCGAGTTTCTCGTTTACTCGCGGGCGGAGTCGGCGGCGTCGGCCGAGCCCAAGCCGCTCAGGGCGCTCGACGCGGTGCGGCACATGACCAAGCGCATCGACTTCTTCTTGCGCGAGTTCGGGCACAAGCCCCTGGGCAACAACGGGCCGGCAGGGATTGCGCCGAAGGACCGCCGGGCGTTCATCGCCGCCCGCAAGAAGCCGCCCAGCCTGCGGAGCGACGCCGACCTGGCCGCCTTCGCCTGCGACCTGTTCGTCGACCAGCTCACGGCGCGCCCAAAGCGGCCCGCGAGGACGCTCGACGAAGCGTGGGAGGCCGTGATCCTGTTCCTGGCGCACTTCTTCAACACGCAGACTGTCCATACCGGTCTGAACCTGGCCGAGAACGCCACCTACATCGGCACGGCGTTCCCTCGCGATGTCACCGGGCGCGAGTTTCACGATTGCGGCGTCTACGCCATGCGCATGGTCAACATCCTGCTCACGCTGTCGGCCTGCGTGGCGATGTTGAAGGACAACAAGCGGCTCGACTTCATGATCGATTTCGTGATCCTGCCGCTTCACGTGGGCCTGATCGTTCAGCCGAAGGGGCTGCAGCCACTCTACGTTCACAACCAGCAGATCGTCGGTCTCGTAAAAACGGTGGAGCAGGATTTCTTCAATCTTTGGATGAAGAACGCCGATCCGAAGGATCCCGACCCCGCCGGCGCGGACGACAAGCGGCAGAAGTTCCTAGAGGACTTGGCGGCGCAGCTGTTTCTACTCGACGTCGACTTGCCGCTCATCCGAGTCGGCCTGAGGGGGGTCGCCACGCCACCTACCAAGCGGCAACTCGACCGAGCCTACCAAAGGTTAGTGGTCGTCAACTACGGCAAGCTGTTCTCGGGAAACCTGGAGAAGGAAGGCGACGATGCGTTCGATTTCGACACCGAGTTTCTCGAGGCGCAGCGCGTCGAGATCCGGTGGCGCGACGACCATGTGGTGCCGCTCTGGAATCGGACGGCGCACGACCTGTGGCACAGGACGGCAAGGAACAATGTCCTGCCGTCCGGGATGGCAATCCGCGAGAGGTACGCCAGGGCGCTCGAGGCGGCGGTGGCGGGCGTCGAGAAGCGGTATGTCGACGTGGTTCTGAAGCAAAAGAACGAGGTTTCTAGCAAGCTGCGTAAGGACAGCAGCAGGATTCTTGGTCAGCCGCGCCCGCGGGTCACCTTCTCGCAGCGGCTGCCCGGGCTCGTAGAGAATCTCGGGCCGCTGCAGGACATCCGCGCCCACATCAACGATGTGCGGTCAGGAGGTTCGGTCGCGCCGCCGCCATTCTCGAACCCGGAGTTTGCGCTCGTACGCCAGGGCGACTGATTCATCCTGGACCGGAGAGCAGCGACCGATGGGTGGCAAACAGATCAGGCTCAACGCATGGACAAATGGCTAGGGCGAACCTTCGCAGTGCGATCCCTAAGGCGTTGTCAGGGATGTGGCCAGTTTGATCAGTTCGGCTTGGCGGTGTGTGCCGGTCTTGGCGAAAAGGCGCAAGAGATGGGTTCGTGCAGTGCTTGTCTGCACGCCCAGTTCGCGTGCGACCTGTGACAGCGACATTCCTGCGGCGAGCAGCGAGAGTATGCGGGTTTCGGCTGTAGTGAGATGGTAACTTCCCGCCTTACTACCGGGTCTCAACCGAAAGGCAGCGGCGCTCTGGCCTCGGAATCCGACGCCCAGCGAGAAACCGTACGGCAATTCGCCGAAGCCGAAGGCTTCGCCCTCACAACCGAGTTCGTCGAGGCAGAAAGCGGCAAGGGCGCGGACGCGCTCGATCGGCGGCCACAACTGGCTGCTGCCCTCTCCGCCGCACGTAGCCGCAAGTGTGCCGTGATCGTAGCCAAGCTCGATCGCCTCTCCCGCGACGTGGCTTTCATCTCCGGACTTATGGCGCAGCGTGCGCCCTTCATCGTCGCCGAGCTCGGTGCCGACGCCGACCCCTTCATGCTGCATCTCTACGCCGCGCTTGCCGAGAAGGAGCGGCGGCTGATGTCGGAGCGAACCCGCTCTGCGCTTGCGCAACGCAAAGCGCAGGGGAAACGTATTGGCAATCCGACGAATGCCAGCCAGGCCGCCGCAATGGGCCGCTCTGTTCAGGTCTCGGAGGCCAATCGCTTTGCGGCGAACCTGTTGCCAATCGTCGCCACGATACGAGCCTCGGGCGTAACCACGCTTTCCGGAATTGCCGAAGCTCTTGATGCGCGCGGAATCCGCACGGCACGCGGCGGAAGCTGGCGTATCTCTCGTCGGTGCAGAATCTCATCGCGAGAGCGACGAGCGCTGGCTTTTTAATTAGGCAGCCGGCTTCATGACCAAACCGCACACCACCGTTTGCGGTTTGGTTGAAGTGAGAAAAGACGCCTAACTAGCTGGAATTCAATGGCTATTTGTGTTGCGACGCGACATCGATAGTTCGGGTCGGCGGCGGCGCCGAAGGGCAACCGAGTCGGCCTGCAGCAATGCCCGTTCTAGATCATTCTCCGGTTCTGGCATCTGACGCCGTCCTATTCTCCGTCTTCGTAGATCGGCAGCATCTTGCTGAATGGAATCACATCGCTGGCCGACCAAGTCCGGACCGCACACACCCCGACATCGACCCGTTTCGATTTCCTTCTGCCAGGTGAGGCAGATGACTGACTCCAAGCGCAGACTGTTCGTCCGATCTCGGATCACTCCAGATCGTGCTGGATCCATTCCGGGCTGCAGTGGATGTCAGTGGTCTGCAGCCGTCCCGGGCCGAGGTTGACGAACTTGTGCGGCACGCCCTTCGGGCCGAACACGACTTCGCCTGCGTCCGCCTCGATCTGACGCTCTCCGACGGTGAAGAGGGCGCGGCCCTGCTGCACAACAAAGATCTCGTCGTAGGGGTGAATGTGGAGCTTCGGCCCGGTGCCCGGCGTGTCGTTGCCATAGGCGAGCACGGTGACGGGGCAGCCGAGAACTACTCCGTTGATTGAACCCCGATCGGGACCGTCGCTTGGCTCGAAGAGTCGTAGCTTCTTGGGCGGGCGGCCATCTGGTGTGGCGGTAGCGGGGTCGAAGTCCTTTCCGGGCACGGCGTATCTCCACGTGGCGCCACCTGCCGAGTCCGCCGCCGGAGCGGCGGGAAGCGGCTAGGCATTTGTCGTTGTCGGCAAGCGTGAGCTTTCGATATGGACGCGCATCGTGCCCAACCCAGAGCCTGCACAATAAACGTTTCGGAATCGGATATCACGCTACAGGCTCGGGCGCGCCCCCGAGTGTCCGCTATCTGACTCCAAAACGGCTTGGGCGACCGAACTTCGAGACCTGACGCATTCCGGAGGACCGCCGGTTCCCGGTATCCGAAGTTCAACACAAAGTGGACTTTGTCGGTCAACGAGCGGCGCTTATGAGGTCATGGTTGAGCCGCGATCCGCCGCTGTCCACTCACCGTGATTGCGCCCCGCGTGGAGTAGAGGATCTGCTCTAGCTCCTCGTCGGTGAAGTGGCTCAGATCGTAGTGCGCAACCTGGTGGCTCTGCGGCGTCTCACGCCAGCCGCCCTTGGTCTTCAGCCAGAAGATCGCGGCGGTCACCGATTGCGGACCTTCACCCGTCGCCTTGCGAAACAGGCTTTCGGCAACCTTGGCCGTTGCCTTGACCTGGCCGTTGTCGAGTTCATGCCTATAGTGCTTGCGCAATGTCTTCGGGTCGATGCCGACGATCTCGGCGATGTTCAGCTCGGGCAGGCCATAGGCCGCCATCGCCTCGACCTGCCGACGGCTCGTCGCGTCGGGCCGGTGCGCGCGGCGTCCCATGGTCTCAGCGAACCCTCTGGGGTCGGGGCAGGGGAACGACGCGGTTCTCCGTGTCGGGGGTGTGCTCGATGACGTTCGCCGCTGCCGGCTTCGGCTCGATGATGGTGCGGAAGATCACCAGCGGCTTGTCGTCCTTGGCTGCAAGCTCCTGCACCGAGGTCTCCTTCCAGCCGGCGCGGGTCTTGAGCCAGAAGATCGCGGCGATGACCGCCTCGCGGCCTTCGCCGGTGGCCTTGCGATAAAGGTTCTCGGCCACCTTAGCGTTGGCCTTCACGTGACCGTGGTCGAGTTCGTCGCGATAGTGCTTCCTCAGCGTCTTTGGGGATATTCCGACCACGCCGGCAATCTCAGCCTCGGGGACGCCGTAGCCGGCCAACGCCTCGACCTGGCGCCGAACGGCTGGATCGGGCTTGTGGGCAGGACGGGCCATGTCAGCTCCTATCAGGAGGCGGCGAGGGCGCGCTGCGCTCCAAAACCCCGCGTGTAGATGAGGGATTTTGTGAACCGCGGGGCAGGGGCGCTATCGGAGAGCCCGCCGGACTGTCGTCGGGGAAATCGCCTGTGTAGCCGTGGCGTTTTGCGAAGCCGCGGCTCCTGCTCGGTTCAGGATCGCTCCCGAGGCGGAACGGCCAGAGAGTGCACTCCGTGAGCCGACACTCCCGAATCTCGCTCGGGTGGTGGCAGGTGCACTCCAGGCACTTTTGCCGGATGGCGCGCAGGATGGCGGCCTTGGTGGTCATGGCGCCACCTGAAGCGCCGCTGCGGCTTCCAGTGTCGTCCGCCTCTCGGCGCTTCGCTCCGCCGCGATCTCGGCGAAGGAGCGGTCGTCGCCCTCAAGGATCGCGGTCTTGCCGGTGAAGGCCTGTCACGCCCATCAGGCGGGCTGCGGCGGCTAGAACCGGCGGACCGATTGTTTCGGTTCGGAGGTTTGGAGAAAAGAGAGCGGGGAGAAAGCCGGAGGCGGACTATTCCAGATAGGGGCGGTCCGGGGCGACGCAACGGCCCGCCATGGCTCAGGTCCTCAAGAGGAGCTCAGGAGAATATGTGCGCGAGACGTTCTGGCGGAGGGAGAGGAACTGGGGTCCAACATTCTCCACGTAGACGCGCGTACTTGGGCGTTTTTGAGAGGGGGCCGGAGTAGGGGCGGCGAAAAGCGCCTCCGCCTCGGTGTGCCGGGCGGCTGATAGGGACGTCCGCTGACGCTCCAAAATTCTCGGTGCCAATTCGGACGTCGGCTGAGCGCCAATAGCTGGACGGGCAACCTAGAATGTCAAGATGAAGCAGGGAGGATGGCCCGCGGCGAGCTAAAGTCAGTCCGTAATGTTCGGTGAGAATATGGAGAATATGCCGGCGAACCTCTTGCTGCGCGGCCGCGCATAACCGCCCGACTTCGATGTTTTCAGGCCAAGGGCGATCAGGCTCTCGCACAGTTTGACGGCCGCCGCCACGCCATCAATGACCGGCACGCCATGCTCGCGCGACAGTGAGAACGCCAAGTCAGTCATCCCGGCGCAGCCAAGGACGATCGCCTCGGCAGCGTCTTCCCGGATTGTCGCGCCGACCTGATCCGAGATGCGGCGGCAGGCATCCGAGCCTGGAACTTCCAGGTCGAGCACCGCAACCTCGCTCGCCCGCACTTTGGCGCAGCGGCTGGCAAGGCCGTATCTGACCAGATTGTGCTCGATCGGCGCCACCGATCGCGCCAGCGTCGTGATCACAGAGAACCGCCCGGCCACAAGGCTCGCCAGATGGAATGCGGCTTCGCCAATACCGACTACTGGCGCCTCGACAAAGCTGCGGGCCGCCTCGAGACCGGTATCGTCGAAGCATGCGATGATGTAGGCGTCCACGTCGGGTGCTTTGGCCATCTCGGCGATCAAGCCGGGCACGGACAGCGCTTCGTCGAAATATCCCTCAATGCTCGGTGGCCCGAAGTCGGGATTAACCGCGGCCACTTCAGTCCCCGTAGCGGCTACGGCCCGCGCCGCCGCCCCGATCTTTTGCGTCATGGATTCGGTCGTGTTGGGATTGACCACGAGAATCCGCCTTGTTGCGTCGCCGCTCACAGCTCGCCTCCGAGATAGAGGCGCTTGACGCGCTCGTCATTCAGGAGATCCGCGGAGTTGCCTGACAGCGCTATCGAGCCGGTCGCCAGTGCATAGGCGCGCTGAGAGATGCGTAACGCCATGCGTGAATTCTGTTCGACGAGGAGGACGCTGACCTTCTCGTCGCGGTTGATGGCAACGATGGAGCGCGCGATGTCCTGTACCAGCTTCGGTGCGATGCCCAGCGACGGCTCGTCGAGAAGCAAGAGCCTGGGCTTGGCCATCAGCGCGCGGCCGATGACCATCATTTGCTGCTCGCCACCGGAAAGCGTGCTGGCCTGCTGGCCGAATCGTTCCTTCAGGCGCGGGAAGCGCTCAAGAACCATCTCAAGGCTTGCCGCTATGCCCGCCTTGTCGGAGCGCATGAACGCGCCCATCAGCAGGTTTTCCTTAACCGACATGAATGGAAACACGCGGCGGCCTTCCGGCACCATTGCGATGCCCATCCTGACGATGACATCAGGGCCCTGTCCGTCGATGCGGCGACCCTCGAACGTGATCTCTCCCTTGTGGAGCTTCCTAAGGCCGGTGATTGCCCTCAGAATCGAGGACTTGCCAGCCCCGTTGGCACCGATGAGAGCGACGGTCTCACCTTGCTCGACGGTAATGGAGGCGCCCTTCAGCGCGTAAACGTGATCGTAGTAGAGCTCGGCGTCGACGATCGAAAGCAGGGCCATCGCTACCTCCCGATTGCCTCGTCTTCGACGCCGAGATAAGCCTCGATGACCTTTTCATCGCTCTGTATTTCCTCCGGGGTTCCCTCGGCGATCTTCTCACCGAAGTTGAGCACGACAATCCGATCGGAGATCCGCATCACTGCAGGCATGTCGTGCTCCACCAGCATGACAGTGACCCCGCGATCGCGCACACCGCGGACCACGTCGACAGCGCGCATGGTCTCGTCGTAGTTCATGCCGGCAAAGGGTTCGTCGAGAAGCAGAACCTTCGGATTGGTGGCGAGCCCGATCCCGATGCCAAGCGCGCGCAGATGCCCTTGGGGCAGGGCGCCCGCCTGTTCGTCCCGGAGGTCGTGAAGGCCGAGGAAGTCGAGGATCTCGTCGGTGGAGCGCGCAAAGTCCGCCTCGTCGGCCCGGGCGGTGTGCGTGCCGAGAAAGAAGCCAAAGAGATTGGCGCTCGACCGCAAGTGATGAGCGATGACGACGTTTTCGCGGACGCTCATGTTCTTAAATATCGTCGCTTCTTGGAAGGTGCGCACGACACCGTCTCGCGCGACCAGATGCGGCGCGCGGCCGGATATCCTCGCGCCCTGGAAAACGACCCTCCCGGAGGTCGGCCTGACGAAGGAGGAGATCAGCTTGAAGAGGGTCGATTTACCGGCTCCGTTCGGGCCAATGATGGAAAGAATCTCGTGCTCCATCAGATTGAACGAGACGCCGTTGACAGCGACAAGGCCGCCATAGCGCTTGGTGAGGTTCTCGATTTGAAGGATGCCGTCCATCTCAGCGCGGCGCTTTCCTGTGGCGCATGCCAACAAGACTTAGAAGCCCGTTGGGCAGGACGAGCATCAGGAAGATGAGGACGGCGGAATAGATCAGAAGCTGGTACTGCTGCGCCTTGAAGAGTAGGTCCCACCCGAAACGCAGCACGAAGGTGCCGACCAGCGGGCCGAACACGTAGCCCAATCCGCCGAGGAAGCAGTTGAGCATGAAATTGACGGAATCAGCGACGGTGAAGCTCGATGGATAGACGGACTGCGTAATGGCGGCAAACATCGCCCCGGCGATGCCACCAAAGAAAGAGGAGATCGCATAGGCGATGACGCGCAGGTAGGCGATGTTGATGCCGATCGAGGAGGCCAGCTCCTCGTTCTGCTGGAGGGAGCGAAACAGATTCCCGACACGCGAATGAACCAGCCGGTAAAGCGCCGCGAACACGAGCAGCATCAGCACCACGGAGACGAGATAGAAGGCGATACGTGGATTGCCGAGGCCGGCGAAATCGGGGATCAGGGTCAGGCCGAAGACGCTCACCGGGCCGGGCAGCGGCAGGTTGACCATGCCCTTGGCGCCGTTGGTGATAGGCAGCGCCAGCGCCAGCAGGCGGGCGACCTCGGTTGAGACGAGGGTCACCATGGCGAAGTAGACGCCGCGCAGGCGCAGAATCGGCAGGCCGATCAGCACACTCGCCGCCGCGCAGAAAAGCCCTGCAAACGGTATCGTCAGCCAGAACGAGACGCCGTAGGCGGTGACAAGGATCGCGGAAACATAGCCGCCGATCAGCGCGTAGGCACCTTGCCCGATATTGATGCGACCGATGTAGAACGTGATCCATACGCCGGCGCTGGCGATGGATAGAAGCGAGACCAGCGTGAAGGTGTAGTAGAGGTCGAAGCGGCCCGTCAGGGTGATAGCGGCGGGCACGCCCGCGAGGAGAATAATGACGAGCGCCAGGAGACCGCCGAGCCTTGCAAGGGTAGGCATGCCCCTCAACCCCAGGGCTTACCCATCAGGCCGTTCGGCCGGATGCTGAGGAAGACCATAAGGCTCGCGAAAAGCACCAGGTAGGTGATGTCGCCATAGGAATGGAGCACAGAGAGGCCCACGGCTTCCAGCATGCCGAGGATGAAGCCGCCGGCGATAGCTCCGCCGACGACTCCGGCGCCGCCGATCATCACCATCATGAAGGCTTTGATGGAGATCGGTCCGCCAATGCCGGAATTGACCCCAGTGATAGCGACCAGAAGACCGCCGACGAGCCCGGCGAGCATGGCGCCGACCGCAAAGCCGATCATCGAATAGCGATCGACATTGACCCCCATAAGCTGCGCGGCGACGCGGTCCTGCGCCAACGCCCGCATGGCGCGGCCAGGCCTTGAGAACTGCATGAAGAGCATGAAGGCGGCGATGAAGACGACCGCCAGGCAGCCGATAAGCACGCGGTCATAAGGAATAATGACGCCGCCGGTATTGAGCACGCCGCCGATGATCTTAGGCACGCCCCGTTGCTTCTCACCGAACACCAGAAGGATTACCGCGTCGAGCAGGAACGCGATCGCAGCGGCGATGAGCATAGTGCTCTCCTCGCGCTGCGATCTTTTTATCACCGGCCGGAAGAGGAACTTCTCGATCAGCGCACCAAGGACGGCGAGCGTTACTGAGGACGCGACAAGCGCCACGACGAAAGGCAGGTGCCAACGGCCGTAGACAGTATAGGTGACGAAGCCGCCGAGCACGTAGAGCTGACCGTGCGCGAAATTGAGCACGTTCATGAGCGCGAAGATAAGCGTCAGGCCCAGCGCGATCAGCGCGTACTGGGCGCCGAGGTAGAGCCCGTTTACGACAACCTGTTCCACTCGCTGCCTCGTCGATCCGCCGCCCTGGCCGGAGCGGGGCGGCGGCAAGCCACAAATCGGACCGAGAGGACCGGCTCCGATGAATTCAGGCGAACGGGCGTCGACTAGTCAACTTGCCCGACGAACAGGGTCTTGAATTCCCCGTTCTCATACTGGTTGACAACCAGCGGCACCGAAAGCTGGCGCTTCTGGCCGAACGAAGTCATGCCGACATAGGTCAGCTTGGCGTCGGGGTCTTTGAGGTACGGATTGAGCGCCGAAAACGTGTCCATGGTTTTCATGAACTCCGACACGTCGTCGATCGCCTTCGGATTGGCCTTCAACGTGTCGACTATGTATTGCAGCGCGTAGACCTTGGTGTTGGACTCGTCATTGTACTCGCCGAACATATCGGTGTAGTGCGCGACGAACGCCTTCATTTCATCCGAAGCGATTTCCGGCGTCGACGCTCCGCCGACCGAGATGAAGCCGTTGGCCTCGTCGCCCGCGCCTTCCTCGAGCACCTTGGCGTCCTGGGCGGTCTCGGTGGAGATGAGGCCCTTGTAGCCGAGCTCACGCGCCGAGCGGATGAGCAGCGGCGCGTTGGCGGGCGCGACACCGGAGAGGACCAGCAGATCCGGATTGAGCGCCACGATCGGCGTCATGACAGGCGTGAAGTCGGTCGTGTCAGTCGCATAGGTGTCTCTGGAGGCGACAACATCGAGGCCGAGCGCCTTAGCCGCCGCGACGCCGTTGTCGCGCTGGCTCAACGGATCCGACTCGTTGGCGGCTACGAAGGCGGCGGTCTTCACGCCCTTGTTTTCCATAAGATACTTGTAGATCGCCGGGCCGGACTGGTAGCTGGCGACCATGCCGAGCACGGCGTTCTCGGCCGGCTTGGTGTAGAGCGACTTCGGGAAGGAATAGGGGAAGTAGATGATGCCGTTCTGCTCGGCGACCGGACGGACCGCAGCAGCGGTGTCATCGACATTCGGTCCTACGACATAGTGGATGCCTTCCTGCGCCATCTTCTCCATGCCCTGGATGGCGAGCTTCGGATCCTTCTGATCGTCGAAGGTGACGACCTGGATGTCATAGGTCTTGTCACCGATTTTGACCCCGCCGGCGTTGTTCCACATGTCGGCGAGCGTCTGCATCGAGCGCACGTTTGAGGTGCCCCAGGCAGCGGCCGGACCGCTGGTCACCCCGACGAATCCGACCTTCAGGACAGGATTGGCGGCATTGGCGGGGACCAAGCCACTCGCGGCCAGCAGGCTTGCGGCGCCCAACAGGACGGACTTCAACATCGAACGTCTGTTCATCTCTTTGACTCCTCCTGGATTTCTGTCAGCCGAGCGAGATCGGTCGCGGCGCGACTTCAAATGAAGACGCCGTGACCATATATTGTCAACAATCGAAGTTCCGATTGCGTACAATATGGGGGCGCAACTCCATCTGAGAGGCCCGGGGAGCCGTGCTGGCTGGCGTTCCGAATGCGCTCAGCATAGGCAGAAAAGTTGGCCGAGTTGGCGAAGCGGAACGAAACGACGTTTGGGGTGAGCAGATGGACGAAGCCATTCAGAGGAGAAGTGTGGCTCCGGGGCCTCCGTCCGCGACGGCCGGTGGCAGTCATCCATCGGTTGAGTAGGTGTCGGAGCAGGAGATCACTGACCGGATCTTCGCCGCGGTGATGGAGCAGCGGCTTCCACCCGGCATAAAGCTGTCGGAGAACATTCTCTGCGAAGCCTTCGGTGCCAGCCGTGCACGCGTCCGCCGAGCGCTGCTGATCCTGGCGGAACGAGGCGTCGTCGAGCTGCTCTCCAACCGCGGCGCATTCGTCGCTAATCCGTCGGTCGACGACGCGCGCCATGTCTTCGCCGCTAGGCGGGCTATCGAGCCTGTGATCGTGCGCGACGCAGTTGAGCGCATCACCGACGAGCAACTGAGGCTGCTTCGTGATCACGTCGAGGGTGAGGCGGTCGCACAGGCCTCTGCGCGACACCGCGAGACGATCCGGAAGTCGGGCGACTTCCATGTCCGACTGGCGGAGATCGGCGGCAATCCTGTGCTGACGCGCATGCTTGCCGATTTGGTGGCGCGGACCTCGCTGATCATCGGCCTGTTCGGCGCTTCCAGCACCTCATGCTCGGAAGGCGACCACCGCACATTGCTGGAAGCCATCTCCGATCGCGGCGCAGACCAAGCAGCGGAGCTGATGGTGCGCCACCTCGACCACATCGAGAAGGACCTTCAGCTGGTAGACATTTGCCCGGCCCGGATCGATGTGCGGGCCGTCCTTGCGTCTTAGCTACGCGCGTCTGATTCGTGCAGAAGCACTAGAAGCGGGTCCATGTTCGAGGACTGGACTTCGCAGCTCAGGTGCTCGCCCTATGCGCAGGCGATCACCGCGTGAGGCTCACCGAGAGTTTCGCCATGTGGCCGGGCTCTTCGGTATCCGGTCTCTATATCGGCCACCCGGAGGGCTACTATTTCGGGGTGGCCAAGGTGGAGCGCGACCAGGTCAAGGACTACGCCTTGCGCAAGAGGATGAGCGTCGACGAAGCTGAGCGTTGGCTCGCTCCGATCCTGAACTACGTGCCGGAGAGCGTCGCCGAGGCGGCCGAATAGGCGAGCATTGCACTCGCTCGTGGGATGCCGGTCGCGACAGAGTATTCTCAGCGCCGGCGCGGCGGAACTTCTCATGTCTCGGGGTTGGCTGATCCCGCATCCAATATACTGCACTTTGTTGCACTGCATGAGTCTGCAGTTGGCGCATTTCGGAAGTGCCGCCGATCTTCGGCGACTCCCGGTGATGAACACAAAGCGGATTCTAACGCCGAGCGCCGGCGGATTTAAGAGTTCACACCCTCGTTCGATACTTCCTCAACGCGGACAGAGCGACAGACATCGCAGCGTTGCCTGAATGAACGACGGTGCCCGCCCGATCGAGCGCGCCGTGCATAGCAGGAAGCTCATTCCTGCCCGCCCAGCCGTCTGAGCCCGTCGGTGATCCACACCGACCTCGCCGGCGAGTGGCGCTCCGCAGACGCAAGCGGAGTCAATCCGAGGTCGTCGCGACTATTGGGATCGGCCCCACTCTCGACCAGGAATTGGATCATCTTCAACTGGCCCGACAACGCCGCACAGTGGAGAGGGGATTCACCGTCGTGCCCGCTCTTGGCGTTGACGTCTACGCCGAAGGACAGCAGCAACTCCACCATCTCGATGTCGCCCGACAACGTCGCCCAGTGAATCGGCATTTCGCCGTAGAAGCTGTCGCGAGCAAGCGGATCGGAACCCGCCAAGAGGAGGGTCTCCGCGACAGCAACGTTACCGTAGGCCGCCGCTACGGCAAGCGGCGTCCGGCCCTGCGCGTCGCGGGCATCGAGATCAGCGCCGTGGTCGATCAGAAACTTTGCGACACCGGTCTGATTCCAGAGCGCCGCAAGATGTAGCGGATGCGAACGCCCCGGATCGGCCTCTGCATCCAGATCGGCGCCTGCAGCGAGCAACATCCCCGCGATCCAGGTCTGCCCCGTCGCGGCGGCCAGATGAAGCGGCGTGCCAAACTGGTAGACCGCGTTCACGTCAGCGCCTTGCGCAATCAGTTCCTGGACGCGGGCGACATCGCCTGCATTCGCTGCGTCGCCGAGATCGTCCGATCGCGCGCCAAGCGCGAGCAGAGACTCGATCGCCAGCCACTGCCTGCGCATCCGGGCGTATTGCAGCGGCCGAACACCTGAGTTGTCTGGCGCATCGATATTGGCTCCTTCCGCGATAAGCAGCTTGATCATCTTCTGATGCCCGTAGAGCGCTGCGTAGTGGAGCGGCGTCTCACCGTCGCGCGGTGCCTGCGTCTGCACGCGCGCGCCATGGGCGAGCAGTAGCTTTGCAACCTCCATCTGTCCTGCGGCCGCCGCAAAATCGAGCGGCGCGCTTCCGTTCAGCGTATCTCGCGCGAGCAGATCCGCGCCACGCGCGAGCAGCAGCTCCGCGACGGAAACACTGTCGAAGGCGGCGGCAACCATAAGCGGCGTTCGACCCTCGCCGTCGCGGGCATCAACCGGCGTTCCATGATCGATCAGCAGCCCGGCAGTCACCGCCTGATCGGTGAGCGCCGCCCAATGGAGCGGATAGACGGCAGGTGCTTCGCGCCCCGGCGTCGCATCCGGTCGCGTCGGCTTCTTATGCCGAAGGGCTGCATCGCGGAAACGCGGCAGGTGCAGGTCGCTACTACCGGCGTCGGGCAATGTTGATGAGACGGAGGCCGCCGTCGGCGCGAGGGCATCTGAGGCCCGGGCAGCCGTGGTGCTCAGCAGCGAGGCAACGAGAAGTATCGTGTAGCGGACGCAGGTGGTAAGCATGCATGCCCTCCCGCGACGCTGATATTGCCCCGTCGTCAAGCGGAAGGAAAGCCCGTGCCGTTGACGTTATGTCATATTCGAGAGCCGTCCTCCGTTCCCCGGGCACCGAAGATCACGAGGAGGAGCGGCGCTAAATGTCCGAAGATGGCGCGGAGCCGACCTTGCGCGCCGCAGTGGAACCGCTCGCAGCGGAGGCCGCTCGGCATCCCGGGTAAAGGCAATTTTCCAGTTCAGGCCGAGGCTGCGCCTTTCAAGACGACCTCGGTGATGGCGCAGTCGTCCTCCAGCGAGCGGACGGCGGGGATACCCTGATTCTTGATGGCGCCGTGATAGGCCTTCGCCGGCGCACGGCTGTCGGTCGATGAAAAGAGCTAGATACAGGCGCTCGACCGCACGCAGCCAGGCCTAAGGAACTACCGAGCTTGGCGCGCTCTCTGCAGATGCTCCTGCTGACTAGTAAATGTGCCTCTCTGGTGATCCCCCTCGAACGCCGTGCCCGTGATGCAGGTTCTTCCCGTCTATTAAAAGCCTGCGCTCGCCGCTCTTGCGACTAGGTTCTGCACCGATGAGACACGCCAAGCCCCGCCGCGGGCCGAGCGGACGCCGCGGGCATTGAGAGCGTCGGCGATGCCGGCGAGGGTGGTGACGCCGGAGGCTCGTATCGTCTCGACGATGGGCATCACGTTTGCGGCAAGCGC
>Ga0315553_10001595_pt1 | contig 18649 bp, 16 predicted proteins | sample SalMarSW160140MG_FD_203099 | JGI IMG/M metagenome (GOLD analysis project Ga0315553, IMG submission 203099) | Salt marsh sediment microbial communities from the Plum Island Ecosystem LTER, Massachusetts, United States - Salt Marsh Sediment SW1601-40 ... | reverse complement strand
CCCACCGGGGGCGCTGCCCACCGGTCCGGACGGACCGCTCAGCCCTTCGGCTCGTCGACCCAGGCGGTGCCGCGGCCGCCGCGGTCCTTGCGCTCGGCTTCGTGCTCGGCCGTCGCGGCGCCGATGGCGTCCATCAGCTGAGGGATCAGCGTTCCGGACTTCTCGTCCGCCAGCTCGAGGGAGGCCGTGCGGGCCCGGTTGTCGCCGTTCACGGCCGGCACGACGTAGCGCGCGATGAGCTCGTAGCTCTTGCGCGTCGCCGCGGGGTCGGCGCAGTTGTGCCCCAGCAGCAGCAGCGTCCCGAAGCCCCCTGACTTCTCGCGCAGCCGCTCGATGGCCGCGACGGCGTCGTCGGGCGAGCCGAGGACCAGGCGGCCGAAGACCGGCCAGCCGTCGTTCTCCCACGACTCGATGCAGTGCACGTGGGAGTCGGCGAAGTCGGGCTTCTCGCCCATCAGCTTCTCGAGATAGCGGGTGAGGCGAAGGGTGCCGTGCCGCATGTCCTCGAAGGCGCGCTCCCGCGTCTCGGCGATGTGCATCGGAACGACGAGCCGCCAATTGCGGCGGTCGACGGTCTTGCCGTGCTCCGCCGCCTTCTCCTCGCAGACCTGCCAGTGCTTGGGAAGCTGCTCGAATCCGTTCTCGACGCTGGCGGCCACCGAGAGGAGACCGATGCCGTGGGTTCCGGCGGCCCGGGCGCCGGAGGGCGAGATGGCCGCGGTGACGGCGACCTCCAGGTGGGGGCGCTGGACGGCGGGGAGCTGCAGGTGGGCCCGGTGGAGCTCGAACCAGTCCGTCTTCCGCGTGACCTCCTCGCCGCGCAGGAGGGCCAGGATCACCTCGAGCGACTCCGCCATGCGCCGACGCGAGTCGCGCATGTCGAGCCCCAGCATGTAGGCATCGGTGGGGAGCTGCCCCGGACCCACGCCCAGCATGACGCGGCCGCGCGTCTGGTGGTCGAGCTGGAGCACCCGGCCCGCGACCATGAACGGGTTGTGGTAGGGAAGCGAGACGACGCCCGTGCCCAGGCGGATGCGCCGGGTGCGGGCGGCGGCGTGGGCGATGAAGATCTCGGGCGAGGCGACGATCTCGTAGCCGCCCGAGTGGTGCTCTCCGATCCACGCCTCGTCGAATCCGAAGCGATCGAGGTGCTCCATCAGCTCGAGGTCGCGGTGGATCTGCTCCGTCGGGCTCTCGTCGTCGGGATGGAAGGGGGCGAGAAAGGTCCCGAAGCGGATCGGGGGATGGCTCATGGCGGCTTCCTCATCACGCGAACTCCAGGTCGTCCCGGTCCGGCGCCTTCATCATCGCGTAGAGCTCGGCGGTCTCGTAGGGGTTGCTCACGAGCAGTCGGCCCTCCGGGCCGACATAGTAGTTCCGCTCGATCGAGCGCGTGTCCTGGATGAAAGCCATGCCCGCTCCCTCGGCGTCGAGCCGCGCGTTGTAGTCCTCGAAGGCCTGCTCCGACACCGCCACCCGCGCGTGGCCCTCTTCGAACAAGACGTGGAGGCACTGGGCGATCCAGGCGGCCCAGATCTGGAACCAGGAGGGGAGCGAGATGCCGCCCGAGACGGGCTGGGAGTTCGGTCCGTACAACATGAAGAAGTTCGGGAAGCGCGGGACCATCATGCCGAGGTAGGCGCGCGGGCTCTCCGGAGCCCAGTAGTCGCGGAGGGACAGGCCCCGTTCACCGTGGTACTCGGCGGGCCAGAGGAACTTGTCGACCTCGAAGCCCGTCGCGAACACGAGCAGATCGACCTCGTGGCGCTTCTCGTCGGCCGTCTCGATCCCCTGCGCCGTGAGGCGGGCGATCGGCGACGTGACGAGATCGACGTCGTCTCGGGTGAGCGCCTTGTACCAGCCGTTGTCGACGACGGGGCGCCGGACCATCGGCGCGTAGTCGGGGATGAGCTTCTCGAGCAGGTCGGGCCGATCGCCGATCTGCGAGCGGATGTAGTCGACCAGGAAGCCGCGCAGCTCCTCGCTCTTCTGCGTGATGTGTCCGCCCTTCGCCTCCCAGGCGGGATCGGGGACGAGGTAGTCCTCGTGCCAGGTCATCAGGGCGATGATCGAGGTGTAGCGGCACCAGTTCCAGTAGCCTGGGAGGTGGTCGATCAGCCAGCGCACCTCCCGCTCGACCGGCCGGCCGTAGTTCGGCCGCGGGCTGATCCACTGGGGCGTGCGCTGGAAGACCGTGACGTGCTCGGCCTCGGCGGCCACGGGCGCCAGGAGCTGAACACCGCTCGACCCGTTCCCGACGACGGCGACGCGCTTGCCTCGAACGTCGAGGTCCTGCGTCCACTGCGTGGGGTGGAGCACCCTACCCTGGAATTCCTCGATTCCGGGAATGTCCGGCTTCTTGGGCTTCGAGAAGAGGCCGGCCGCGCTCACGATCGCGTTCGCGCTCCGCTCGACGCGCTCTCCGTCGGGCCGTCGGAAGACGAGACGCCAGATCGAGCGCTCCTCGTCGAAGCGCGCCTCTTCGAGATCGTGGCCGAGGCGGACGTGCTCGAAGGCGCCGTACTTCCTGGCGATGGACTCGATGTAACTCCGGACCTCCCCGCCCCGGGCGAAGTACTCGGTCCAGGGATGCACGTCGTCGAAGCTGAACTCGTAGGTGATGCTGAGGGTGTCGACGCGGATGTCGGGGTACTTGTGGGTGCTCCAGGTGCCGCCGATCTCGTGGCCCCGCTCGTAGACGACGTAGGGGATGCCGATCCGCTCGAGCTGGACGGCCATGGCGATCCCGGCGAGGCCCGCGCCGATGATCGCGACCTCGAAGCCTCGGGGCACCGGCGCGGAGCCCTCCGGGCGCTCGAACTGGAAGGGGAAGGGCGTGAAGCGCAGGAAGTTCCGGCGCACCTCGAAGTGCTCGTCGCGCGTCGGCACGCCGAGCACGAGGTCCATGATCTCACGGATCTCCGCGTCCGAGGGGACACGCCACTCGATGTCCGCGAGCCGGGTCTCCAGCAGGTGGACGGCCCGGTCGACCAGGCGGGCCCGATCGGCCTCGCCCAGGGCGGCGACGGGGCCGAGCGCGGCCAGCTCGCCATCCCGCGTGCCCTGGTAGAGCGCTGCCCGGAGCGCGGCGAGGTCGGAGGCCTGGGCGGCGCGGCGCAGGAAGGGCGTGTCCACCGTCTCGTCCATGGTCGAGTCCTCGACGGCGAAGGAGTCGCCGGCCTCGGAACACTATGCGGGCTCCGCTGGGGCTCCGCCTATTGCAATCATGATTCCAGCATTGCAATGGTAATATTCGGCTGCCATGCCCCGACGTGCCCTCTCCGCGACGCGGACCGCCGACCTGCTGAACTTCCTGGCCGCGCATCCCGACGAGCGCCTCACCTACTCGGAGCTGTCGCGCCGCCTGGGCATCAACCTCGCCTCCACCCACAACCTGCTGATGGCCTTGGTGGAGTGCGGCTACCTGACGCGCGACCCGAAGGACCGGACCTTCTCGCTGGGCGCCGCGCTCGTCGCCATCGGCGATGCCGCGCTCCGCGAGAACCCGATCGTCGACGAGACCCGCGGCCAGCTGCGAAGGCTCGCCGAGGAGCTGGGGATGGGAACGCTGGCCCTGGTGCGGGCGGGGCCGGACGCGCTCTGCAGCGCCCGGGCCGGGGCCCACCCGGCGGCGAAGCTCGACCGCACCCAGGTCGGGCAGCGCATTCCGATCATGGCGCCCCTGGCCTCGGTCTTCGTCGCCTGGGCGCCCGAAGAGGAGGTGCAGCAGTGGCTGCTCCGCGGCGGCGCTCCGCCCGCGGATCGGCAGCGGCAGCGGGAGATCCTCGAGCGGGTCCTCGAGCGCGGCTACAGCGTCGCGCTCGAGGTCCCCGGTCGGCGCAAGCTCGGGAGCCTGCTCGGCGAGCTCGCCGACGATCCGCACTCCGCCGAGCTGCGGCGCGAGCTGCTCCGGACGATCGAGCAGCTCGGACGCACGGCCTACCAACATCGCGACACCGACGGCGAGCAGCAGAGCGTCAGCACGATCACGGCGCCGGTCTTCGATCGCCACGGCGAGGTCTGTGCCGCCGTGACGGTCGAGGTCTTCGCCGACGCGATCCGCTCGAGCGCGGTGGCGGCCATCGGCGAGCGGCTGCTCGACGCGACCCGCGAGATCTCGCGCGCCGAGCGGCCGACCTGGACCCCGACGAGCCGTGGTGTGCCGTCCCGCTCCGGATCCCGATCGGATGGCAAACTCGTGACGATGCCGGGGCTGCAGATGACGTCGCCTTCTGGAACAATGCGCGGTCCAGCGGCGCGCGGCCCAGTCGGTGGCGTGCGTCGAACACGCGATGGAGGCGACTGAGTGATCCCCGTGACCCGACTCGCACTTGCGATCTGCGCGGTACTGACCTGGCCCCTGCTTTCGACCGCCCAGATTCCCCCGGAGCTCGTGACGCCGGACAAGGCGGAGACGCGCATCGGCGCACTGGAGTTTCGGGACGGCCAGCCGACCCAGGCGACACGCGACGAGGTCTACGACAACCTGGACTTCATTCACGCGTTCCGCGCGTTCGCCGACACCCTGCAGGGCGTGAGCATCTACGCCGTCCGCAAGGGCCTGCAGGACATCGGTGTCAAGGACAACGAGGTCGTCGTCTTCTCGAAGCTGATGGATGCCAAGTCGCTGTTCCTCACGGCCAATGCCGACACGATCTACGTGATCGGCGGCCTCGACCTGACGAAGGGCCCCGTGGTCATCGAGGTGCCGCCGCAGGTTCTCGGCACGGTCCAGGACGCCTGGTTCCGCTGGGTCATCGACGTCGGCCTGCCCGGACCCGACCGCGGCGAAGGCGGCAAGTACCTGATCGTGCCGCCGGGCTACGAGGGCGATCTGCCGGAAGGGGAATTCAACGTCGCACACTCGCGATCCAACCACGGTGTCTGGTTCGCCCGGGCGTTCCTGGAGGACAACAGCGATCCCAAGCCGACGGCAGAGAGGATCCGGAAGTTCACCAAGATCTATCCCTACGAGCCCGGAGGCGTCGGCACACCCATCGCCGAGTTCCTGGAGGGCAAGGCCAAGCTCGGTCGGATCACTCCCCCGCCGGAGACCGTCTTCCATGAGGGCAGCGGGAAGGTGATGAACACCATTCCGCCGAACGACTGGACCTACTACGAGATGCTGAACGAGGTCGTGCAGCAGGAGCCGGCCACCTCGCTCGACCCCGAGCTGATGGGGCCGATCGCCGCGATCGGAATCGTCAAGGGCAAGCCGTTCGCGCCCGACGCGCGCATGAAGAAGATCCTCACGGAGGCCCTCGCAGTCGCCAACGCGACGTCGCGCACCCTGTTCATGAGCCCGCGTGATCGCTCCTGGTACTACTACCCCGACTCCAACTGGCAGAACATGCTGTTCGAGACCGGCTACGAGTTCGAGACGCCGATTCCGCTGATCACGAAGGAGGGCGTCAAGCCCTTCCCGACGACCGGGTATCGACAGCTGGACGCGCGTCAAGCCTTCTTCTATGGCGTGACCGGGATCACCCCGGCGATGGCCATGCGCCTGCCCGGCATCGGCTCGACGTATCTGTGGACCATGGTGGACGCCAATGGGAACTACTTCGACGGCTCGAAGACCTACAAGGTCACGCTGCCGAAGAACGTTCCGGCCGAGAAGTTCTGGTCGTTCACGCTGTACGACCCGATGACCCGGTCGATGCTCGACACGCCCCAGCGCTACCCGCGCGCGGGCAGTCAGAGCTACCCGTCGCCGGCCGCGGAGCCGAACCGCGACGGCTCGACGACGGTGTACTTCGGCCCCGAGCAGCCCAAGGACGTGAAGCGCGGCAACTGGATCCAGACCACGCCGGGCAAGGGCTTCATCCCGGCGCTGCGCCTGTACAGCCCGCTGGAGCCGTTCTTCGCCAAGAAGTGGCGACCGACCGAGGTTGAGCTGGTGGACTGACCTGCGCTCGCAGGTCGTTAAGGTGTCTTGCCCCGTGGTCGGCCGAGCGGGCCTGCTCCAAGAGGGGTTCGCTCCGCCACACAGAACCGGGCGCCGTCGCTACGGAAGTCGCTACGGAATCGCGGGGCCGGGATCGCCCGGGGAGTGATGGGGGATCGGTGCCCCCTGGTGATCATCTCAGAGCCAATCAGCATGGTAGGCTCGCGGGCGGCCGGCAGCTCCATGCTGGTCCGCTGGGCGGTGAGGCCGAATGCGACGTTCTTGGAAGCCAGCGATCGCAGTCCCCATTGGGCTTCTTATAGTCGGCTGTCGGGTCGTCTGGGTCCATCCGGAGGCTTCTGCGGAGAAGTACGAGACGGACGTTGCTCACTGCAAGTATGGCCTGACGGCTGTGGATCTGAACCGCACCATCCAGGCCGGCAAGGCACTCCCGCCTCACAACAGGAACTGGAAGCAGTGCATGCAGCTCCTCGGGTGGTCCACCGAGACGAAGCCGCGCGCTCATCGGTTGTGGGATAGGTCGTAGATCGCGCTGGCGGTCATCGGTCATACGGGGAGATCAATCCGTTGGGCGGCACGGTGGATCTCGATTACCTCGCAGAGAGCATCTCTGCTCTGTATCACGCGGTAGTCCAGCGCCCGCCGCGGGGCAGCACGGTTGACATAACCCTGCTTCTCGGCGCTGGCGCGAATCCAGAGCTGATACTGCCTATCCTCGACCGTCGAGCTGCCCTCGGGCAGGAGAACGATGTCGCAGCCGGTCTGCGTGGGCGCGAGATCGGGTGCGGAGGGATATCGGATCACCTGGAGATCCATGCGTGACGAGCAGGCGCTCAATGCGAAGGCCAGGAGCGCCACCGGAGCTCCCACGGGCCACAACGGGGGCAGTCGCACGAGGGGAGTTCCTCCTGGTCGGGCGGAGCATTCCACCAGAGGTCGACGAGGCGACTAGCGGATCCAGTTCTGTCGCACTCGTCTTGACACGCGGCGGCGTAGGATGGTATGCGGGAAGGGTGAAGAGATGGGCCCTCGCGATCGGAGCCGCCGTTCTGCTCCTGGCGATGCCGGCGCTGGGCGTGCGCTACCTCTACGAATGGAGCGGCCCGACCTTCACCACGGCGGTCGGAACCGTCTCCCTCGCGGACAGCGTCTCGGGCTACCTGGTGATCGAGGGCCCCATCGAGAACCTGAATGGCGCGGTCACGCCGGTGGAATTCGCCTTCACCGCGGGGCCGGTGACCATCGACGATGGGACCCCGCTGCATCCGCTGACCCAGATCGAGCTCGAGACCGATGGCAACGGGGAGATCACCGATGCGGTGATCCAGCTCGTCCAGGAGATCGACACCGGCGCGGGCACCACCTACGCCGACGTGATCTGCGTCTGGGCGTGTCCGGCCGGAGGCCCCGGGGTGGATCTGGTGCTGGACCGCGACGGGCGGGCCGTCGAGATCGGCAGCGGCGAGGTCGCGCTGGTCGAATCGCACTGGAGCACGCCCCTCGAGGTCGGGTCCCCCGTGCAGGCAGTCTCCGTGCTCGGACGACTCGTGCTCGCCGGGGCGCTCGCGGCGGGCGGCATCGGCGGCTCGATCTTCCGCCGGCGTCGCGCCGAGCGAGGGCAGGGCCAGGTTCGAGGGCGCTAGGCGCGATCGGCGGCGAGCTTGCCTTCCGGCGTGGCGACGGCGCGGCACGCGCGCACCAGGGTGGCGGCGAAGTCGGGCGAAGAGACGCAGGCGTTGTGGTCGCCCTCCACCTCGAAGATCCGGGCGCTCGGGATCGAGGCGGCCAGCTTGTACTGGCGGGCGGGCGGGACGAGGTCGTCGCGGGTCGTGACGATCACGGCGGTCGGGACGTCGACGTCGCCGATCCAGTCGTGGGAGGAGAAGCGGGCCACGGCGTCGGCGGCCTGGAGGACGGTGGCCGGCTCGTGGCCGCGGAGCTCCCCGTAGACGCGCTCGCGCAGCTCCGGGTGCTCGATGCGATAGAGCATGCGCTGGAGCATCACGCGGTGCGCCATGCCGGGCAGGAGACGGGTGGCGGCGGCGGCGAAGGGCATGGTGGCGCGGGAGAGGCGAACGACGTTGCGCGGCGCGAAGTGCCGGGAGGTCGAGGATAGGCAGTATAAGCTCTGGATTCGCGCCAGGGCCGAGAAGCAGGGAAGTGTCAAATCCCTACGGGGATGTCCCTGGGCGGCGATGGACGGCTGGGGGCTCGTGGCCGCGGCTTCGCTCGTCAGCGCGTACGGGCTGATCAGGATCCGCAGCCGGAGTGCGCGGAGACGCCCTGCTGGGTCGTGACGATGGTGGCGCGGAGTCTCCGTACCCCCGCGATCACGAGCCCGGCGCCGAGCACGGCCAGACCGAGCGGTCCCAGCAACGGCACAGCGGGAGCAGGGGCCGGACTCGCGACCCGAAATCCGATGGCTGCGTATAGCGCCCCCGCTCCGCCGAAGCTCTCGTTCGCCGCTCCCATGTCGGTGGGGCCACCGTTGAACCAGCTGCCCCGTATGCCGCGGTACGGATTGCCATTGATGGTGTAGAGGGTCTCGTTCCACTCCTCGACGTTGCCACCCTGGTCGAAGGTGCCGTTCGGGCTGGCCGAGCCCGTGTAGCTGCCCACGGCGGTCACGTTCGAGACCGCGGAGGAGCAGTTCGCATAGTTGGCCGAAGACGTCGGCGTGCTGCACACCGTCTGGGTGTCCGTCCCGACCGGGTAGTCGTAGTAGATGCCGGTGCCCGGATCGTAGTACGCCGCCTTGTACCACTCGTCGTCGCTCGGGATGAAGACCTGGGCGTTGGGGTCTCGGGTCACGGTGTCGCCGTTGCTCGGCGTGGCCGTGCCGCCCAGCAACGTGTACGCGCCGGTCTCCGTGCTCGCGGACCCCTGCCCGTTGTGCAGCCAGTTCGCGAAACGCATCGCGGCGTAGAACGACACGGCAACAACGGGCACGTCCCCGCGGCCCGCGATCACGCTGTAGCTGTAGTTCGGGTCGGTTCCGGACCGCGTGATGCCACCGAGGGTCCCGCTCATGTTCCCGTTGTAGAGGCCGAGCGGGTCCGATTTCGCCTTCGCGTTCAGGAACTCCGCGTACTGTGCGTTCGTGATCTCGTACTTCGAGATCCGATACGCGTTCGCCACCGAGCCGAAGCAGCCATCCACCTGCGTGTCGCAGGCGTTCCCCGGGTCGCCCACGGTGACCCAGTCGATGACGACCGCCGACGCGGCCGAAGCCAGCCAGAGCGACGTTGCCATGAGGAGCAGCAGCAAGCGCATGGACATCCGCATCCAGGATCTCCTTTCCGAAGTCGAACGACACGAGACGGCGCATTCTATTCCCGATTCCGGCGAAGCCGGCGGGAATCCTCGGGGCTCGCCCGGCCGGGCCCTTGTTGCGAGCCGGAAACGGCTCGACGCCCCCGGCTCCAGCATACTGGGCGGGCCGTCCGAACCCCTCGCGGGTAGCTCGACCCCGACGAATGACCGCAGCCGATCCGTCCAGTCCCTCCGGTCGTGGGATGCGCATCGTCCTCGGGGTCGTCGTCTGCCTCGCCATGGCAGGAGCCGCCGGACTGGCCCTGTACCGAGCCGGGCTGCTCCAGCTCAACCACCCGGACCCCGATCGCTTCCGGCTCCTCGGCATCGACGTCTCCCATCACCAGGGTCGGATCGACTGGCGGGCGGTCGCCGCATCCGCGGTGGACGGCGTCCCCCAGGACGGCCTGGCGGTCTTCGACCTGCCCGAGGGCTACACGGCCTCTTCGCCCACGCTCCACATCGTGAACAACATCGTCGTGCCGGAGCCAGTTCGCCTTGTCCTGGCCGGCACGGCGTTGCTGATGCTGGCGGCGATGACGTGGCGCCTCCGGGGCCGCTCGAACGTGCGACGCCCGATCTAAGGAGACGAGCGCGCGTTCGGAATCAACTCCTTGCCCGTCCGACGTGCCATGCTCCCACTCCTGCGGTGCCCAGCAGCAGCGTGAGCGTGACGTAGAAGCCGGTGCCGCCGACGGGGAGCGCCGAGGCCGGCGTTTCGCAATTCGGACCCCCGTAGCCGGCGACGCAGCCGGAATCGCACGTGCCGTTCGCCTGTGCGCAGGTGCCCGCTCCGGCACAGTTCGTGCTGCACGGGCTCGCGCAGAAGTCGCCCGCCGCGGGGCAGCACGGTTGACATAACCCTGCTTCTCGGCGCTGGCGCGAATCCAGAGCTGATACTGCCTATCCTCAGCGCGGGCCGACCCACAGGGCCGCGCGGCCTCGGGAGATTTCGTTTCGATCTCGGAGCCTGCGGGAGGTGTCCCGCGGCGCTCTACCCGGAAGCCGGCCAGACGAAGTCGGGACGCAGCCCTTCGTAGACGGGACGGCCGTCGGCCGGGGCGGGAGCGCCGGTCGCCGGGTCGAAGAACGCATGGTACGTCGCGGGCAGGCTCGCCGGGTCGTACCCCATCAGGTTGGGCACGATCGCGCGGATCCTCCGCTGCTTGTCGTCGAGCATGACCGGGGTCCCGCACGTCGCGCAGGTGCACAGCTCCAGCGGCCCGTCGGGGTTCTCGGCATTGAAGGGCTGGCGCTTCAGGTGGTCGATCTCGTCCACCTTCATGTCACCGTGCCTGAAGAAGACGACGTGCGTGCTATCCTGGCCGGTCACCCGCTTGCAGACCGAGCAATGGCAGGTGTGGTTGTCGATCGGGTCCTTGTCTGCGTGGGTGTGAACGTGGTCGCACCCTCCGGCGTACTTGGCTGACATGGCTCACCTCTCGGGATCGCTGCGGCTCTCACCGATCCGACGGTACGGGTCGGCGAGAGGAGGCGCCCCAGGCGACAGATTATAGTGGCGGGGCGTGAGGCCAGGGAAGCGCCTCCTCAAGAGGGTCCGGCGGAGCTGGCGGCGACGGCGGGCGGCGGCTCGATCGGCTGCGCCGGGGCGCTGCGCCGGAGCAGCGCTTCGAGCTCGGCCTCCACGTCTTCGACGAGATCGTGGAGGTCGGGCATCGTGTCCCAGTCGGAGTTGAAGCCCCAGTAGAGGCGGTTCTCGTAGCTGAAGATCCCGATCGCCAGGGACTGGTTCGCAAAGAGCGGCACGGCGGGATAGACGTCGAGCTGGCGCGCGCCGAGGAGGTAGACGGGCTCGCGGGGGCCGCGCACGTTGGTGACGAGCACGTTATGGGTACGGGTGCGGGCGCCGCGGCTCAGCAGCGCCCCGTAGGCTCCGGGGAGCGTCCAGTCGAAGAGCTTCTCCAGGGCGCGGGTCGCGTGCGACGTCCGCGACGACTTGAGCGCGCCGGTCGCCTCCACCACACGCTCGAGGCGCGCCACCGGGTCGGCCACGTCCACGGGCAACGGGGCCACGAGCATCGACACCTGATTGCCCATGCCCCGTCCTGCCGCCGAGTCGGAGCGGAGGTCCACCGGCACCATCGCGAGGAAGTCCGCCGCCGGCGTCCAGTCGCGACGGGCCGACAGGAAGCGGCGCAACGCGCCGGCCGTGACGGCGAGGACGACGTCGTTCACCGTCGCCCCGAACTCCCGCCTCACCTGCTTCACCGCGTCGAGGTCCATGCACAGCCAGTCGAGCCGGCGGTGGGGTCCGATCGGGTGGTTGAGCGGCGTCTCGGGGGCGGCGCGGAGGTTGGCGCGCACCGCGTCGAGCACGCCGCCGCCCACGTCGCGCAGCGTCTGGAGGGCCTCGCGCGGTGCCGAGAGCGTGTCCCAGGCGTCGCGCAGCAGGGTGGCGGACGGGTGCAGCAGCGAGTCGGCCAGCAGCCGCGCCGGTCGGGGCGCCGGCTGGGCGATCCAGGGCGCCCGGGGCTCCAGCTCGGCGGTGGGCTCGGGACTCATCAGGTGCCGCAGCAGCTCCACGCCCCCCATCCCGTCGACCATGCAGTGGTGGATCTTCGTGATCAGCGCGAAGCGCCCCTCGCCGCACCCCTCCACGAACCACATCTCCCAGAGGGGCTTGCCGCGGTCGAGCCGCTGGGAGAGGATGCGGCCCGCCAGCCGCTTGAGCTCCCGCACGCCTGCCGCCTTCGGCAGGCTCGTGTGGCGCACGTGGTAGTGGAGGTTGAAGTGCGGATCGTCGACCCACACGGGGTAACGCTCGACCGGGGTGAAGGCGAGGCGCTGGCGGTAGCGCGGGATGTGGTGCAGGCGCGACGCGACGTAGTCGCGCACGCGTGCGATGTCGAGCCCGGTGTCCGGCCGCCACAGGGGCCCCGCGTCGAACACGGTGACGCCGCCCATGTGCATGTGGACCGCATGGTCCTCGATGGCGAGCATGCTCGCGTCGAGGGGGGAAAGGCGTTCGAAGCTCGGGTGGGGATTCGGCTGCGCCACGGAGTCTCCCGCTGCGTGATAGGATTCTAGCCGCAGGGTGCACACGATCGCGAAAGAAGCACGGGCATGGTTCGGGCCGAAGGCGAGCGGAAGACAGCGCTGATCACCGGGGCCTCGACGGGGATCGGCTGGCACCTGGCCGAGGAGTTCGCCCGCCACGGGTTCGACCTCGTCCTGGTGGCGCGCACCGCCTCGAAGTTGGAGGAGCTGGCCTCCCGGCTCTCGGCTCAGCACGGAGTCGCTTGTCATCCCCACCCGCTGGACCTGTTGGAGCCCGGGGCGCCCCAGGCGCTCTTCGACGCCCTCTCGGCCCGGGGCCTCCCCGTCGAGGTGCTAGTGAACGACGCGGGCGTGCTCCGCCACGGCGCTTTCTCGGCCACGCCGCTCGCGGATCTGCTCGACATCGTGAACCTCAACGCGGGCGTCCTCACGGCGATGACGCGGTTGTTCGTCGAGCCGATGATCCGGGGTGGCGGGGGCCGGATCCTGAACGTCGCGTCGATCGCGGCCTTCCAGCCGGCCCCCTCGCTCACCGTCTACGCCGCCACCAAGGCCTTCATCCTGTCGCTGAGCGAGGCGCTCTCCGAGGAGCTCCGGGGGACCGGCGTCACGGTCACCGCCCTGTGTCCGGGCTTCACCGTGACGCGGATGCTCGACGGGATCGAGGGCGCCCGGGAGCTCTCGGAGCGCATGCCGCCGGGACTCGTCCTCGAGCCCGAGCGGGTGGCGAGGGAGGGCTACCAGGCCTGCATGGACGGGGTCTCGGTGCACGTGCCGGGCATCCCCAACCAGGTCGCCCTGCGGCTGCTCGGCTGGCAACCCCGCTGGCTCGTGCGCGCCATGAGCGGCGCGATCGGACGTCGCTTCCTCGGTCCCGCCGACTGAGCGCTCGCGTCGCCGGGCGGCCCGGTCGGGCGGAATGCGCTGAGGCAGCGCGCCACAGGGTCGGTGCCAGGCCGGCCGCGGAGCGGCGGAGGGCGCGGCACGGGGTATGCACCTTCCCCTCTCCAGAGAAGGACACCGATGGGGAGGTGCGACATGCGCCGGCTCAGCGGCATGGACGCGATGTTCCTCTACAACGAGGTCCCCACCCAGCCCATGCACACGCTGAAGCTGGCGATCCTCGACCCGGGGGACGAGTACTCCTTCGAGCGCGCGAAGCGGGAGGTCGCCGCGCGGCTGCACCGGGTGCCGGCGCTGCGCTGGCGCGCGGTGCCGACGCCCCTGGGACTCAACCACCCCCTGATGATCGAGGACCCCGGCTTCGACCTCGATCTCCACTTCCACCGGGCGGGCCTGCCGGCTCCGAGCGGGCAGGCCGAGCTGGAGGACTTCGTCTCCGAGCTGGCCGGCCGTCCGCTCGACCGCACACGGCCCCTGTGGGAGATGTGGATGGTCGAGGGCCTGCGCGGCGGGCAGGTGGCCTGCGTGATGAAGGTGCACCACACGCTCGCCGACGGCGTGGCCACGGCGGAGATGTTGCGCCAGCTCCTCACCCGCTCGCCCGACGAGGCCGTGCCCGCCGAGGAGCCGCCGTGGCGGCCCGAAGCGGTGCCCAGCCGCCGACGGCGGCTGTGGCTGGCGCTGCGCGACCTCGCGCCCTTCCTGTGGCGGGCCGTCCCCGCCCTGGTGCGCTCGGTGCGCGCCACGCGCAAACGCAAGGCGGCTCACGCGGGCGCCGAGCCCGCCGCCCGCGCCTACCGAGCGCCGGACACGTCGCTCAACGGCGTGCTCTCCTCGAGCCGCTCGTTCCACTTCGGAACGCTGAGCTTCGAGGCGGTGCGCAGCGTGAAGGACGCCTTCCACGCCACCGTCAACGACGTGGTGCTGGCCGCCGTGTCGGGCGCGCTGCGCCGCTACCTGCTCGAGCGCGACGACCTTCCGCGCGAGCCGCTGGTCGCGACGATCCCGGTATCGACGCGCGCGCCCGACGAGCGCGCGCCGCACGGAAACCGCGTCGGGGCCATGTACGTGAACCTCTGCACCCATATCGAGGATCCGCTCGAGCGTCTCCAGGCCCTGCAGCGCGCGATCGTCGCCTCGAAGCGCGAGTTCGACGACGCGCGCGGTGCCCACCTGGCCGACTTCCTCGAGCTCATCCCCCCGCCGCTGGCGCGCTTCCTGTTCAGCCGCACCAGCACGCTGATGAAGCGATGGGGCCTCCCCTCCCAGGCCAACGCGATCGTCTCCAACGTGCCCGGGCCCCGGGAGGCGCTCTTCTGGGGCCGGACGCAGCTGCGCCGCTTCGTCTCGATCGGCCCCGTCCTGGAGGGGATCGGTCTCAACGTCACGGTGTGGAGCTACTCGGGCGAGCTGGCCGTGGGCGTGCTCACCGACCGCCGCATGCTTCCCGACCCGCGAGCGATCCTCGAGCTGATGCACGACGCCCTGGAGGACCTGACGAAGCTCGCGTCCGAGCAACGCCACGGCGCCTCCGCTGGCTCCGGGGGATCCGCCCGTGGCGAACGATGAGCTCACGGCCGCGCTGACCGCGCCGGGGCAGCCCTTCGAGATCGCCGAGGCGACGATCCGCGGCGCCGCCACGCGCATCTGGAAGAACGCGCCGCAGACGCTCCCCCAGATCGTCGAGGCCAGCCGAAGCCACGGCAAGCGCGCCTTCCTCGTCTACGGCGCCGAGCGCGTGAGCTTCGAGGAGCACTACCGGCAGGTCGCCGCCTTCGCGCACCACCTCGTGGAGGAACGCGGGGTGCGCAAGGGCGACCGCGTGGCCATCGCCATGCGCAACTACCCGGAGTGGGCGGTGGCCTTCTGTGGCGCCGCCTGCGCCGGGGCGATCGTCGTCCCCCTCAACGCCTGGGGCTCGGCCGACGAGCTCGCCTACGCCCTCGGCGATTCGGGCTCGCGCGTCGTGGTGGCCGACCGCAGCCGGGCCGCGCTCATCGACGGGGCGCGCGGCCGGCTCGGCCTGCGTCACTGCCTGGGGGCGCGCTTCGAGCGCGACCTCCCGGGCTGGGACGTCTTCGCGGAGGCCACCGCCGACGCGAAATCGGCCCTGCCGACGCTCGCGCTCGGACCCGAGGACGACGCCACGATCTTCTACACCTCGGGCACCACGGGGCGGCCGAAGGGAGCGCTGGGCACCCACCGCAACCTCTGCGGCGCCCCGATGAGCTCGGCCTTCCTCGGCCTGCGCAGCGCGCTGCGCGCCGGGGTGGATCCCGGCGAGCTGGCCGCCCGCGCCCAGCACCCCCCGATCTACCTGCTCACCGTGCCGCTCTTCCACGTCACGGGCTGTCAAGGCATGCTGCTCGGGGCGCTCTCCTCGGGAGGGAGGCTCGTGATGCTCCACAAGTGGGACCCGGCCCGCGCCCTCGAGGCCATCGAGGCCGAGGGGGTCACGGCGCTGGCGGGCGTTCCCGCCATGATGTGGCAGATCGCCGACGAGCCCTCGCTGGCGAAGCGAGATACCTCGAGCCTCCAGTCGATCAGCTATGGAGGCGCGCCCGCTCCGCCCGAGCTGCTGCGTCGCCTGCGCCGGGCCTTCCCCGACGCCGCGCCCGCCAACGGCTACGGCATCACCGAGACCTCGTCGGTGGTGAGCCTCAACGCGGGACCCGACTACGAGGAACGGCCCGACAGCGTCGGGCTGCCCCTCCCGGTCTGCGACCTGCGCGTCGTGGACGAGACGGGCGCCGAGCGGCCCCCCGGAGAGCTGGGCGAGCTGCACGTGCGCGGGCCCAACGTCGTGCGCGCCTACTGGAACGCGCCCGAGGCGACGTGCGCCTCGTTCGCCGACGGCTGGTTCCGCACGGGCGATCTGGTGCGCCTCGACGAGCAGGGCTTCCTCACGGTGCTCGACCGCATGAAGGACATCGTGATCCGCGGCGGCGAGAACATCCTCTGCCCCGAGGTCGAGGCGGTGCTCCTCGAGCACCCGGCGGTCGGCGAGGCGGCGGTGCTCGGCGTCCACGACCGCGTACTGGGCGAGGAGGTGGTGGCCGTGGTGCGCCCCCGGCCGGGCGCGACCGCGGTGGAGCAGGAGCTGCGCGATCACGTGGCCTCGCGCCTGGCCGCCTTCAAGGTGCCCGCCCGCGTGTGGTTGTGGGACGAGGCCCTCCCCCGCAACCCGGCGGGCAAGATCCTCAAGCGGGAGCTGAGGGAGCGGCTGGAGTCGTAGCCGGCTGCGCGCTCTCGGACGCGAACCGGGCGGGGAAGAAGAGACTGGCGCGAATCCAGAGCTGATACTGCCTATTCTCTCCAAGTGCGCTCCTCGAAATGGCTGCCGCCTTCGAGGGGCGTACTGCCCGTATAGGCGAAGGTTAGGAGCGCGGTTGAGAAGCGCCGGCGCCAGCACGGCAGCGATGAGCGCCGGCGCGCCCCCACCCGCAGCGGCTGTGGCAGTGACGGACAACAGGGCGAACATACTGGACAAGATCCACGTTCGGGCCGTACCGAGGCGGTCGTAGAGCGTGAACACCGCAACCGACATCGCGGCGATCAGCAACGTGAGGGGCATCGCCCAGCCCGGCGCCAGCCATGGCGAAACCCCGGCGATCACGAGCGCCGCCGGCACTGCCCACATCACCGCCATCTCGAGGCGAGCTCGCAACGGAAACAGCACCCGGCGCATGGCGTCGGTCCTCTGGCTCCTGCAGCGTTCTCAGGAGCCGCCGAACCGCGAGGTCGTAGTTGCCGGTGAGCAGGACGGGACTCGATGCATCCGGCTGCCCGACGCGGCGCAGGCCGGGCTCGGTCGGCCAGGGGAAGAGACGAAAGGCCGTCTGCAGGACGTCGAACACGACGTCGCGCGACCGGGACGCGATGCCCATCAGCTCCGCTCCGCCACGAACAGACCGAGACTTCCCAACAGCCATGCCCGCTCGCGGGTGATCCGCAGGGCGTCGGAGCGCAGGCAATGGCGGAACAACGCGCGTTCCTGCCCGAGCATCTCGCCCACCATGTCGGCGAGCAGGGCGTTCTTGTCGGGGTAGTAGGCTCGATCGCCCCATGCCCGCGGCGTCCGCCACACGGGTCAGCCCTGCACCCCGAACGCCACGCTGCGCGAAGACTCGGCGCGCCGCCGCCGCTAGGCGGTCCAGCGGATCGGCATGCTCGAGTAGCCCTGGACGAACTCGGTGGCGTGGCGCTCGAGCCGATCGGTCGCGATCTCGTAGTGCCGGAAACGCTCGAGGAGCTTGCGAAGCGCGATTCGCGCCTCCAACCGGGCGACGTGGAGCCCAATGCAGGCGTGAACGCCGTGACCGAAGGACAGCGTGCGCGGCGGATTGCGGTGGATGTCGAAGCGGTCGGGCCGATCGAACTCGCGATCGTCGCGATTGCCCGAAGCGTAGAGGAAGAGCACGGGCTGCCCCGCCCGCATCCGCCGGCCCTGGAACTCGAGGTCCCGAGCCAGCGTCCGGCCCAGGAACTGCGTGGGCATGTCGATCCGCACGGTCTCGTTGAAGGCCGCGAGGCCGAGCTCGGGCGTTGCAGCTACCTGCTCGCGAGTCTCCGGCTGCTGGAAGAGACGCAGCAGCAGGCTGGCGAAGACCTTGGGAAACGTGTCCGTCCCACCCACGAGCAGCAGGAAGAGATGGGAGCCAACCTCCGCGTCCGTGAGCTTGCACCCACCGCTCTCGAAGTCGTGGAGTATCGCGATGGGATCGTGGCGCGACGGCTCGCGCCGGCGACGGGCGCTCAGCTCCGCGAAGTAGTCGAACATTTCCTGGAGCGCCGCGAGCCCGTCGGGGGTTAGACCCTCGATTTCGGGGTCCCGGCCCATGAAGCGATCGACCACGCCGCGCAGGAAGGGCCCGTCCTCCTCGGGGAAGCCTGCCACCTTGCAGCCGACGCGCGTCGCCAGGGGCTGAGCAAAATCGGTGACGGCATCGCACGCCCCCTGCTCCGCCCACTCGTCGATCGCCTCGTCGACGTAGCGCTCGAAGACCGGCTCGAACTCCGCGAGTCGACGCGGCATGAAGAACTTCCGCATCTCGGCGCGCAATCGCGTGTGCTCGGGCGGATCGATCGTATTCAGCGTGGGGGTCACGGGCTGGACGCGCGTAAGCAGCTGTCCCGGCGTGGTGCCCTGCGAGGTGATGAACGCCTCCGTGTCCATGCACGCGTCCCAGATGTCCTGGAATCGCGAGAGCACCCAGCTATCCCACTTCTCGAGGAAGTGGACCGGCGATTCGTCGCGAAGCCGCGCGTAGACCGCGTACGGATCGCCCAGGATGACGTCCTTGCCGAAGGGATCGTAGTGGACCATCGGAACCGATCCTAGCGGTTCTGCCATTCCAGGGCGGCCTTCAAGCCGTCGCGCCTTGCGATCCGAGCGAACTCCCGCGCCGTCGGAGACTGATGCGCCATGGCGTCGGATTCGCGCGCGAGTTCCTGGAGCAGCGTGCGGCCCATGAGTTCGATGGCCTTGTTGCAGATCGACTTGTTCTG
>Ga0315553_10001594_pt1 | contig 18652 bp, 21 predicted proteins | sample SalMarSW160140MG_FD_203099 | JGI IMG/M metagenome (GOLD analysis project Ga0315553, IMG submission 203099) | Salt marsh sediment microbial communities from the Plum Island Ecosystem LTER, Massachusetts, United States - Salt Marsh Sediment SW1601-40 ... | reverse complement strand
AAAGTGCTGGGGCGCGCATCATCATTGCTGGAAGTACAAGCATCATAAGCACTACAGGCACCACTGGAAGTGCAAGCACCACTGCCGGTGGCGGTAAGCGCTCGAAGCTTGAAAAAATAGTGCAGCGCGGCTCCTCGGAGCCGCGCTTTTGCTTTTGGCGCCGGTCCGCGGCGATTTATGCACTCTTGCGGCGGGGTCCGAGTGTGACATAACGGGTCAGGCAATCTTTGAATTTGGGTGGCTCCGTGGACAGCCTTTCGAGAACGCCGCTCCTCGATCAAGTGAAGACGCCCGAGGACCTGCGCAGGTTACCCGAATCCGATCTGGTTCAGTTTGCCGCCGAGCTGCGCCGGGAGACGATCGATGCCGTCTCCATGACGGGCGGTCATCTGGGCGCCGGCCTTGGCGTCGTCGAGCTCACGGTCGCGCTGCATTATCTGTTCGACACCCCGCGCGACCGGCTCGTTTGGGACGTCGGCCACCAGACCTATCCGCACAAAATCCTCACCGGCCGCCGCGACCGCATCCGCACGCTGCGCCAACCTGGCGGCTTGTCTGGATTCACCAAGCGCTCCGAAAGCGAATACGACGCTTTTGGCGCGGCACACTCTTCCACCTCGATCTCCGCCGGTCTCGGCATGGCGGTGGCGCGCGATCTTGCCGGGCACTCCAACAACGTGGTGTGCGTGATCGGCGATGGTGCCATGAGCGCCGGCATGGCCTACGAAGCCCTGAACAACGCCGGTGCGCGCGACGAGCGCCTGATCGTCGTGCTCAACGACAACGACATGTCGATCGCGCCGCCGACGGGGGCCATGAGCGCCTACCTGGCCCGCATCACCTCGAGCGGCACCTATCTTTACCTGCGCGACATCGCCAAGCAGCTCGCCAAGCAGCTCCCCAAGAGCTGGGAGCGGCGCGCGGCGCGCATGGAGGAGTACACGCGCCACCTGTGGCAGGGCGGGGCCTGGTTCGAGGAGCTGGGCTTCTACTACGTCGGCCCCATCGATGGGCACAACTTCGACCACCTGCTGCCCGTCCTGCGCAACGTGCGCGACGCCACCCAGGGGCCGATCCTCGTCCACGTCGTCACCAAGAAGGGCAAAGGCTACGCACCCGCTGAGGCCTCCGACGACAAGTACCACGGGGTGGCCAAGTTCAACGTCATCACCGGCGCGCAAATGAAGCCGCAGCCCACGGCGCCGACCTATACCAAGGTGTTTGCCCAAAGCCTCATTAAGGAGGCGAAAAAGGACGACAAGATCGTCGCCATCACCGCGGCCATGCCCGACGGCACCGGGCTTGATATCTTCGCCAAGGAATTTCCCGAGCGCACCTTCGACGTCGGCATCGCCGAGCAGCACGCGGTGACGTTTGCCGGCGGGCTTGCCGCGGAGGGTCTGAAGCCGTTCGCGGCGATCTACTCGACCTTCCTGCAGCGCGCCTACGATCAGGTCGTGCACGACATCGCGATCCAGCGCCTGCCGGTGCGCTTTGCCATCGACCGGGCAGGCCTCGTCGGCGCCGACGGGCCCACGCACGCGGGCGCCTTCGATATTGCTTATCTCGGCTGCCTGCCGGGGTTCGTGCTCATGGCGGCGGCCGACGAGGCCGAACTCGTCCACATGGTGGCGACCGCGGCGGCCATCGACGACCGCCCTTGCGCGTTCCGCTACCCGCGCGGCGAGGGTCGGGGCGCGGCTTTGCCCGACGAAGGTCACCCGCTCGAGATCGGCAAGGGACGTATCCTGCGTGAGGGCTCGGCGGTGGCGCTTCTGTCGTTGGGTCCACGGGCCAACGAGTGCCTGAAGGCGGCGGAGCAACTCGCCTCCTTCGGACTGTCGACAACGGTCGCGGACGCGCGCTTTGCCAAGCCCCTCGACGAGGATCTCATCGGCCGGCTTGCGCGGGCCCACGAGGTTTTGGTGACGGTGGAGGAGGGCGCGATCGGCGGGTTCGGCAGTCACGTACTGCAGTTCCTGGCCGACAGCGGGCATCTCGACCGCGGCCTCAAGGTGCGCACCTTGGTTCTGCCCGACCTTTTCATCGACCAGGACAAGCCTGAGCGCATGTACGAAACCGCGGGCCTGTCGGCGGCCGGCATCGTCGCGACCGTGCTCGGCGCGCTCGGGCGCGAGCCGCTGTTGGGCGAAGCCAACCTCGCCTGACCTCTCCGCGCATGCGGGGAGAGGGTTAGGGGCATACGGCAGCTACTCCACGTTGACCGTGATCACCTCCGACTCCACCGGCGGGTCGTGGGGAATGTGGTTCTTGTCGCCGAGGATCAGCTGCAGCGTGTGCTTGCCGGGCGTCAGGTCCAAGGCTGCCTCCGTCTGTCCCCCGCCGAAGTGCTTGTGCTTCTCGTCTGAGGGGATCGGCGCGTCATAATCCTCAAGCTTAGTGTCGATGAGGACGTGGTGGTGGCCGCTGTTGGGATCATCCGAGCCGGCTGGAGCGATGGTCATGCCCTCCACCCCGAACTCGACGGCGACCGGGGAATGAACCGTTGCGCCGTCCGCGGGCAGGATGAAGAAGACCTTGGCGCCGGCAGGCGAAGGCGTGCGCTGAACCGCCTTTTCCTCCGCTGCGGTCTTGTCCGCGGCCGGCGCAGGCGCCTTCATGGCGGTCTCGGGCTTGGGCGCCTCTTTCATGGCCGTGGACGAGCCCTTGTCCCCGCAGGCCGCGAGCGACAGGACGAGAAGGGCGGCAACGATTGCGCGTTTCATCACTTGCCTCCATAACGTTTGCCCGACTTTTGAGCGCTGGCTCAAAGATAGCGTACACTTTGAATCATGCGAAAGCGATTGGATGTCGCCCTTGTCGAGCGCGGCCTTGTGCCGAGCCGGTCGCGTGCGCGCGACTTGATCAAGTACGGCAAAGTCCTGGTGGACCAGCAGGTGTGCAGCAAAGCGAGCACTGAGATCGGCGCGCGGGAGAGGCTGGCGCTCGCCCCAGGCACAGTCTCGGCCGTGTCGCGCGGAGCCGTGAAGCTCGGCGCCGCCCTCGCGGCCTTCGGGTTTGATCCCCAGGGGAGGACCGCACTCGACGTCGGCGCCTCCACCGGCGGGTTCACCCAGGTGCTGATCACGCGCGGTGCGAGCAAGGTCTACGCGGTCGACGTGGGGCGCAGCCAATTGCATGCGAGCCTCAAGGCAGACCCGCGCGTCGTCTCCATGGAGGAATGCGACGCGCGCCGGCTGACATCGGCGCTGATCCCGGAGCCGGTCTCTGCAATCGTCGCCGACGTCAGCTTCATCTCGCTTCCCAAGGCCTTGGGGCCGGCCTTGGCATTGGCCGCGCCCGGCGCCTGGCTCGTTGCGCTCATCAAGCCGCAGTTCGAGGTGGGACGGGCGCGCATCGGCAAGGGCGGCATCGTCCGCGACCCGGCCGCGCGGCAGGCGGCGGTCGAGGACGTGACGGGGTGGATGGTGGGACAGGACGGCTGGCGCCTCGCCGGCGTCATCCCCTCCCCGATCGAGGGCGGGTCGGGGAATGAGGAATTCTTGCTGGGTGCAGTGCGCGATGGGTGACACGGTCGGCCTCGATATTGCGCGCTTGGGCGCGCAGGGCGACGGCATCGCGGAGCCGCCGACGGGGCCCGTTTATGTGCCCTACGTTCTACCGGGCGAGCAGGTGCAGGTCGACGTGAGGGGCGAGCGCGGCCGCCTCATCGCCGTGCTCAAGGCGAGCCCCGAGCGTGTCGCGCCCCTGTGCCGGCATTTCACGCACTGCGGGGGCTGCGCGCTGCAGCATCTGGAGAGAGGGGCTTATCTGGCCTGGAAGCGCGAGCTGGTCGCGAGCGCATTCGCAACGCGCGGCATCGAGGCGCCCGTTGCCCACGTCATCAGTGTTGGGCCCGGCGCGCGCCGCCGCGCAACCTTCTCGGTCCGGCGCACCGGCCGCGGCCTGGTGTTGGGTTTCTACGAAGCCAAAGGCCACGACATCGTGGACCTGCAGGAATGTCCCGTCGCGGCCTCGGCGATCGTGCGGGCGCTGCCGGCCCTCAAGCGTCTCGCAGAGCCGCTCGCCTCCAAGCGCGTGCCCGTCCGTCTCGTGGTGACGCTTGCCGCCAATGGGCTCGACGTGGCGATCGAGGATGTCCCAGGCGATCTTGCGCCGGAGGTGCGCGAGCAGCTGGCACGCGAGGCCGCCCGCGCCAAGCTCGCCCGCGTGACGCTCGCAGGCGACACGCTCTATCAGGGCACCGTTCCGGCGGTGTGCTTCGGCGGGGTCAACGTGGTGCTGCCGCCGCGCGCCTTTCTGCAGGCCGCGCCTGCGGCCGAAGCGGAGATGGTCCGCCTTATCGGCGCCGCGGCAGGGCAGGTGCGGCGCATCGCCGATCTCTTCTGCGGGCTTGGGACGTTCACCTTCCCGCTGGCCAAGGCCGCTTGCGTCCTCGCCGTCGACGGCGATCGCCAGGCGATCACGGCCCTGCAAAACGCTGCCAAGCGCGCCCCTGGCCTGAAGCCCATCGAGAGCAAGGTGCGGGATCTGTTCCGCACGCCGCTGTCGGCAATGGAGCTGGAGCGCTTCGATGCCGTGGTGCTCGATCCGCCGCGCGCGGGCGCCGCAGCGCAGGCCGTCGCGCTCGCCCAGTCGCGGGTGGCGATCATCGTGGCGCTCTCCTGCAATCCGGCGACGCTGGCGCGCGATGCGCGCATTCTGATCAACGGCGGCTACAAACTGGAGCGGGTGACGCCGATCGACCAGTTCCTCTATTCGCCCCACGTCGAGGCGGTCGCCGTCTTCCGCCGCACGTAGCTCGGGTGATTGGGTAACCTCCTCTCATCGTCATCCCGGCGCAGGCCGGGATGACGGACTGGTTGGGTTGGCGTTGCGCCATTCCACGTCAGTCGGCCTTGAGGAGTTTCTCCACGTAGGCCGGCACGATCTCGGTCGCCGGCCCGTGGATCGCCTCGTCAAAGAAGCTTGCGCCTTCCGAGGGCTCGAGGTTGAGCTCCACCGTGTGCGCGCCGTGCGCGCGCGCCTCCGCCACGAATCCCGCCGCCGGGTAGACGTTGCCGCTGGTGCCGATCGACAAGAAGAGATCGGCGCTGCCGAGGCGCGCGGCAATGCGCTCCATGTGGTAGGGCATCTCGCCGAACCACACGACGTCGGGGCGCATGGCGCCGGGCTTGCCGCACGCGGGGCAAAGGGTGTCGCCCCCGAGGTCGTCCGCCCACGTGCAGCGCGCACCGCACCCCGCGCACAACGCCTTCAACAGCTCGCCGTGCATGTGGATGAGGTTCTTCGACCCTGCCGCCTCGTGCAGCGCGTCGATGTTCTGCGTGACGATTGTGACCTCGCCGCTATGCTCGCGCTCGAGCAGGGCGAGCGCCACATGCGCCGCGTTCGGCTTGACGCTGCGCAACGCGTGCCGGCGCTGGTTGTAAAAGTCGTGCACGAGAAGAGGGTTGCGGGCGAACCCCTGCGGGGTTGCGACCTCGCGGTAGTCGTACTTGGACCAGATCCCGCCCTTGTCGCGAAAGGTCGAGAGGCCCGACTCGGCGGAAAGCCCGGCGCCGGTCAAAATGACGATGTGCTGGAAGTTTGTCATGGAAGTGGGCAGTCGGCAGTCGGCAGTCGGCAGTCGGCAGTCGGCAGTGGGCAGTCGGCAGTGGGCAGTCGGCAGTGGGCAGTCGGCAGTGGGCAGTCGGCAGTCGGCAGTCGGCAGTGCGCAGTGGCGCTTGCCTATTACCCACTGCCCACTGCCTTAAAGCAGCTTGCCCATGACGGCGGCGGTGTCGAGCATGCGGTTGGAGAAGCCCCACTCGTTGTCGTACCAGGCCAGCACGCGCCCCAGCCGCCCGTCGACCATGTGCGTCTGCGTGGAATCGAAGTTCGCCGAATAGGACGAGTGATTGAAGTCGATGGAGACGAGCTCCTCCGTCTCGTAGCTCAGGATGCCCTTGAGCTGCTGCTGGGCGGCGTGCGCCATCGCCTTGTTGATCTCCTCGACCGTCGTCTCGCGGCCGGGGATGAACTTCAGATCGACGACCGACACGTTGGGCGTCGGCACGCGAATGGAAACGCCCTCGAGCTTGCCGTTGAGCTCGGGCAGCACCAGCCCGATGGCCTTGGCCGCCCCCGTCGAGGTGGGGATCATGGAGAGCGCGGCGGCGCGCGCCCGGCGCATGTCCTTGTGCGCCTGGTCGAGGATGCGCTGGTCGTTGGTGTAGGCGTGGATCGTCGTCATGAAGCCCGACTGCAGGCCGACGAGATCGTTCAGCACCTTGGCGACCGGCGCGAGACAGTTCGTGGTGCACGAGGCGTTGGAGACGACCTTGTGCTCAGGAGTGAGCTTTTCGTGGTTGACGCCGTAGACGACGGTCAGGTCCGCGCCCTTCGACGGCGCTGAGACGAGAACGCGCTTGGCGCCGGCATTAAGGTGCACTTGCGCCTTGTCCTTGGAGGTGAAAATTCCGGTGCATTCCAAGACGATGTCGATGCCGAGATCCTTCCACGGCAGCCTGGAGGGGTCTTTTTCCGACAGCACCTTGATGGGCGCGCCGAGGCCGACGTCGATGCTGTCGCCCGCGACCTTCACCTCGCCGGCAAACGTCCCGTGGACGCTGTCGTATTTGAACAAATGCGCGTTGTCCTTGGCGGGCACCAGATCGTTGATGGCGACGAAGCTGAGGTCGCTGCGCTTGGCTTCCGCCGCGGCCCGCAGCACGTTCCTGCCGATGCGGCCGAAGCCGGAGATCGCGACCTTCACAGCCATCGTTAACCTCCTTGGAAGGGACGGTTTTTCTCGCAGGCACGCCTTGGCGCCGCGGGCCTGCAAAAAGCGGGGCCATTAACTGGACGTCGGCGGGCCATGTCAATGCGGCATGGCTCGGGCCCGCGCGTTGTCATTTTGAACGCACGACTTGAGAATTTTGTTGGGGCAGCGTGCATTCGACGGTTGGTTTGTTGACGGGTTCGAGCGCAGACACATAAGCTCATGCAACGGCACCAGCCGTGGACCGCCCAGGGGCTAGGGGCAGGGTCCAGAGGGCACAACCAAGATGGCTCAGCGGGCGAGCAAAAAAGGCAAGCGGCCGGCGCCACGGCGTCAGACGCAGGCCAGCGCGGCGGCCGATTCGACGGCGCGCCATACTCAGCGCATCAGGTCTTTGGAGCGCGAGCGCGACCGCCTCAAAGCGCAACTCAAGGAGGCCGAGGCGCGTATTGCTCGCCTCGAGGAGAGCCGCACCGAGGCCGTGAACCGCATTGATTGGGTCATAGACTCGCTGCATAACGTGCTCGAAAGCGGCGCCTGAGTCGGGGCGCGCGAGCGCATGCCATATTGGGGGCCATGGGCCGAGTCGCGGTCAATGTGAATGGACGGTCCTACCGCTTCGATTGCGGGGACGGCGAGGAGGCGCGCCTGCACGAGCTCGCCGCCTACGTCAGGAATCGCATCGATGCGCTCGTGCGCGAGTACGGCAACGTGGGCGATGAGCGGCTGATGCTGACGGCAGCCTTGCTCATCACCGACGAGCTCTTGGACGCCCGCACCGCCATGGCCGAAAAGCCGGCCCCCGCCAACAGCCAAGGCAAAGAGCCGGCCGGTGCGCAACGGCGCGAAGAGGATGTCCTCCGCTCCGAGCACAAGCGCCGGCTCGCGGCCGGCGGCGACGCCTGAGCTATCCGCTCTCCCCGTCCGAGCGCGCTGCCGCGACCTTCTCCAGGGCCCGCTTGCGGGCAAGGCCCCGGTCTCTGTCGGGCACGTGAATGAGCCCCGCGATCTGGCGCAGGAGCATGTCCTCGTGGGGATCGAGAACGCCGTCGGCATAAGCGACCTCCCACAGCATCTCGATGATGCCGACGCGCTGCTCCGTCGTCAGGCGTCTGGTGATCTCGCGCGTAAAGGGAAAGTACTGGGCCGTGTCGCGGACCTTCTGCTCGGCGGCCGCCACCAGTGCGCGCACGTCCTCGGGGCCAAGATCGAACTTCTGCGCCAGCAGGCGCTCGATTGTCGCGCGCTCGCCGGCATCGAAATTGTCATCCATGCGGGCGGCTTCGATCAGCAGCGCGGCGACGGCGAGGTGAAGCTCGTCCGGTCCGGGCTCCGCTGCCGGCGCTTCGCTCCCGGTTAGAAAATTCAAAAGGCGATCGAGCATGTCGTTTCCGGGCCAAATGCGCTGGTCGGCACATAGGCCCCCCTCGGCGGCAGGTCAACCGAGGGTGGCCCGTCACAGCTGGTCGCAGTCGCCCAGGACCACGAGCGCAGGCGTGATCATTTCAATTGTCAAGAGGCTAAGCGCGGCGGAAGCATCTAGAATTTTTGCGCCGTTGCTCTACATTCTTTTCTGCTGCGGGGCTCGTTAGAAGCACATATGTTCCCCGGGGCCGATAAGATCCGCACGGGAGCTGTCCCTGTCCGGGGCCGTGGCCTTGGACACACGGCGCCCACCTACATCTAGTAGGGACCACGCGGGATCATCCGCTTCGACGGCCACCGCGGCATTTTTCTCTTCGTTCTCATGACGGCGGACGAAAAACGGGCAGAGAGAACGCGGGCGCTTACCCGCCGCGCAGCCGCATATGCGCGCCATGGGCGCGAGGCGGGCGCCGCCCTTGCCCGCCACGGGCTCGACTTTCTGACGCTTGCCCCCGGTGCCATCATCTCCGGCTTTTCCGCCATTCGCGACGAGATCGACGCCGCTGCCCTGCTGGCCCGGCTTGCCGGCGAAGGCTACCGGCTGGCGCTGCCCGTCATGCAGGGCAAGAGACTGCCGCTGCTGTTTCGCGCCTGGGCGCCGGGGGACGAGACGGCTTCGGCGCAGTGGGGAATCGCCGAGCCGCTGCCCTCAAAGCCCGTTCTCGAGCCGGACGTCGTTCTGGTGCCACTGCTGGCCTTCGATGCGCATGGGTGCCGCCTCGGCTACGGCGGCGGCTTTTACGACCGCACGCTCACGCGCTTGCGCGCGCTCAAACCCGTGGTTGCCGTCGGTATTGGTTACGATGAGCTAAGAATCGACGCCGTGCCCCATCTCGACTATGACGAGCGGCTCGACTGGGTGCTGACCCCGTCGGGCCCCTTGCGCTGCTCTGGTCCTTGAATGCGTCTTCTCTTTCTCGGCGATATCGTCGGCCGCTCGGGCCGCCAGGCAGTGCTCGAGGCATTGCCGGGTCTGAAGCGACGCTACGCGCTCGACTTTGTCATCATCAACGGCGAGAACGCCGCCGGCGGCTTCGGCATCACCGAGTCAATTCTTCAGCAGCTGCTGGACGCGGGTGCCGACGCAATAACGCTCGGCAACCACGCGTTCGATCAGAAGGAGGCGCTCGTCTTCATCGAGCGCCAGGAGAGGCTCATCCGCCCCCTCAACTATCCGCAAGGCACGCCGGGCCGCGGCGCCGCCCATCTCAAGACGGCGGGCGGCGCCGAGGTTCTGGTGATCAACGCCATGGGCCGCGTCTTCATGCCCGAATTGGATTGTCCGTTCCGCGCCATCGATGCTGAGCTCACCGCCTGCCGTCTGAAACAAGGTGCCGACGCGATCGTCATCGACTTCCATGCCGAGGCGACGAGCGAGAAGCAGGCGCTTGCCTATTTCGTCGACGGACGGGCAAGCGCCGTCGTCGGCACGCACACGCATGCGCCGACGGCGGACGAGCGCGTGCTGCCGGCCGGCACCGCCTTCATCTCCGACGTCGGCATGTGCGGGGACTACAACTCGGTGCTGGGCATGGACGTGGAGGAGCCGATCAACCGCTTCGTGACCAAGATCCCGCGCGCCCGCTTCGAGCCCGCGCGCGGACCTGCGGCGCTCTCCGGCCTGGCCATCGAGATCGATGATAAGACGGGCCTGGCGCTGCGCTGTTCGGCGTTGCGCATCGGCCCCAATTTGGAGCCCGCCGAACCGGCTTTCTGGCTCGCGTGACCGCCCGCGCGGGGTTGACCCCAAGGGGGCGGCTCGCGCAAGAAGGCCCGACACCGACGCCTGGAAGAGACGACGATGGCCGGCCACTCCCAGTACAAGAACATCATGCACCGCAAGGGCCGCCAGGACGCGGCCAAGGCGAAGCTGTTCTCCAAGCTCGCGCGCGAGATCACGGTGGCGGCGAAAACCGGCACGCCCGACCCCGGCATGAACCCGCGTCTGCGCCTCGCCATTCAGGCGGCGCGCGCTGAGAACATGCCCAAGGACAACATCGAGCGGGCGATCAAGAAGGCGGCCGGCGGCGACGCCGACACCTACGAGGCGATCCGCTACGAGGGCTATGGGCCGGGCGGCGTCGCCGTGCTCGTCGAAGCGCTGACCGACAACCGCAACCGCACGGGCGGGGCGGTGCGTGCCGCCTTCGCCAAGTACGGCGGCAACCTCGGCGCCACCGGCTCGGTCGCCCACATGTTCACGCACGCCGGCGAGATCACCTACGCGGCCGAGGCGGGCTCCGCAGATAAGGTGCTCGACGCCGCGATCGAGGCCGGCGCCGACGACGTGGCCTCCGACGCCGACGGCCACGTCATCGCGTGTGCGTTCGACAGCCTCGGCACGGTGGCGGGCGCGCTGGAGGCGTCGCTCGGGGAAGCGCAGAGCGTCAAGGCGGTGTGGAAGCCCAATTTGTCGACGCAGGTCGACGAGGAGAAGGCCGAATCGATCATGAAGCTGATCGCGGCGCTCGAGGACGACGAGGACGTGCAGAACGTCTACGCCAACTTCGAAATTTCCGACGAGCTCTTGAAGAAGCTGACCGCGGCCTGAGCCGCTCACGCGAGCTCGAAGGTATCGCGCCAGCCGGGGCTCACGTAGTTGATGATGAGCGACCGGCGCAGGCCGCTGAGAGGATGGTGGCCAACCCCGTGCCAGGTGTTCTTGCCTGGAATGAAGATCAAGCCGAGATTGCGGCCGTAGGGGGCCGAGGTCACATACTCGAAGTCCGGCGGACCTTCGTGGATGTCGGTGCCCGCCGGCTTCAGCGTCGGGTCGGCCGACAGATAGACCAGCATCGTGAACTTCTTGACCGCGATGTCGGTGTGCGGCTCGAGCCAGAATCCGGGGCCATCCTGGCAGTACTCGATCCTGAGCCGGGTGCCGGCAAGGTCGGCGCCGGTCGCCTTCTCAATCGCTTCGATGACGTGCCGATCCTTGAAGCCGTCCGCCACCCGGCCGCAGACGGCGAATAGCTCTTGCGCGTCTTGGCCGAAGAACATCCGCTGGGAATTGTTGGTCTCGCGTTTGCCGTTGAAGACCGCGGCCTGGGGCGGGGCCACGGGAAGGCGGGCAATCGCGTCGATATCCGCCTCGGGAAGCGCGCCGTCGAGCAGCCAATAATCAAAGGGACTTTGCACGTGCTCGGCCCGCGTAAGGCAGGTGAGGAACGACCGTGCGACCGAGTTCTGTGCAAGCGCGACCATCTCATTGCCCCCTCTGGTTGCCTTACGGGGCACGCTAACGCGCGCGTGGCTCTCCCCCTTGATTCCGGTCAAATGCAGGGGGTGCCAATTGTCCCAGGCGGGTTGGGGCCTTGTTGAGATTGCTGTGGTGTGTGCCTGGGCGCGCTGCTGAGGCAATGACCCCAAATTGACTTTCCAAGACATTGTCGATAATCCCCTCCTCCATCATCCCCTCCGCCGTAACTCTCCGCCCCCATCGCGAAGATCGCCGCCGCATCCCGTGGTTGTTTTAAACAGAAATGAGGCTGCCATGCACACAGCAGAAACCTTCGAGTACGATGAGATTGGGAAGATTGATCTGACAAATATTTACGATAGACCTGATCCAAGGTCGTATTATGCTACACTTCGGAGGCTTGAATACATCATACCCGAGACCGCAAAGCCGGTATTTCAGCATGTCATCGACGCCTACAGACAATCCCGTAATAAGGACAAGATTCGCATAGTCGATGTGGGATGTTCCTATGGCATCAACGCCGCATTGCTGAAGGGCGACCTGGAGATGGAGCATCTTTATTCGCTCTATGCTCCCGAGGTCACTGCAAATGCCAAGAGAAATCAGTTGTTGGTGCGCGACCAGCGGCTCTTGGACGACGTTGTTAAGGATGCCGACTTGGAAGTCGTCGGCCTCGACGCCTCGGCCAACGCCATCAAGTATGCCGTTGAGGCAAATCTGCTCGATGACGGGGTCGCCGCCGACCTGGAGGTCGGCAGGCCGTCGCCGGAGGTCGCCGCGGTCCTCGACGACGCCGATCTGGTGATCTCCACGGGGTGCATCGGCTACGTCGGCGAGAGCACAGTCCGGCAAATTCTCAACGTCAACGCCCCCAAGAAGCCCTGGATGGCGCACTTGGTGTTGCGGATGTTTCCCTTCACGGAGATCGAGGAGGTGCTCGAGGACTTCGGCTACGTGACCGAGAAGGTCGAAAGCCAGACCTTCCTGCAGCGCCGCTTTGCTTCCAAGCAGGAGAAGGAGCACGTGCTGGAACGGCTTTCAGGCCTCGGCATCGATCCGCAAGGTTTGGAGAGCGAAGGCTGGTATCACGCCGAGGCCTTCATCTCCCGCCCGGCCGAGGAATGTGCCGACTTTGTCCTCGGGCAGCTCGCCTCCACCTGAAGCGGCGGCTGCGCCAGCTCATTCATCACCGCCCGGAAGACAGGGGGGGCATAGAGGATCGTGCGGTGGGCGAGCCCTTCGAAGGCGAGCAGCCGCGCCGTCGGGCAGGCGCTGGCAATCTCCTCGGCATTGCGGAACCGTACTTCGTGATCCTCCCGCCCGTGAATGATCAAAGCGGGCACCTGCACGCGCCTTAAAAGCTCGATTGCCGAGAACGTGGCGACCGGCCGGTGGCCGACCCGCTCCAAATGGTGCTCGAAGACTCGCTGCGCGGGTGCGCCAAGCCCCAGCTGGCTGCCAAAATCCCGCGTCACATCGGTGAGGCGATTGGGGCAGGCGAGCAGCACGAGGCGCTCGATTGGGTGCGCACGGGCTAGCGGCGGGCCGCCCTCGGCGACGAGCAGCGAGACGAAGCCGCCGAAGGAATGCGCGACCGCGGCGTGGATCGGACCGTAATGATCGCACACGGCGAGCATGGCACGCGCGCACTCGGCAAGGTTGGTGCGCCGCCCGGCGCTGTGGCCGTGCGCGGGGAAATCAAATGCGATGACGCGGAAGCCTGAGCGCCGCAACGGCTCGATGAATGCCGTCATGAACGCGGCCTCGCTCGTCCAGCCGTGCACCAGCAGCACGGTCCCGCGCTGGGCGCCCTCCGGCTCGAAGAGGTAGGCTTGCACCTCGCCTGCTGGCGTCGGCACGCGCTCCCAACGGGCGTGGCGCAAATGAAAGCGCGCGCGCTCAGTGAGCTGGTGATGATCCGCGGTGCGGTAGTTCGACAACTCCGGCGTGCAGAAAATGCGAAACGCCGTGTCGCCGGCAACGGCGGGCGGCAGGCGGCCAAGGGCGTGCCGGCCGCGCACGTGGGGGCAGCCGATGACGATGGCTCGTTTGTGTCGTTCGCTTCGAGTCACGGGTTCGCGCAACGTCTCGGCGCGCGCAGCTTTGCATAGTTTGAATAGGTGCCGTTCCGTCTCGCTAAGCTGCGGCGGTTCCTACCGGCAACACCTACGGCAAAAGCCTAAATACGCCGTGAAAATAGGCTCCCGAAAAGCAACCTTCAACACGTCGAAAATGCTCCTGAAAGACCGGGGGCCGTGGCCGCCATCGGCGCCCGTCAGTCCGTTTTCCACTTAATGGAGCAGCCGACGGAAGGGTGTTGCACGCCCGGCCCATGGCCCGTTTCCGCGATGAGCGCCATTGCCTCGAAAAGCTCGCGCTTGGCGTCCTTGGGCGGCGCCTCGGTCCGTCCCTCGTCGAGGCGGCCGCGGTATTGGAGCTCGAGCTTGTCGTTGAAGCCGAAGAAGTCGGGCGTGCACACCGCGCCATAGTCGCGTGCAACCTTTTGGTTCTCGTCGTGCAGGTAGGGAAACGGGAAGCCGTGCTGCTTGGCGAAGACGCCCATGTTCGTAAACGAATCCTCCGGGTAGCGCACCGCATCGTTGGAGCAGATGGCCACCGTCGTTACGCCGAGCGGTGCCAGCTCGCGCGCATCGCGCATTGCGCGGTCGATGACGGCGTGCACGTAAGGACAGTGATTGCAGATGAACATGACAAGCGTGCCGCGCTCGCCCTTGAGATCGGCGAGGCTGTAGGTTTTGCCGTCGGTGCCCGGCAGTGTGAAGGGTGGCGCCTTGAAGCCCAACTCTGCGGGCGAGGTTTGCGCGGCCATGATCGCCTCCCGTGTTCCTCTGTGCAGAAAATAGGGCGCATCAAGCCCATTGCAACCGGCGGAGCGGGGCGGCGTCCGCATCGCCCCAAACCAGGGTCCAGCCGTTCGGTGCGAGTAACCTGCGCGCCTCCCCTGATTGGCCCGCCACCATGGACCGGGGCCGTTCTGGGAGGCCAGACCGCCCGTCCCTCGAATCACGCTCCGTGCTATGCGGAAGGGCATGAGGGGAGCCGCGATTCGCATCATCGGCATCGATCCCGGCCTGCGCCGCACGGGATGGGGCGTCGTCGACAGCGACGGCGTGCGCCTGAGCTATATCGCGAGCGGGCTCATCACGGCGCCGGCCGACGCCGACCTCGCCTATCGCCTGCGCGAATTGTTCGAGGGCATCGCCGGCGTGATCGCCAGCTTCAAGCCGCACGAGGCCGCCGTTGAGGAGACCTTCGTCAACGACAACGCACGCGCCACCTTGAAGCTCGGCCAGGCGCGCGGCATCGCGCTGCTTGCCCCCGCCATGGGCGGGCTTGTCGTTGCCGAGTATCCGCCCAACCTGATCAAGAAATCGGTGACGGGCGCAGGCCACGCAGAGAAGCGGCAGATCCAGGCGATGATCGGCTTCCTGTTGCCGCGTGCGCGCTTTGACAGCGCGGACGAGGCCGACGCCCTCGCCATTGCCATCTGCCACGCCAATCACCGCAGAAGTCCGGCCGCGCGCGCAGTGCGCCTCGCCAGGGAAGTTGGCACATGATCGGAAAGCTCAGGGGCAAGATCGATGCCATCGGCGAGGGCTTCTGCATTATCGACGTCAACGGCGTCGGCTACGAGGTGCAGGCCTCGGCGCGCACGCTGCGCAACTTGAAGATCGGCGAGCAGGTGAGCCTGACCATCGACACGCACGTGCGCGAGGACGCCATCCGCCTGTTCGGCTTCGCGAGCGAGGTGGAGCGCGGCTGGTTCCGCACGCTGCAGTCGGTGCAGGGCGTGGGCGCCAAGGTGGCGCTGGGCCTGCTCGGCACGCTGGCGCCGCACGAGCTTGCCAACGCCATCGCGCTGGGTGACTGGGCAAGCGTCGAGCGGGCGCCCGGCATCGGCAAGAAGCTCGCCCAACGCATCGTTGCCGAGCTCAAGGACAAGGCGCCCGGCATGCTCGTTGCGGGCCTGCGCGTTGCGGGGCGGGCAGCGAACGGCGTCGCAACCGCGTCGCCCGAGGCAGACGCGGCAGCCGAGGCGCTGTCGGCGCTGACCAACCTCGGCTATCAGCCGGCGCAGGCCTCCGGTGCCATCGCCGCGGCCATGAAGGAGCTGGGCGAGGGGGCAGATACCCCCAAGCTCATCCGCCGCGGCCTCAAAGAGCTGGCGCGCTAGGACGAGCACCCATGAGCAACGCGCAGCGCGCCCTATGGACGTTCTTGATTTACACGCTGGTTGGGCCGTTCTTCGCCGCCCTGGCGATCGCCGCGGTCCTTGCGCTCGCCGCCGGCCTTGGCCTCTCCGACTACCTGCCCGGCGATTTGCCGCCGCTCGCGCAGGCCGCCGTTGCCACATTTGTCTGGTCTGCGGGGCCCGCGTTTCTGACCGCGCTGATGCTCGCCGCCATGGTTTGGCGCAGCGGCACCTTCAGCTGGATCCTGGCGGCGGCCGCGGCCGTCATCGCCTTTGCCCTCGCCGCGGCCGTGCTTCCGTTCGGACAGGAGGACGCCCGTCCTTATCTCGCCTTTCTCGCCGGTCTCATTGCGATCATCGTGCGGGCAGTGCTCGTGCGTGCGCGGGTTCTCGCCTGACCTTGCGCCTTCGGGCAACCAATCCCATTTCAGCACGTTGATATTTCATCTTGTTGCGACACGGAGATTGCCCCATGAGGTGGCCTATCGCCGCTCTTTTTTGCGTGCTGGCCGGCGCGGCGTCGGCGGCCATGCAGGTCAACATCGGCGTGCTCACCTGCACGTTGGCACCATCCGGCGAGCGCGGAGAGGCGCCGGACAGCCAGACCCTTCCCATGGTGTGCGACTTCAAGCCCAACGGGACCGGCCCGGAAGAACGCTACGAGGGCGAGATCCGCAACGTGGGCTCGCAGACGGCGCTCAGTGGCAAGCGCGTGCTGATCTGGGTCGTCATGGGGCCCGCCGATCGCGAGCTTCCGCCCGGCCAATTGGGGCAGACCTACGTGGGCAAGCTCGCGTCGTCGGCTGACGACGACGGTCAGCCGGAGATGCTCATTGGCGAGAGCGATGACGCCTACGCGCTGCGTCCCATGAGCGACAACGGCGGAGAAACCGGGCCCGGAAACATTACGGTTGTCGTGCTGAAGGTCAAAAGCATCCCGACCTAAACTGGCGAAACGCCACTTCGCACGCATACGGCGGCCGATGTAATCGTGCCGCCATCCAACGCAAGGTTCGAATTGAGCGTGGCCAGCAAGGCCGCTAAGGTTCGGACAATGCCAGCGGTATTCAGGCTGGCAAGGCGCATGAGGGGGCTCTCATGTCACGCATTGTCGATGTCCTCATGTCGAGGGCAGCCTTCGCTATTTTGTCAACTCTTGCGGTCGCCTATTGCGTCTATGACGTCAGTGTGTCGGTGGCGAGCGGCATCCCCGTCAGATGCTGGAATTGGCCCAACATCACCATTACCGGTGCGATCGTTCTGGTGCTCTATCTTGCCAGGCGAACCGGACGAAAAATGCGCGAGGCGCTGCACGAGCTTTGGTTGCAGGGCACGCTCCCGCAGGTCATCGATCCGACAGCCGCACTGCAGGAGCGGATTCTCAAAGGCAGCGTCGCCAAGGAGTGGACCTGCGCCGTGCTGTTCATGCTGACACTGATTGCAGCCTTCGCATGGTCTGAGGGACCTTTTGTCTTCGAGTTAGTGAGGATTATTCAAACGCCGGGGCTGGACGCCGGCATCAGTTGGAAACTCATTGCTGCGTCTGCTGTGGCAAGCGCAGCAGTGGTTCTGCTCTCCGGCATATTGACGGGAGCCTTCTTCGGGCGGCTGGCGGCCTACGGCTCTATGGCAAGCGTGCTCGCCGATCCGCAGACGAAGCTCAACATCCGGCCGGCTCACTTCGACGGGACAAACGGTTTGAAGCCGGTTGGCGACTTTTACCTGTTCTCGGCCCTCCTGACGGCGGTCATCCCGCTGATTTGGCTCGCAGGCTGGGCGCTAGCCTTGTCCTGGTACACGGGAGGATCCTGCTATGCCTACGCCGATGTGGCCTATACGTGGCGCGTGCGTTGGCAGTTCCTCGGCCAATGGCTCGTTTTGGTCTCGTATACGTACTACGGATTTGTCAGGCCGGTCTTTGCACTCAGGCACAGGCAAATAGAAAAGCGCGACGATCTCGTGAAGAACCGTTTGCCGCAGATCGGAGCGGAGATCGCGCGTTTGAAAGGGGCGCTGGCCGGCACATCCGAGGACGGCGACGGATCTGCGCTCGAAGCCCGCATTTACGAGCTGGCCCGCGAGCACGCGGCGATACGCAACATGAACTGCTGGCCGATGGACAAGAGCACATTGCACAAATATGCCCCCGTAGGGATCGTGACCAATCTGGCGCCGCCGCTCATTGGATCACTTTTGTCGAGCGGGGGCCCGCCAGCGGCAGGGTCGGGATGGCTCGGCGGCCTGGCAGCGCTTTTCGGTGGGCTCTTCTGAGCGCGGTTCTCTTGGCCAAGCAGGGTGCGCGCGCAACGCTTAGGCGCCATCGGCGAGAACCTCGACCGCCTTCTCGAGCTGAGGGTCCTTGCCGGCGGCATAGCGGATGTCGAACGGCACCTCGATCGTCGGGTCAACGCCCTTGCCTTCGATGCGCTCTCCGTCGACGGTGGCATCCTCCACCGCAAGAATGAGCAGGCTGCTGTCGGACAGCAGGAACGCCGTGCCGGCCAGCAGCGCGCCGGCCGTGCGCTCACCGATCACCGGACCATAGCCGTTCTTTTTAAAGCCGTAGGTGAGCACTTCCTTGCCGCTGCGCGTTCCACCGTTGATCAAAAGCGCGACCGGCTTTCTCCAGCGGTAACTGGCGATGTGAACATCACCGTCGCGGTCGGTGAGCGTCAGCGTGGGCCCATAAGGATTGAAGATGTTCAAGTAGCGCGGGTGGGCGCCGCCCCAGCCGTCGCGCAAGTCCCAGATGAGCGCGTCGGCATCCTTGAGCTTGCCCTCGCTCAGGACGTCCTCGAGCTCCTGCTGGTAGCGATTGCCGGCATAGGACCAGACGCGGATATAGCCGATGCGCCGCCCGTTGGACTCGATGATGCGGGCGCTGTCCTTCAGCGCTTCGTCGAAGGCATCGTCCGGCTCGATTCTCTTGGGCTCCACCGTGACGTCCATTGCGGGTCCAGCTGCTTTGCGGCGAATGTTGAGGGTGACCGATTTGCCGACCTTGCCGCGGAAGGAGGCGACCGGGGAGAACGGTGCGCCGTCGGCGGAAATGATCTCGTCGCCGAGGAGGAGCCCGGCCCGCGCGGCC
>Ga0315553_10001593_pt1 | contig 18655 bp, 23 predicted proteins | sample SalMarSW160140MG_FD_203099 | JGI IMG/M metagenome (GOLD analysis project Ga0315553, IMG submission 203099) | Salt marsh sediment microbial communities from the Plum Island Ecosystem LTER, Massachusetts, United States - Salt Marsh Sediment SW1601-40 ... | reverse complement strand
CATGTGTTCCAGCTCCGGATTACAAAACAGGAAAACTGGCGGACGATCTTGCGCAAATCAAGAACAGTAGGTTGTGGGAACATCTCCCAACTGCGATTCGTGAACACCTGGCCCAGGTCCAGATTACGAGATGCTGTCTTACGGCGATCGAGTTCAGAAAGACGGGGATCAGATCCCACACCTTCGTCATGGCGAATCCCGAACACGGCGCTCGCGCAGCAGCGAACGTCGCCCGCAACTTCGGGCTAAACACCATGATATTAACTACAGCCATGGAAGGTGAGGCCAAGGATGCTGGCATAATTGTGGCAAGCCTCGCCAAGGAGATCATCAAAAACAATCGGCCGATACAGCGGCCCTGCATACTAATATTAGCCGGTGAGATGACAGTCACGCTCGATCGGTCGTGTTACGGCACCGGGGGGCGGAACCAGGAAGCCGTCGTCAGCGCAGCTGCGAAGCTCGATGGAGCCAAAGAGGCGGTGGTTGTGTCTATAGGAACAGACGGCACAGACGGACCCAATCCAATTCCTGTGGCAGGCGGTATTGTGGACGGTTATACAGCGGAGCGGGCCAGGGCGAACGGCATTCAGCTATCGTGGGAACTCAGACAGCACAATTCGTATCATGTACTGAATCGACTGAGTGATACGATTTTCTTCGACGAGCCGGGAAACAACGTCTGTGATCTGACCCTCGTCTTGGTGAGCAGATGATAAAGAAGAAAAGCCCAAGGCTGCCCTCCCTTAGCGGCTATTGCTGCACCACGATACACCCGACGGCGCAGATGATGGAGAGAATGGCTCGATGATTAGCTTACCCCAAACCGTATCAGGAGCGATAAAGCGGGTCGGCGAGGCGGCTCAGCTCGAACCGACCAGCGACCCCCGTTTCTTCAACGCTTCGATCAGCTGTTCTTTGCTGATCCCGTAGCGGCAAGCCAGATCGATGGCATAGCTGTGGCCCTCCGGAGGTCCGGGCATGATCTTGAAGGTCGGTCTGATTTTCCGGGGTTTTCCGCCGCTGCCTCTTCCCCGCTGGCCCCCTTCGGTGTCGGTCTCGATCAGGGCCACCATGCTCAACACCTGGCTGTCCCCGGAGGTGTCCCGGTTCAACTCCGCCGCCGAGGCGGCCAGTCCGTGCAGATGGGTGGCGTAGACGGCCCGGGTGCCCAGCATCCTCAAAACCCTGACGATATCCTGAGCCAGATACAGACTCTCTGCCCAGCTGGTGCTGGACAGGGACTCGTTCAATAAAATGAGGCTGTGGCGGGTTGCTGATTCGAACAGAGAACCGATGCGCTGGGCTTCCTCACCGAAGCGGCCGGTACCTTTTTCCAGTTTTTCCAGCGCCGGGTAGTGGGTCAGGATACCGTCGCAGATGCTCATGGCTGCTTCCCGGGCCGGCACGTACGATCCGACCTGCATCATGATCTGGGCCAGACCGATCGCCTGCAGAAGGGTGGTCTTTCCGCCCCGGTTCGGTCCGGTGATGATGATGATCCTGCCCTCTTGCCCCTGAACGAAGTCGTTGGTCACGATCTCAGCAGCCACACCCTCCGGCTTGTCCCCGTTTTGCTTCAAGAGGTGAAGAGCAAGATCGATGTTGTAGATCTCCTGAACGTCGAAGCGCCGCTTCTGCGGATCGAGCACTTGCGGACGTGTCACGGGCAAACCGCAAGCCTTCAGCGTGTCGATCAGCTTGAGAGCCCCCAGGTAAAAGAGAAAATCTCCGTACAGGTGGGTAAACACCCGGCTGTTGATGTTCACGAACTCCTTCAGCGCCCGGGCAAGGGGCTGGGTGGTCTTCTCCATGATCTTGGAGATATCCTGAAACAGCGGGATCATGAGGGGATTGGCGTACTGCGATCCTTCGGGAGCTCGGTGAAGGGGCCCGACGCCCTGCCATTTATCCTCACCGAAGATGGATTTGAAGAAGGGGCTCTCCCTGTATTTGTCGGCGTTTATGGAAATGAGGGTCGCTTCACAGGGCATCATCCCGGCATCCAGGTTGACGCCGATGGTGAGGCTCTTCAGGCCGCGTATTCGGGACAGCAGATCCGGCAGGGTAACGGTAAGCCTCTGAAACACCGGATCCCCCTGCACCTTCACGACCAGCGCGGCCAGCTGCCGCAGCGCCCGGGAACGAAGCTCGCCCCGGATTCCCTTGAAGGCTTCGCCCAGCTTATGGACACATTCGACGTAGTGTTCCAGCTCCCGAAGGCGCCAGATAGCCTCCTGCAGTGAGGTCTTCCACTCCAGCGCCAGAAAGGTTTCATAGTACTTCAGATCCCGCAGCACCGGGAGCAGGCTCCGGATACAGCTGACCAGCTCGGGAAAACGCACCAGCTCGTCGATGATGTCCAGGCGGTAGTTGATCGTCTTTTCATCCTGGCACAGAGAACGGAGGATCTGGCCCAGAGCTTCAATATGTTTCGAATCGAAGGCCATGAACTCGATCAGCTTCTGCAGATCCAGATCCAGGGCACTCTGCGGTTCGATCTGCACCGTCCTGGTTTTTCGCCCTTCGGGCCAAAGAAGGCTGAAGGACAGATCCGCAGAGGGTGTATCAGAGGTTTCCGTCTTATTCATGACCCTATCCCTGTTTGCCCTTCAGGTCGGCTTTGAACAGGCGAAGCACCTTGGGGTTCCCTCGTTTCCTGGCCAGCTGGTAGGCGGTCTTCCGCGACCGGTCCGGGATGTTCCTGTCCGCCCCGTACTTCAGCAGCAGCCGCACCGCATCCACGTGCTCGTTCTCCACGGCCCAGTGCAGCAGGGTCCGTCCCGCCGTATCTTTGGCGTCGATCTCCACCCCATCCACCAGCATCTGCTCCAGCAGATCGAGCTGGCCGCCCTTGGCTGCAGCATCGAAGGTCAAATAGAGATTGATCGTTTTGATCAGCCGATCGTCTTTGGATGGGCGGATGCTCTTCAGGTCCTTCTCGAACATCCCCATGAGATCTTTCTGCATATGTTCTCTCCCCCGCTGGATTCTCTTTTTCACGGTGTTGACTTTGAGCTCCAGAAAATCGGCGATCTCCCCCTGAGAATAGCCGTCTATATGATAGAGGACGACCGGTATCCGCTGTGCTTCCGGTAAATTATTCAGGGCCGCCTGGATCTTCCGTTTTGCTTCCTTCCTTTCGAATATCTGTTCGGGAAGAGCATCATCAGCGACAGACTCGCCGGCCCCGATGAGCTCTCGCGGACTCGCGTTGGAGCTTCGTTTGCGCATGGCTCTGATACTCTCCCTCTTGGCGACGCGCTGCAGCCAATAGGGAAAGGCTCCCGGTTCGATCAACGTATCCAGCTTATTATAGGCGATGATAAACGCCTCCTGAGTAACATCCTGAGCCAGGAAGTAGTCCTGGACGACAGCATACACCAGTCCGAATACCATGTCCTGATATTCACTTACCAACTCTGTAAAGGCCTCGTTCGCAATGGCCCCACTGTGCTTTTTTTCGATCGCTTGAGATACAAGAGCTTTCGGGTTACGCATGATCTTCCATTATATAGGAGAGAGAATTAGAAAAAAGGTGACCTGGAATTTTGAATTTATAAACCTCTTCCCTGCTGCAAGCGGGAATGAGGAAACCGCGGCCGCACAGAGAGGATCATCCTCGGCGCAAGCACAGTCTGCTCCGGCGACAAGACAAACCGTTCGGCAGGTCATCCGGTGAGCTATTCGGCAAGTTATGCGATGAGCGGTTCGGCGAGCCGCTCGATAATCTCTTCGACGAACAGGTCAATGTACTCCGGAGAGTTGGCGGAGATGTGCGGAAGGATCAGGCAGTTGGGTAGATTGCGCAGGGGAGATTCGGCTGCCAGGCGCCGGGCATCCATCATACCCGTAGTCTCCGGTGTTGCCGGCAGGCAGAGCACCAGGTGATCCGTTTGCGGCGGCACCTCCTCCAGACTTTCAGTCGGCAGCAGACCGCGGGCATGACTCAGCATCGTGCCAACAACGGTGTCGGCCATGATCTTCCCGTGGAAGGTGGAAAACTCGAACCGGGCCCCGAGGGGCACCTCGGCTGGAAACCAGTCGCGGCCCGCTGTCGGGGAGATGAGCCGGCGCAGTCTAGGCGCCCGGGCGAACCAATCCGCTTTGAAGCTGAACGAACAGACGATATCGGCTCGGGGCAGAGCCTCCAGGAACTGCTCTTTGCTCTGGCAGCGGATGAATGTTGAGTCCGGGAAAGCGCACTCGAGCCGATGCAGATGTCTGTCCTCGATTCGGAAGTTATAGAATACCTTGCTGTTCACCCAGAGAACTACGTCGATCGGTTTATTCTATCGCGCCGCCTGAAGATCCTTCAGAACGGAAAATCCCTTTTTCCGAAACGACAGAGCTCTTTCTATATCGACAGCACCACGATCCCGCCTACCGTCAGTCCCATGCCGATTACCGTTTTCGGGGTCAGAGGCTCGGAGGCGAAGAGAATCCCCATCAGGGCACCAAACAGGGGTGAGGTGAAGGCGATGGGCATGACCCGGCTCAAGGGTGCTGCCTTGATTGCCGCATAGAAGCAGAGCATGCCCACGGCTCCGGCCAGGACCCCGCCGCCGAGAATCATGTACAACCACACCCGGGGTTCAGCGGAGAGAAGCGATTTCCACTGGGAGAAGCTCACCGCGGCCAGGATGATCAGAGCCACGGCTGTGCGAACGGTGATGCCGATCTGGGGGGAAAGATCCCCCAACAGAAGTCCTTTCTTTTCGAAGAACCCTCCGATACCCCAGGCCAGGGCGGTACAAAGAGCGAGGATCTGCGCACTGACGGCTACCTTCATAGCACCTCCAAATGACAGAGGCAGCTCGTTTTCGAGCTGCCTCTTTTTTTTGACTTACGCTTCGCTGCCGCGAAGCACCCTGCGGCTCCGAACCGTCGTTCGATCCGACTGGCTCGCGGCATCCGCCGTCCTAATTTCGGATCTCCTTGACCAGCTTCTTCCTGCCGTCCTGGATCTGGAAGAGGTATCCGGGTTTGTTGGTGGGCACACCGTCGGATATGTCCCAATTGAAAAGCAGGCCTTCGAAGTTCTTCATGTTGAGCATGGCCTCGGCGACCATCTTGCGCTCTTCCTTGAGCTTCTTCGGGTCCCCGGTTGCTCCGGTTTCCTCGATCGCCCGCTTGATCATGTAGACCGCGTCGTAATAGTTGGTGGACAGACTGGGAGGCTGGAGACCGTTGTGATCCTTCTGGTAGGCCTCTTTGAAGGCGTTCCAGCGGGGGGTGTCTTGGTCAACGTTGATGTAGTTGTAGATGATGGTCCCGTTAAGGTCCGCGCCTCCGGTGGTGTAAAGAGCTGCATCATCGGCGCTGGAGAAAAGCAGGATCTTCTCCATATCCGTCCAACCGCGGCTCTTCAGCTCCTGAATGATCTTGGCGGCTTTGTCCGGCCAGCAGGCGATGATGATCCCGTCGGGATTCATACCCAGAGCCTTGACCACCAGAGGACCAAAGGTGACTGCATCCTGGGGAATCTCCACGTCTCCTAGATACTCCGCTCCAACTTCCTTGATCCCTTCCACGTGAGCGGCGGCCATCCCCGGCCAGGGACCGTAGATGCCGACGAACTGGACGACATTTTTCACGCCATAGTCCTTGGCCCACTCTCTGGCCAAAGGCGGCAGCCTTTCCGCGGTCGAGGGAAACCAGGAGATCGACCAGGGGAAGAACTGCTCGGCGTACTCCAGGGAGGTGGTGGCCGTCATGGTCATCATCTCATTCTCCACGGCGATCGGCGCAGCAGCCATGATCACCGGTTCGGGAACCGGACCCAGGGCAACCAGGGCCCAGTCCACGATCTTGCTCATCTCCACGACACCTTTTTGAGGTTCCAAAGCGGTGTCCACGCCGATGACCTTCACCGGCACGCCGGCGATCCCGCCTGCCTCATTGATCTCGAAGGCAGCCCGCTCGGCGCCCCACTGCAGATACTCTCCGATCGAAGCGATCGCCCCGGTCAGGCTGTTGAGAAAGGGAATCTCCCATTCCTCGATCGCGACCTCGGGTTCCTTCTCTTTCTTGCAGCCAACCATGATCACTGATACGGCAATAAGCAGTATCAAAAGAATAGCACCAAACTTTCTTTTCATGCGCGTCTCCTTTTGCATGTGTTTTATCTCTTCCGCCTACGCGAAAGAGTGGTTTCCAGTTTATGAGCAAACCGACGGGTGATAAACCCCTCAGGCTTGAGCACCAAAACGGCGATGAGGATCGCCCCGTAGATCACGATCCGCCAGGAGGCAACCGCCGGCGGCAGGATCAGGGACAGGCCGTACAAGGCCGGAGCGGCCAGCACCGTGCCCCACATGGTAGCATATCCGCCGACGAAGATCACCGTCATGAAGATCCCCACCAGATGGAAGGTGAAGAAATCCAGGTGAAAGCTGCGGTAGATAAAGCCGTAGATCACCCCGCAGCCGCCGGCCAGCAGGCTGGAAAAGGTTTGAAGCAGTCGGCCCAGCCTCTTGATATCCACCCCCATCGATGTGGATAGATCCTTGTCCACGAACACCACCGAGGCGGCCCGCCCCAGCCGGGAGTGCTCGAAGCGGTAGATCAGAAAACCGACGACAACGATCAGGGCATAGAGGAGGATTAGGAGCGTCCACCTGTGCATGACCGGGCTGCCCGACACCGCGGGCAACCCGAACATGCCCATGGTGGCGCCCACGACCTTGATGTTCTCCACGGCGGTGCGGCTGATGTAGATGAAGGTGAAGCCGACGATGACCACGGTAAAGGTGGGCGCGTCCCCGATGAACAGGCTCACGATGTAGCCGATGATCCCGCCGGCGGCAAAACCGGCCACCAGGGCGACGGCGAAGGGGACCTCCAGGGTCTGTACCATGTATCCGGCCAGGTATCCGGAGATCAGCATGTTGGCCACGGTCAGAAAGTGCAGATGGGCGACCCGATAGGGCAGGTACAGGCCCCAGCTCATCAGGATGTAGACGGCGCTGATGGTCAGGAAGTAATACAGTGCTAAGGACATGTCAGCTCCTTACAACTTGATCCCGAACAGGCCCCGCGGCCTGAACAGCATGATCAGCAGCATCACCATGAAGGCGATGGCGTTGGACCAGGACCCGGATATATAACCCTGAACCAGGGCTTCCAGGATCCCCAGGGCCAGCCCCACCACCAGGCCGCCGGCCAGATTCCCCAATCCGGCAATGATCGAAACGGCCAGTACCTTATGGGCCACCTGTTCTCCGAGCCCCGGGGAGGAGTAGCCCAGCAGCATGGCCAGCAGCACCGCGATCAGTCCGCCGAGGACCCCGGAAAGGGCATAGCTTTCGAAACCGGTGCGCAGGAGCGGAATCCCCACCAGCCGGGCTCCGTTGGGGTCTTCGGCTATGGCTCTGAAGGCCCGGCCCAGCCGGGTCTTGTAGAGGAGCAGGAAGATCCCCGATACGGCAACAATGCCTACGGCCAGGGAGGCTACCTGCCCTCCCATCAGACTGATCACGCCGACCCGCAAGATAGGCGTCTCCCCAATAAGTTTCGAGGGAAAGGCGATCGGCAAACCCTTGTTGAATCCGTGAGAAAGAATATCGGTAATGATCATGCCGATCCCCAGGGACAGGACCATGGTGGTGTTGATGTCCACCTCCTCCCGGTTCTTCATGATCTTCTGGAACAACGGAGCAGAGATCAGGTTCAGCAGGACCGACGACACGATAGCCGCCAGAACGGCCAGGACGATGCTGTTGCCCGTGTAGCGAAGCACAACCCAGGCGATATACATCGAGAAAACCACGACCTGGGGATAGGAGAAGTGGATGATCATGGCCACCACGAGCAGGAGGTTGAATCCAGTGACCAGAAGCACGTAGATGCTTCCTAACGAAAGACCGTTGATGACCTGGGCGATAAACGTTTGCATTTCAGGCTCCGATGTAGGCTTCCCGCACCCCGGGGTCGTTGAGCAGCTCCTCCGCGGTACCGCTCAGGGTGACCTTTCCGGTTTCCAGAACGTATCCGCGGTTGGCGCACTTCAGACTCTTGTAGGCGTTCTGCTCGCTCAGGAGGATCGTGTAGCCCTCCCGGTTCAGATGAAGGAGGATGTCGAAGATATCGTTGACGATGATCGGGGCCAGCCCCAGGGATGGCTCGTCCACCATGATCAGCTCCGGAGCACTCATCAGGGCACGAGCGATGGCCAGCATCTGCCTCTCCCCCCCGCTCAGGGTACGGGCAATCTGGCTCTTCCGTTCCTCCAGCCTGGGAAACCACTTGTAAACTCGCTCGAGGTTCCTGCCCACATTCCTCATGTTGTGGTGAGCTCCGAGCAGTAGATTGTCGAGTACGCTCATGGATGCGAACACCCCCCGGCCTTCCGGCACCAGGCAAAGCCCGGCCCGGACATTCCTGTCCGCCGGAACTCCGCTGATCGATTTACCCTTGAAGGTTATATCTCCCGATTTGGGGGTGTTGATTCCCAGAGAGGTCTCCAGCAGCGTGGTCTTCCCCGCTCCATTGGCTCCGATCAGGACTACGATCTCTCCGCGATGCACCTCGAGGTTCACATCTTTCAGGGCATTGATCTGTCCATAGGCAACCGAAAGGCTCTTCAACTGCAGCAGCACCTCACTCTGCGCCAAGATACGCCTCCAGGACCTTCGGGTTTTTCTGGATATCCTCGGGGACTCCGGCGGCGATCGTCTCGCCGAAGTTGAGCACCGTAACCCAGTCGGAGAGATTCATCAGCATCTTCACATCGTGACTGATCACCACCACGGTTATCCCCATCTCCCCGATGCGGCGGATCACATCCTCGACCAGCTCGGTTTCCTGTGATCCCATACCGCTGTTCGGTTCATCGAGCAGGACGATCTTCGGTTTGGAGACAAGAGCACGGGCGATCTGCACGAACTGGCGTTCCGCCCACACCAGATCCACGGCCCAGCGATCGGCGTCTTTCTCCATACCGACCAGGGCCAGGGCTTCCCGGGCCGCCTCCTCTATTTGCCTCTCGATCACCGAGCGCCTGAAGGGAAGCCTCAGAAAAATATCGAGCAGATCGCGGGAACGGAAACTATAGGACCCTGCCATGACGTTTTCCAGCACGGTAAGGTTGGAAACGAGCTTTCCTCCCTGGAAGGTGCGGCGGACGCCCATCCCGGCGATTACGTGGGGCTTGAGTCCCGTAAGAGTGTCCGATTCCAATTGAATCGTCCCGCCCTCCGGCACCAGATGACCTGTGATGCAGTTGAAGAGAGTGGTCTTGCCCGAGCCATTGGGACCGATGATCCCATGAACCCGATTCTTTTCGATGTCGAAGCTGACCTCTTTGAGGGCTCGCAGAGCCCCGAAGGACTTACTCACCCCGCGAATCGAAAGCATGGATCTATACCGTCTTTGTATCGCATTAATATTCCATCGTGAATAGGTGCCAAATATAGACAATACTATATTCCTCGTCAAGAATGGACGTGTCCCCATTTACACCTGTGCTTGTCGCGGTTTTTCGCTACCGTATGACAACCATTTGACCTCCCGGTCTGAAAAGACTACGCTATGCATGTCCGAAAACTCGATCCCGGAAAAAGACTGACATGCAATGAAGCTGGTCGTCTTTATATTGAACAAGGAAGATCTCCTCGACGAAGTGCTGGCCGCCTACGTGGAGGCGGAGGTACCCGGAGCCACAATTCTGGATTCCGAAGGAATGGGACGGTTTCTCACCTACGAAGTACCCCTGTTCGCCAGCTTCAAAGAGTTCATGAAAGGAAACAAGCCTTATAACAAAACGATTATCTCGGTCGTGGATAAAGAAGACAAGGTGAAAAAGCTCGAGGAGTTGATCGAGAAAGTATGCGGGCCTCTGAGCGAACCGGGGACGGGAGTGCTCTTCTCGGTTCCCATCGACTACGTGCGGGGCCTGCGCAAGCTTGAGGAGGATTCATGAACGCCCTGGCGGATCTGCTGGAGATCGGCACCATCAAGCTGGAACTGGAAGCGCGGAAAAAGAACGAGGCCCTTCAGGAATTGGTCGAGCTTCTTCATCGGTCCGGCAGGATCGAAGATCCGCAAACCGCCCTGAACGGCTTGATCGACCGGGAAAAGCTATCCAGCACGGGGATCGGTTCAGGGATAGCCATTCCCCACCTGCTCAGCCCCGACGTGAAGCGGACCTTCATGGCTTTCGGACGCAAACGGGAAGGCCTGCGCTTCGACTCCGTGGACAACCAGCCGGTGACCCTTATCTTCCTGGTGGTGGGACCGAAGCAGCAGGAATACGCCCACCTGCGGCTGCTGAGCCGCATGTCCCGGTTGCTCCACGATGACGGCTTCCGCCGGAGTCTGCTGGAGGCGGATACACCCGAGGAGATCCTACAGATCCTGCGCTGGGAAGAGGAGAAGGAGGGTTAGATGGACGTGTTCCAGAAGTGGAAAATCGTGCGCATCGTCATGACCGTTCTCTACCTGATGGGCGGCTGGCTGCTGTTCACCGGCACTGTGGCTGCTTTTCCCCTGCTGCTCGGCTTGTTGTTTTCCTCGGTCATCGCTCTTCTAACCTACCATTTGTTCATAGAGGAGCAGGAGGCGGCGCGCAGAGCCCTCATTCCCCGGATCTACCTGCTGATCGGATACCTGGTTCTCATCATGGTTAAGGTGTACATCGCTTCCTTCCGCATCGCCTGGAAAGTCGTGACCGGTGATATCACACCCAGGATAGTTCACTTCCGCACCCGGCTGCACTCCGACCTGGCTCGCGTGGCTCTGGCTAATTCCATCACCCTGACTCCAGGGACGCTGACCCTGGACCTGGATGAGGATCATCTGGTCGTACATTGGCTGGACGCCTCGACCACGCATTCCGGGTACGCCGCCCGTCTCATTGCCAAGCCGTTCGAGCGCTGGCTTAAAAAAATCTGGGTATAGCACTCAAGGAGGTCGAGCCTCATGGATATAGCGATAATATTGGATACCGCCATCTACTGCCTGCTGGGTGTTGCGGTGTTGAGCCTGATCCGCGTAGTGATAGGACCGGAACCGGAGGATCGGATGATCGGATTGAACCTGACCGCATCCCAGGTCCTGGCCATCCTGGTCCTGGCCGCCCTCAGGCTGGACCAGGCGATCTTCCTGGACGTCGCCCTGGTGTACGCCATCCTCGGCTTCATCGGAATGCTGGCCATCGCCCGTTCGATGCGCAGCGCAGAGGGTTCCTCATGATCTGGGCCGTCGCTGCTTTTCTCCTGCTCGGCGTGTTCTTCGGCATCACCGGAACAATCGGTGTTCTGCGATTCCCCGACGTATTTACCCGCCTGCACGCTGCGGCCAAGTGCAGCACCACCTCGATTTTTTCCATACTTCTGGCCTGTATGCTTTTCAAAGGGTGGGATCCCATGAGCTGGCGCATCATGGTCATTGCTCTGTTTTTTCTGATCACCAGCCCGGTTTCCGCCCACATCATCGGACGCTCGGCCTGGATGAGAGGCCTGATGCCTTGGGGACGAAAACAGCAAACATGATAGTCGTGCTTCTCCTCCTGCTGCTCCTGCTGGCCGCCCTGGTTCTCGGCTTTCGCAACCCCTTGAGCTCGGTTGTCGCGCTGGCGGTCTTCTCTCTGATCTGCGCGCTGCTGTTCTTCGTTCTCAACGCACCGGATCTGGCGATTGCCGAGGCCGCCGTGGGGGCCGGTTTAGCCACGGCCTTGTTCGTCCAGGCGGTTCGAAAAACCGGGAATCGAGGGAGTTAGGGATGAAAAGGATCCTGCTTTGGTGTTCTACCGGTCTTGTCCTCACGGCTCTCGGGATCGTGATGCTGAGCTCAAGTCCCGATTTGCTCACGGGGAGTCGATGGGAGCCGGAGGTCTCTTTCTCATCCGGTCAATCCGAGCGGATGAGAGAGTATTTTTCCCTCCGCGCCGTGGAGGAATCGGGAGCCATCAATTTGGTCTCTGCGATCTACCTTGGATACAGGGCGTTTGACACACTGGGTGAAACAATAGTGCTGGTCCTGTCCGTTGCCGGAGTGCTCCTGGTGAGCGGAGCCAGACAATGAAAGAATCGACAATCGTGGACCTGGTCTCCCGCAAGCTCGTTCCCTACATCCTGCTGTTCGGCCTCTACCTGATCTCCTACGGACATCTGTCGCCGGGAGGAGGCTTTCAGGGAGGAGTAGTGCTTTCCTCCGCGATCCTGCTTCTGTGCCTGGCGCGGGGAGTGAAAGCGACCCGCCTGCTGTTCACCTCCAGGGCCGTCGGCGCTCTGGAAATTGCGGCCTTCACCCTCTTTTTGGTCATGGCCGCTGCGGGAATGGCCGTGGGCGTTTCCTTTCTGGGTAACTTTCTGCCCCTGGGCAGGATCGGAGAGGTGCCCAGCGCCGGCTTCATCCTATTCCTCAATCTGGTGATCGGCCTGGAAGTCGGGGCGGGCATCACGCTGATCTGCTTCGCCCTGCTCGAGGAAGACTGACCCGTGGCCGGAACGATCATCCTGCTGCTGATCCTGACCGGCACGGCCGGAGTGATCCTGGCTGACAATCTGATTAAAAAAATCATGGCCCTAAGTATCCTGAACAGCGCGGTGGTGATCCTGTTCGTCTGGGCCGGGTCCCTGAGCGGAGACGAGGCGCCCATTCTGCTGGCAGGGGTCCGGGATATCGTCGATCCGCTGCCCCAGGCGGTGATGCTGACCGCAATCGTTATCGGCATTTGTGTAACCGCCCTAGCCCTGGCCTTCGTGCTGCGGATCTACGACAGCTGGGGCACGGTCAGCAGGCGCGAACTGGAAAGCTTGAGGAACAAAAACGATGGCTGAGGCGCTTGCCCTGCTGATTCTGCTGCCCTTCGCCGCCAGCCTTCTCTGCCTCCTGGCCCGCTTTCACCGTCGACTGCTGCTGGCTCAAGTCGTTGCCGCCTTCTCGGTGGCGGGAATCCTTCTGATCCTCGCCTTGCTTTTTCCGATTGTTCGCAGCTCGGCCCAGATCACCTATGCCATGGGCGGCTGGACCGAACCGCTGGGCATCACTCTCTATCTCGACGGCCTTGCCTGGACCGCCTCGATCATGGGAACGGTCGTTGGGCTCTGCGCTCTGCTCTTCGCCTTCGGTGAACGCCGCTACAAAAGCGATTTCTACTTCTTCTTTCTCATGCTCCTGGCCGGAATGGAGGGGGTGATCCTTACCGGAGACTTGTTCAACATGTTCGTGTTCATCGAGATCGTATCGATCTCTTCTTATCTGCTGGTCGCCTATTCGCTGGATCCTGCCAACCTCTGGGCTAGCCTTCGCTACCTGCTGCTCAGCTCCCTTTCCATCGCGGTGTTTCTCCTTGGACTGTTTCTGGTCTACCGTTCTACCGGTACGTTCTCCCTCCGGTTGATCCAAGCCAGCCTGAGCACCGGCGGCGGGAACGTTTCAACGGCGGCAGCCGCCTCGGCTGTCGGCGCCGGCAAAGCCTTGGGCCTGGCCGCAGCGGCCCTTACCGTCGGCGCAGGCCTGAAGGCCGCTTTCGTGCCGCTGCACACATGGCTCCCCGATGCCCATGCCGCGGCTCCGCATCCGGTTTCGGCACTGTTGTCCGGGGTGATGATCAAGATATCCTTCCTGGCGGTCTGGCGGATCCTGTCCGCCCTATCGGCCAATGGCATCCAGGCGCTGTTCCGGTGGCTCGGTCCCCTCACCGCGCTGCTGGCCGTGATCCTGGCCCTCAGTCAAACCGACAGCAAACGGCTCCTGGCCTTTCACTCCGTGTCCCAGATGGGTCTGATCACGGCGGCCTTCGGAGCAGCCGCGGGCGCGGGCTCCGCCGGCCTGACCGCCTCCCTGGCCCACATCATCAGCCACTCCCAGTTCAAGAGCCTGCTGTTCCTGTCGGTCGGTGCGGCCATCCACATGACCGGAAAGCGGAACCTGCAGCAAAGAGGAACCGTCTCCCCGCCGCCCTGGCTGATGCCCTTCTTCCTGGTTGGAGCCCTCTCGATCAGCGGGCTGCCCCCCTTCAACGGGTATGTCAGCAAAACCCTGATTGTATCGCTGTTCAAGGCTTCCCCGCTGCTGGGAACAGCCCTTCGCCTGACCGCCATCGGGACGGCCGCTTCCATGCTCAAGTTGTCCGGGATGTTCCGCCGGAGCAGGATGGAACCGCTCCCGGCTACCGGGACGGCTGCACAATCCGGGAGACCCGATCTTTCTCCCCTCTGTCTGATCGCCCTGTCCCTGCTCGCCCTCCTCTGCCTGGCCGGAGGACTGGCGCCCCGTTTCCTTATGCAATCCCTGGTCGTTCCGGCCGTGGGAACTCCGGAGGCCAGATTTCACTCGGTCTATACGGCCCGGCACCTGATCGAATCAGGGATCCACGCGGCCCTCGCCGTGGGACTGTACCTGCTGGCACGCACCAGTACAGCGCGCATCATGTTGAGGTGGATCAAAGGCCTCCGTCTTTCCCTGGACGGGTCCCTTCTCCTGGTCGTGGTTGCGGTGGTCCTGTTTGCCGTGCTGGGCATCGTTCATGGATGAGGATTCTACCAGACCCTGTTTTCTAAATGAGAGGCAGCCGGCGTACTCACGAACAGCTTCTAGTTGATACATATGGACTCACAGTCGCTTTCATAGTATCCTGCAATTCCTTGCTGCTCAGGCTGGAATCGGATCTCGGTTCGACTCTAATGGGCATGACCATCAGCGATATGGGAAAATCATTCATTTGGTTCGATCTCGGTTATACTCTGCTCTATCTGAAACGGGAAGAACCTTTCCTGGAAATACTGCGGGAGTTTGATCTGGATGCCGATCCCCATGAGGTGGAGCGTATTTTCCACCTCACCGACAAACACTTCATGCGCGAGTATCCGGGCCTCTTCGGGGGCGACAGACGCCACTATATGCCCTGGTACTTCGGCGTGATACAGTACCGCCTGGGGTTGCGGTTTGATCTGTGCCGGTTTTTTCAACGGTGGCAGAAGCGTATCGGGACCCAGGTCGATTCGTGGCATCCCTATCCCTTTACCGTGGATGTTCTGGAGGATCTCAGAAAAAAAGGATACCGGATGGGTATCATATCAAATTGGGACGACAGCGCCAGAGCGATTCTCAAGAAACATGGTCTGGATCGTTTTTTCGAACACGTTATCATCTCCTCGGAAGTCGGATCGGAGAAACCCGATGCCGAGATCTTTCATAAGGCAATAGAAGCGGCTTCCATTGATCCCGGTGAATGCATCTATGTCGGAGACAACTACTACGACGATGCGGTAGGAAGCAGAAAAGCCGGGATGGAAACGATTATCGTGAATCGATACGGCGACCTCGGAATCGAAGAGTTGGAAAACTGTTTGGTAATATCCGGCATCCGGGAATTGGAAGAGCAGCTCACCGGGGGAGGGTAGAACTATAGACATCACAATCATAGGTTTCTGGGGGGCCTATCCCGGATGCGGAGAAGCCAGTTCCGGATACCTGGTGACGTCAAAGGGATTCAGCCTGCTGCTGGAATGTGGATCCGCGGTGCTTTCCCTACTGCCCAGGTTTATCGACATTACAAGTCTGGATTCGGTCCTGCTTTCCCACTATCACGCGGACCACGTTGCCGACGTCGGGTGCCTCCAGTACGCCGTCAAAGTCCAGACGGACTTGGGATTGAGAAGCAATCCCCTGCCTCTATACGGACCCGAGGGAGATATCTGCCCGTCCCTCACATACCATGAGTATACACGGGCAATACACATCAATCCCGCTGAGCCGGCACAGATCGGGCCCTTCACCGTTGCCTTCCAGGAAACGAACCATCCCGCGGTCTGCTACGCCATGCGCATCGAAAGCGAGGGTAAATCGCTTGTCTATACGGCAGACACCGGCTGGCACGACGGGCTGGTCGATCTGGCCGCCGGAGCGGATCTTTTACTGTGTGAAACCAGCCTCTACAACCGCTACTTCGGTTGGGTGGACGGACATCTGTCCGCCGGAGAGGCGGGAAAGCTCGCTTCCAAGGCGGGAGTTCACAGAATGGTGCTCACCCACCTTCCCCATTCCGGTGATCATGTTGATCTTCTGAAAGAGGTCGGAGAAGAGTTTTCCGGGCCTGCCGATCTGGCTGCCACCGGTAAGAAGGTGAGCCTCTAGCGGCTCGGGTAAGGCTCTTGCTTTTCTCCGGCGAATCAATAAAATAGACCGTCATGCAGGTTCTCACCTTCGCCCTGCGCCGCTTCGGCCGGTTGCTCCTCACGGTCCTGCTCATCTCTACGATTATTTTTTTCGTCATCCGGGTGATCCCCGGTGATCCGGCACTCGTCATTGCAGGGATCGATGCCACCCAAGAAGACATCCAAGCCATCCGCGCACAACTGGGAACGGACCGCCCGTTGATCATTCAGTATCTCAGCTGGCTGTCGGATATCGTGCGTTTCGACTTTGGAACCTCGATGATTTCAGGCCAGCCGGTCACAGAGCTCATCCTGGAGCGATTTCCCATTACCCTTTCGCTGGCTGTCATGGGGATCGTGATTTCCATCCTCATCGCCATACCTCTGGGGGTGCTCTCCGCCGTTAAGCGCTGGTCATTATGGGATTATCTGGGGATGGTCTTCTCACAAATGGGGATGGCGATACCGAGCTTCTGGCTCGGCATCATGGCGCTGCTGATTTTCGCCGTCAAGATCAAAATCTTTCCGCTGTTCGGAAGCGGCAGCATCCGCCATCTGATTTTACCGGCGCTTTCTCTCGGTATCGCCCGGGCCGCTGTGCTGCTTCGCCTGACCCGGGCTTCCATGGTAGAAGAGCTCAGCAAAGAATACGTGATCACCGCCCGCGCCAAGGGTCTGACCGAGCGCATGGTGAAATTCAAGCATGCTCTGAAAAACGCCCTGCTGCCGGTAATCACCGTCGCCGGAATCCAACTCGGCTACATGCTCGGCGGAGCCATCATCATCGAGCAGGTTTTCTCTCTTCCCGGTCTGGGCCGTCTTTTTCTCTTTGGCGTATATCAGCGGGATTTCCCCCTGATCCAGGGCGGCGTGATATTCATAGCCATAATTTTCTCTTTGATCAACTTTGTCGTGGATCTATTCTACAGCGTCGTAAATCCGAAGATCAGGATCCGGTGATGGAACATCTGCTCGAGATCGAAGGCCTGGAGGTCAGCTTCAACGATACAGCCCATGCGCTTAGGGGAATCGACATGTTCATGGACACCGGCGAGATTCACGGCCTGGTAGGGGAGAGCGGCTCCGGAAAAACGGTCACCTCCACCTGCATAATCGGTCTGCTGCCCGTACCGCCGGGGAAGGTCAACGGCGGATCCATGCTCTTCAAAGGAAGGGAGATTCTTGGCTTGAGCGAGGCGCAGCGCAGGCGCCTTAGAGGCAGAGAGATCGCCGTGGTTTTCCAGGAACCGGCGAGATATCTGAATCCCGCCCTGCGCGTCGGCGAGCAGATAACGGAGATGCTGATTCTTCACCTGGGCCTGGAGAAGCAGCAGGCCGTGGGAAAAGCCCTGGAACTAATCGATCTGGTCGGCCTCAAAGGAGGGAAAAAGATCCTTCGCCGCTACCCGCACGAACTTTCGGGGGGGATGAAGCAGCGCGCCATGATCGCCATGGCTATTTCCTGCAACCCCTCCCTGCTCATTGCGGATGAACCCACAACCGCCCTGGACGTGACGCTGCAGCTGCAGATCCTCAGGCTTATCCAGAGCCTGAAACGGCGGTTCAGCATGGGGATCCTGTTCATCTCCCACGACCTGGCCGTAGTCAACGAGATAGCCGACCGGATATCGGTAATTTATGCGGGCAGGATCGTCGAATCGACTACGAAAGCACGTCTGTTCGATGAGCCGCTTCATCCCTACACCAAGTTGCTGCTGCTGTCGATTCCCGACGCAGGGAAACGGGGAACCCGCCTGAAGACTATCCCAGGTACGGTACCGGATGCGGAGCACATCCCGTCGGGCTGCGCCTTCCATCCCCGCTGTCCCCTGGCCGAAGAGATCTGCCAGCACCAGGATCCGGAAACCGCGAATTACGGAAAAACGGGCGAGCTGCACACGGCTGCCTGCCACATGATCGGGAAAAAATGGATCGATTCTTAGAACTGAAAAGTTTGAGCAAACAGTTCCACGGTCCCGGACTGCTGTCGCAGCACAGGGGGGGAACCCTGGCCGTTGATCGGGTCAGTTTCGGTATAGAAAAAGACACGGTGTTCGGTCTGGTCGGAGAATCCGGCTGCGGCAAGACCACTCTGGCACGAGCCCTCCTGTATCTGGAGGCGCCGAGCTCCGGTGAGATATGGTTCGACGGAACCCTCCTCGGGGATCTCGGCACCAGAGACCTGCGGCGATTCCGCCGCCGCATGCAGATCGTGTTCCAGGATCCGAACAGCGCCCTGAATCCCAAGATGAATATCCTGCACAGCCTGGAAGAAGGCCTGATCAATCTTGGTGTTGCCAAGGATGCACGCCGACGGAGGATCGCCGAGCTTCTCGAGCTGGTCGGGATCTCTCCATCCAACGTGGAACGCTATCCCCATGAGTTTTCCGGCGGTCAGAAGCAGCGCATCGTGGTCGCCCGCGCCTTATCCATGAACCCCGAGTTTCTCGTTCTCGACGAGCCGGTTTCCAATTTGGATGTTTCTATTCAAGCCCAGATCATCAATCTGCTCCTGGACCTCAAAAATGAATTCTCGCTGACCTATCTGTTCA
>Ga0315553_10001592_pt1 | contig 18662 bp, 13 predicted proteins | sample SalMarSW160140MG_FD_203099 | JGI IMG/M metagenome (GOLD analysis project Ga0315553, IMG submission 203099) | Salt marsh sediment microbial communities from the Plum Island Ecosystem LTER, Massachusetts, United States - Salt Marsh Sediment SW1601-40 ... | reverse complement strand
ATGCGATAGCGCCAGTCACGGCGCCGCCGACCGCTCCTTCGGTCACGCTTTCCTTGATGACCGTTAGGTGGACGTATAGTGCTCCGGTTGCCAGACCGATGAGCGGACCTATCCATCCAAAAAGGCAGACGAGGAAGGGGACAACGCTCACGAGAATGCCGAACACCAGTCCGGCTGCCGCGCCGATCAATCCGGCCTTGATTGCTGTATCTGTATCTAGTCTCACGATGAGCCTCCTTAACGAATATATGGTTGAGCAATCGTACGCGCAATTATAGCTGCGATTCGCGTTTGGTGCAATCGCCCTATCCAACGACAGCAACACCCACGATGGGGCAAAGTTGCTCCAACGCCTGGGCAGCAACCTGGCGCTTTGGCGTACCGTATAGTAGAATAGGAACTGGTTGACGCCAAGTGAGTATTCGCGTTTATGCGAGATCGGTGTACAATAGAATCGTGCCCGACATAACTTGGTTCGTCCCTGGCAGGCTCGTCGCCCCCCACGGTCCGCTGACCCGCTACCGCCCTGTCCAGTCCGCCGGGGCAGTAGGAACGTATGTAGAGACCCTCACCCAACCCGGTGAACTGGTGGTTGATCTCTTCTGCCAGGGGCCGGCGGTTGTGCGCGAGGCAGTCTCCGCAGGCCGCCGCGCATTAGGGTTTAGTATCAATCCCATACTTCTCACGATTGTCCGCCTGGGGCTGAGCGTGCGGGATGCTGATGCAGTCAATGCGGTCTTCACCCACCTGGCCGACGGTCTCAAGGGCGACGTCCCCCTGCGCCACCATATGGTCACCCTCTACCGCTCGGCCTGTCCCACCTGTGGTGCCCAAGGTATCGCCGAGTGGTTCGCTTGGGATCGGGATGGACAGTATCCGTTTGAGAAGGCAGTGCGCTGCCCCGATTGCGAGGACGTGCAGGAGGGAGAGATCGACGACGAGGACATCGAATCGGTCCGTCGTTTCCAGTCCCGAGGGTTGACCTACTACCATGCCTTGAACCGGGTGGCGCCGCTCGATCACCCAGCGCGGGATCGGGCGGCTGAACTGGTCCAATTGTACACTCCCCGCAACCTCTCGGCGCTGATGGACCTGGCTATGCGGATAGAAAAGCTGGAGGCTGACGAAAAGACGCTTCTCGCTTTGACCGGTGCGCTGCTCGACTGCTTTGACGCTGGCAGCAGCCTCGATCCGTACGATGAGGAGCGTTTGCGCCCGCGCACGCTCCGTATCCCCTCCCGCTTTGTCGAGCGGAACGTGTGGCTGCTTTTCGAGGCTAGCTTGTCGCGGCTTTTGGCAGAGGAGGTTTCCGTCTCAGGTCAGCCAGTCTCGGATGTCGGCGCGTTGGTGCGAGGCGAAGCGGGTGGATATGGATTGGTCAGACGGGCGGCCCGAGACGTGGGAAAGACCATCCCCCAGGGAGGTGCTGCGCTTTTGTTTGTCGATCCACCCCGACCCGACGCGGTCTTTTGGGCACTTTCGGCGTTGTGGGCAGGGTGGCTGTGGGAATCGCCGGCGGCCCAGGGCCTGCGTCCCTTTCTGCGCCGCCGGCGATTCGATTGGGACTGGCACTGCCATATGCTGCAGGACGCGCTGGCAGCAGTTGGCCCACTGCTTGCGCCTGAGGGACACCTGATCGTGCCATTCTCCAGTCCAGAAGAAACACTGCTCGAATCAGTCTTTATAGCGGCCAGTGGTGCAGGCTTCAAACTGGCCGCCTGGGGGTACAGTCCCGAAGTTGGCTATCGGCTGGTCTGGCGCTGGAAGGCGTCGGTCGCACCGCCCGTGGTGGCAGATGATGCCCCTACGCTGGAACGCGAGTTGATGACGGCCGTACGGGAGCGGGTGCTCACCACGCTGCAGGAGCGTGGTGAGCCGACGGGATGGCCGCTGCTGCGCGGCAGCGCGTACGCAGCGCTCGCCGAACGTGGGCTGCTGGCCCGTGTGGCCGCCGTCTATAGGGAAGACGGCAAGGAAGGAGACAGGGATTGCGGCCGGGCTTTTGCGTTTACGACCAGTGCAGTCCGTCGTGCCCTCGGGGACATTTCGCTAGCCCAACTTCTTGGTGAGGATGAACAGGAGGGTGGATTGTGGTGGCTGGCGGACCCGAGTTCCGAAAGTGAGCCCTTGGCCGATCGAGTTGGGCATCAGGTGTGGGATTTGTTGGCCCAACGTCCGGTCTGGGATTCAGAGGAATTGGTTAATGCGGTCTATGCTCGATTTCCTGGCCCCCTCACGCCTGATCTGTCGCTGGTGCTGGTCTGTATCGACTCTTACAGCATGCCGGAAAATGGGACCCTGCGTCTCCGTCCTGAGGATGATCCCAAGCGTCGTTCTGCAGAACGCAAGATGCAGCGGGACAACCTGGCGGCCCTGGGCAAGCGGTTGGGCTTTGGGGTGAGGCGGCACGGGGGTTGGGATGTACGTTGGCGATCTGAGGGGCGGGACGTGTATGTCTTTCGCATCTCGGTCGCGTTGGACGTGGGGTGCCATCTTTTGACCAGGCGAGCGGTGGACGAAGGAGCACAGCGCTGCCTGGTTCTGCCGGGCGGGCGGGCAGGGCTGGTCAGCTTCAAGTTACAACGGGATCCACGCCTGACCCAAATCGTGGAATTGGAGGGGTGGCAGTTTGTCAAGTTTCGTCACTTGCGCCGCCTGCTCGCCGAGGGGGATCTGGATAGGCATGCTCTCAAAACAGTGCTGGGCCTTGACCCCATCGTGGAGCAGGAGACGGCCCAGATCCCACTGTTCTAGGATACACAGATTGGGTAACCGTCGCGCTGGCAGGGCTGTGTCGATCGCCAATGAACCGGCGCGCCAGCTTGTCAGTAAATATGTCACAGGAGTCCATCAATGAAAAAGCTGTACCTGGTCGCACTGATCGTGCTAACTCTACTGACCTTGGTCTCGCTGGCACTCAACGGGGTGGTCATCTTTGGGCTGCTGCGTGCCCAAGAGGTCGCTCTGGATGCCCAACAGGTCGGTCTGGGCGTGGTGACTGAGGCTCGCTCTGCCATCACCGACGTGGGTGACGATACCTTTACCTACACCTTCGAGGTCAAGCAGGATATCCCGGTGGAGACGAGTGTTCCATTCAGGGAGGAAGTCATCGTCCCCATTCGAGCCACTATTCCTATCTCGACGGTTGTGATCATCCCCGTCAACGCCGGATTGCTGGGCACCTTTGATATCGACGTGCCCGTCCGCACGCTCATTCCGGTGAATCTGGACATCACCGTGCCGATCAGCCATACGGTGGACATTGCCACCGTGGTCCCGCTCGATGTAGACGTGCCGATCGAGATTGCACTCGCCGAGACGCCGCTTGTTGACTACATCGTTGAGCTGGATGCCGGCTTGGCTAGTCTAGAGGAGGCCCTGGTCCAACTGGAGGAGAAACTGACCGTTCCCCTCGTTGGCAAAGTCAAAAAGTGGTTTCGTATCCCATAGGGCAGTGGACTATGACACTCGTCACTTTACAACCAGGCGGGAAAAGGGTATCATGAGGATGGGTCCGTTGCGGCGATTCAATACCCTCTATAGCTCGGAAGCGTGATGCTTGGGGCACAAGCATTGGTGACCGTCTGCGCCAGGTTCGTTCATACTAGCATCATCGCCCAAGACTGGAAAAAACTTGCCCGGTTCTACGAGCAGGTCTTTGGGTGCACGCCCGTACCGCCCGAGCGACGGCTCTCCGGACAGTGGCTAGAGGATGGAACGGGGGTTCCCGGAGCCGTGATAGAGGGGATGCACCTGCGTCTGCCCGGATTGGGGGAGCAGGGACCGACGTTGGAGATATTCCAGTATCATCGGCAATTGGAACCCCAGGAAACCGCGATCAACCGGCCGGGATTCGCGCACATCGCTTTTGCAGTAGATGATGTCAAAGCGGCCCGAGAGGCGGTGATAAAGGCCGGCGGGGGAGTCGTCGGGGAGGTTGTTACCGCGACTATTTCCGGTGCTGGGGAGATCACGTTCGTCTATATGACTGATCCGGAAGGAAACGTCATTGAGTTGCAGCAGTGGTCGCGCTGATACAAGCGCGTTTTCCGGCGTTGTTGTCACGGTGGGTATCTTCGGAACTCGCCGTGGGTATCTTGGTATAAGGAGGAGCAATGGCAAAAGGCATGGTGATCATTGACCAGGATCGCTGCAAGGGGTGCGGGCTGTGTGTGTCCGCCTGCCCCAAGCAGGTCCTCCAACTGGCAAAGGGACGGTTCAACGCCAAAGGATATCGACCGGTCGAAAAGGCCAATCCCGAGGCGTGCATCGGGTGTGCCACCTGCGCCACAATCTGCCCCGATGTCGTTTTCACCGTATATCGACAGAAACGGAAGCCCAAGCGGGCGGTTGCCGCTGTGTAGGAGGTGAAACAGAGAATGGCAAAAGAACTGATCGAAGGAAACGCTGCTATCGCTGAGGCCGCCATACGGGCTGGCGTGGAGGCTTTCTTTGGCTACCCCATCACACCGCAGACAGAAGTACTGGAACATTTTTCCAAGCGCCTACCTGAAGAGGGACGGGTCTTTCTCCAGGCCGAAAGCGAGGTCGCTTCGATCAACATGGTCTATGGTGCAGCCTGTGCCGGCGCGCGGGTGATGACCTCGTCCTCCAGCCCTGGCGTCAGCCTGATGCAGGAGGGAATATCATACATCGCCTGCTCCGAAGTGCCGGTGGTAGTGACCAATATCATGCGCGGCGGGCCGGGCCTGGGCAACGTCCAACCAGCGCAGGGGGACTATTTTCAGGCGGTCAAGTCCGCCGGCCACGGCGACTATCATATGATCGCCCTGGCAGCTTCAAGTGTACAAGAAGCGATTGACCTGATGGTGCTGGCTTTCGATCTGGCGGACAAGTATCGCACCATCGTCATATTCATCGCCGATGGCGCCATCGGCCAGATGATGGAGCCAGCCGAGATGCCCCCCATGCGCCCCGTCCGTTCGCCAGCGGAGCGCGCCTCTTGGGCGCTCACCGGCGCTAAAGGAAGGGAGCACAACATCATCACCTCGCTCTATCTAGGAGCCGAGAACCTGGAACAGGTCAATTTGCGCTTGCAGGCCAAGCTCAAAAAGATCGCTGAAAACGAGGTGCGTTGGAAAGAGTATAGCACCGAAGACGCCGACTTTTTGCTTGTCGCTTTTGGCACTGTGGGCCGCATCTGCCAGACGGTGGTCAGGGAAATGCGCGCTCAAGGGATGAAGGTGGGACTTTTGCGGCCCATCACCCTGTGGCCCTTCCCCAGCGCCCGCATCGCCGAGTTGACCAGACGGGTCAAGGGCATTCTGACGGTAGAGATGAACGCCGGGCAAATGGTCGAGGACGTGCGACTGGCCGTCGAGGGGGCCTGTCCGGTGCGGTTCTACGGGCGAATGGGGGGCGTCATCCCACTGCCCGACGACATCATGCCCGAACTGGAAAAGTTGGACGCCGAGATCGCGGGCAGGAAGGAGGTCAAATAATGACAATCACCGAAATCCCTGCCGATATGGAACTGGTCTACGAGTATCCCGAGAGCCTGACCAAGGCCTATACGCACTACTGCCCCGGTTGTACTCATGGCATCATCCATCGCCTCATCGCCGAGGTGCTGGACGAGCTGGATGTGCGCGAAAAAACCATCGGAATTGCGCCGGTGGGATGCTCTGTGCTGGCATATTATTACTTTGACGTGGATATGGCGGAGGCAGCCCACGGCCGCGCCCCGGCGATGGCAACCGGCCTCAAGCGTGTCAGTCCGGACAAGGTCGTTTTCACTTACCAAGGTGATGGCGACCTGGCGTCTATCGGCATCGCAGAGATCGTCTACGCAGCCAATCGAGGGGAAATGCTTACCACCATCTTTGTCAATAACGCTGTCTATGGCATGACCGGCGGGCAGATGGCGCCGACCACGCTGCCGGGCCAGGTGACCACCTCGTCGCCGACGGGGCGGGACGTCGAGACCGCCGGTTTCCCGATGAAGATGGCCGAGTTGCTGGCGGTGTTGCCGGGTGCAGCCTACGTCACCCGGCAGTCGGCGTTGGATGTGCCAGGAATACGGCGCACCAAGAAGGCGATCAAGGTGGCCTTTCAGACCCAATTGGCCGGGCTAGGCTTCTCGATGGTTGAGATCATCTCCACGTGCAACACCAACTGGCATATGGGTCCATTGAAGGCGATAGAATGGGCCGAGGAGCATATGGTGGCATACTTTCCACTGGGCGACACCAAGGTGGCCGATGCAGTGAAAGCACTTAGGGGGGGAAAGTAACGATGCAGCAAGAGATCATCGTTTCCGGCTTCGGCGGGCAGGGGACTCTATTCGCCGGGCAGTTGCTGGCTTACGCCGCGATGGATAACGGGTATCACGTGACTTGGATTCCCTCGTATGGTCCGGAGATGCGCGGTGGTAAGGCCCGCTGCACCGTCGTCATCTCTGACGGGGAAATTGGCTCGCCCCTGGTGCGGCGACCCAGTGCAGCCATCGTGCTCAATATTCCCTCGATGGAGGCATTTGAACCAGCCGTCAAACCTGGCGGTGTGCTGGTTGTGAACAGTTCACTGGTGCCCCAGAAGAGCGAGCGTGACGACATCCGCATCGTCTATGCACCCGCCAGCGATATGGCAACCGAGTTGGGCAACGTCCGTATGGCCAATGTCATCTGCCTGGCGGCACTGGTGGAGGTCACCGGTGTCGTGTCCCTGCAGGCGGTGAAGCAGGCACTGGGCGATCATCTGCCGGAGCGACACCGCCGGTTGCTGGGACTGAACAACGAGGCCATGGACAAGGGCGCAGCGTTGGTCAGGGATGAGGTTTGATCTGTCGGGTAGTTCCAGTCACCGCTCAAGGGTTGGCAAGTGAGCGCGGGCGGTGGCTAGTGGCCATCCGCCGACGACAGGTCATATGGGGAGGTATGTCCGATGACGGTGATAAGTGGGGTGAATCCGAGGCTCATCGATGGTGACGATATTCATCAACCGGAGAAAATCCCAGCCGATCTGGATGGTGTGGAGGTGCTGGAGCCTGATGGATATGATCCGAGTCCGCGTATTCCAACCTGGGGGCGTCGCGCTACCGTCATTGTCATGGGGTTGGTTTTGGTGGGCGTTGCCGCTTCCGTCCTTGCCATGACCTACCTGGAAGGTTCGTGGTGGTACACATACGACAGCGATCAAGCCTTGGATGCTGCAGCTCGTGCGCGTGTCGTGACAGTACGGGACGATGTGAACGCTTTGGGTGACATGCCTGAGGTGGTGGCGTGGTTGAATGCGGCGCTGAATCCCGATGCCCATCCCACCGATGTGCGGACCTCTCTGATGGTGGCGCAGCAGGCACTCCAGGAGGCCGATGATCTACGCCTGACGGAGGCTGCTTACGAGTTGCGAGCGGTCATCCAGTTGATACGAGGGGATTCCCTTGAGCCGACGACCACCGACGAGTTTGAGCCCAAGTTGGAGTGGCCCTGGTAAGCGTATGTATCGTCAAGTCGTCGTCCCGCTCGATGGATCGGAACTGGCTGAGGGTATACTGCCCTATGTCACAGAGGTGATTGGCAATCGGGGTGGTCAGGTGCAGTTGCTCTCCATTGCTCCAGCTCCAAAGGGAATCACCTCAACAGCTCGAACCGCATCATCTTCCCCACCTAACGCACCGGAGGAGGGGCAGGAAACGGGGCGGGAATTGGAGACGTATTTGTTTGCTGTGGCGACGCGACTGGAGCCTATCGCAGGTGATGTACGGGCCAGTGTGCGTTTTGGCCAGCCAGCCGATGAGATACTGGCCTTTGCCAGCGATATCGGTGCTGACTTGATCGCCATGTCCACACATGGCCGTTCTGGCATCAGCCGATGGGTCTTTGGTAGCGTGGCCGACCGGGTATTGCGGGGGGCGATGTGCCCGGTGCTCCTGGTACGGGCTGGGCAGGCGCCCGCGCTACCTCTGTATCGGCGCATCGTGGTTCCGCTCGATGGCTCCGAATTGGCGGAGCAGGTGGTGCCCTATGTAAAAGGACTCGTACGTCCTCATCATACCCGCATCTTTCTTGTCTCAGTTTTGACGACCGGGTTGGCCGATCGTACGGTGACCCTGCTGACGAGTTATCCTCCGGGGTTCCAGCTTGCCACGACGGCGCTTGATTACGCTGAAGCCCAGATACAGGCATATCTACGCAGCGTGGCTGCGGCGCTTCGGGAACAGGTGGCAGCCGTACATATCGCCGTCCGACGGGGTTCACCGGCCGATGAAATCCTGACCTACGTTGATGAGGTCGAGGCCGATTTGATCAGCATGACCACTCACGGTTTTTCTGGATCCAGCCAGTGGGTGTACGGGAATGTAGCGGGCAGGGTGCTTCAAGGAGCACGCAGCCCTGTGCTTCTGGTTCGTCCTAGCTTTCAACAGGGAGGAAATCGAGCATGAACTTTGGCATACCCAAGGAACGCCGGGAGTTGGAACTTCGGGTGGGGTTGACCCCATACGGAGTTGATCTACTTACCCGTGATGGTCACGTGTGTTATGTTGAGAAAGAGGCGGGATTGGGGGCTGGCTTTACTGATTACCACTATGAAAAAGCTGGCGGACGGATCGTCTATTCTGGCGAAGAGGTGTATGGCCGGTCTGATGTGGTGCTCAAGGTGGGACGGCCTACCCGAGAGGAAATGGATTGGCTCCGGGAGGGACAGATCGTCGCTGGCTTTATGCATCTGGCCGCCGCTCGCCGCCGCACCATCGAGGTGATGTTGGAGAAGAGCATTACGGCCGTTGCTTATGAGACCATCGCGAGGGATGACGGGACTTTGCCGGTCTTGCGGACGATGAGTGAAGTGGCCGGCCGTATGGCTCCGCAGTTGGCTGCTACCTTTCTGCAGAGTGACCACGGTGGCCGAGGTGTGCTCCTCAGTGGCGTGCCTGGCATCCCGCCGGCCAGGGTTGCGGTCATTGGTGGCGGTATACTGGGCACGAACGCGGCCCGCACGTTTCTTGGATTTGGGGCCGATGTGTTTGTCCTCGACCGTGATCTGGAGAGACTCCGTGAACTCGACCAAGAATTTGGAGGGCGCATTACGACGATGGTCTCCTATCCGTTCAACGTCGCTCGGGTGGCTCGGTTTGTCGAGGTACTCGTCGGCGCAATTCTGACGCCTGGTGCCAGAGCTCCTGTTGTCGTTACCAGGGAAATGGTGCGCTCGATGAAGCGGGGAGCCGTCATTCTGGACTTTAGCATTGATCAGGGTGGATGCGTCGAGACCAGTCGGCTGACCACGCTGCGAGATCCGATTTTCATCGCGGAAGGGGTCGTTCATTTCTGTGTCCCCAATGTGCCGGGATCGGTTCCTCGCACGGCAACCCACGCCTTCAATAATGCTATCTGGCCCTACCTGCGCCAAGCAGCCAGTGTGGGCCTGGATCAGGCAATCCAGGACATGCCTGCGCTCGCCCGGGGGATTGCTGTAAGAGATGGAGAGATCGTGAACGAGGTTCTGGCGGCAGCCCACTGCGCCGGAGTGGAAGAGGCGTTATGAGCTGGACAAGGACCTACGAGAGCCGCGTCACCACTGCGGATGAAGCTGTCAAAGCGATCAAGTCGGGCGACCGTATCTTTTTGACCGGCAATTGCAGCGTGCCACAGAAGTTGATGGCGGCACTGGTGGCATATGCCCCGGCACTCGAAAACGTCGAGATATGCCACGCCCTCACTATCGGGTCGAGTGATTACGTCGCACCAGAGATGGAGGGCCACATCCGAGCCAATTCGCTTTTTATCGGCCCCAACGTGCGCAAGGCGGTGCAGGAGGGACGGGCCGACTTTACCCCTGTGTTGCTTTCAGAGTTCACTCTGCTGTTCAAGAACAATGTCCTGCCCTTGGACGTTGCCTTTGTCCATCTCTCGCCGCCCGACGAGCACGGCTTTTGCTCATATGGCATTGAGACTGGATTGACCAAGTCACCGGCCGAGGCGGCCAGCATCATCATCGCCGAGGTCAACGAGAACATGCCTCGCTGTCTGGGCGATTCCTTTATCCACGTCAGTCGGCTGGACTATATCGTGCCCGTGGACTATCCGCTGTTGGAGCTGCCAATGGCCGAGGGTGGACTGTCGGATGTGCACGTCAAGATCGGTGGGCACATTGCCGAACTGATCCCCGACGGAGCGACAATGCAGATGGGCATCGGTGCAATTCCCGACGCCGTGCTCAATTTCCTGGGCGACAAACGTGACCTGGGCATCCACACCGAGCTGTTCTCAGATAGCGTGATTGATATGGTGGAAGCTGGCGTGATCACCAACGCTCGCAAGACGTTACATCCTGGCAAAATCACGGCTGGCTTTATGCTGGGCACGAAGCGGCTCTATGCGTGGGTGGACGACAACCCGCTCATCGATCTGCACCGGACTGAGTATGTCAATGATCCCTTTGTCATCGCCCAGAACCACCGGCAGGTGGCGATCAACTCGGCTATCGAGGTCGATCTGACGGGGCAGGTGTGCGCTGACTCTATCGGCCCCAAGCTTTACAGTGGCGTGGGGGGGCAGCTTGATTTTATCTATGGTGCGTCCCTCTCCGACGGTGGTGTTCCCATCATTGCGCTGCCGGCGACAGCAAAAGGGGGCTCATTGAGTCGCATTGTGCCGATGCTCAAGCAGGGAGCGGGTGTTGTCACCTCTCGCTATCACGTCCATTATGTGGTAACAGAGTATGGTGTGGCAGACCTGTATGGGAAGACGATCCGCCAGCGAGCGCAGGCGCTGACCAGTGTCGCTGCGCCCCAGTTTCGGGACGAGCTGACGCGCACGGCGAAGGAACTGCATTACATCTGACGTTGTCCTCGTAACGTTGTACTCTCTCAACAAGTGGGGGATGTATGGAAGGAAGCCGAATGTGGCAAAGTCGGCTGTGTGTACTGGAAAACGGGAATGCTAGTTGTCATGTCGAAGGAACTGTGCCAAGAGTGGAGGTACAAACGATGAAAACCAGGCGTATGATTATCTCGTCCGTTTTGGGTCTAGGTATGGCGATAGCCCTGGCGTGGTCGTTGGGCGGTGGGAAGGCGCTGGCTGCGCTACAGGCCGCGTCCGCCCCACCTGCGCCAGGCATCACAGAGGGGAGCCAATCCGGCGACACTATGGAGGTTCTCGACACCCTGGCTGGTGAACTGCACGTGTGCATTACGTGTACCTACACCACCGTCCAGGCCGCCGTGGACGCCGCGGCCGATGGCGATGTGATAAAAATCGCCGCTGGCATCTATACGGGTGTGCTGACGCGGGATGGCGTCACCCAGACGGTCTATGTCAGCAAGACCGTGAGTATTCGGGGTGGTTATACCACCACCGACTGGATGACGTTCGATCCACAGGCCAACCCGACGACGTTGGATGCCGAAGGTGAAGGACGTGTGTTCTACATCGCTGGGGACATCAGTCCTACTGTCGCGGGCCTGCGGGTCACCGGCGGTGACGCGGCGGGACTGAACGGCGGTTTTGGGGGAGGCGATGCCGGCGGTGGGATGTACATCGTGGACGCCACTGCTGTTGTCAGCAACGTCCAGGTGTTTGGCAACGCTGCCCACCTCGGTGGTGGACTGTATCTGCACCACAGCTCTGCCACACTCAGCGGCAATACCATCAAATCCAATACCATCACTGACCGGGGCGGCGGCGTGTATCTGTATGGCAGCGATGCCACACTGATCTCAAACACCATCGTCTACAACAGGGCCGACGGTCAGGGTGGAGGACTGCATCTGCGGGAAAGCAGCGCCACGCTCATTGCCAATACTGTGATGTCCAACACTGCCAGCTTTGAGGGCGGTGGTCTGTACCTTGTTGAGGGTAGTCCCACGCTCGTTGGGAACGCCATCGTTGCCAACGTGGCTAACACCGATGGGGGTGGGCTATATCTTTGGAACAGTGACCCCACGCTCAGCAGCAATACCATTGTCGGCAACCGTGCGACCCTCGGCGGTGGCCTGTACGTGAGGGAAAGCAACCCTCGGTTGAGCAGCAACATCGTGGCTGACAACCAGGTTGCCACCAACGGCAGTGGCCTGTACGTCGAGGCTTCCTCTCCTCGGTTGTGGCACACCACCATCGCCCGCAACACCGGCGGTGATGGCAGCGGGCTCTATGTTACCGACGATGGGACCACCTACAGCACGGTCGGCTTGACCAACACGATCCTGGTGAGCCAAACAGTGGGCATTGTAGCTACGGCGGACAATACCGCTACGCTGGAGGCCACGTTATGGGGCGATGGAGCCTGGACCAACGCCGCTGATATGGGGGGGGCAGGGACCATTCTGACCGGAACCTCCAACTTCCGCAGTGACCCGCTGTTTGCGGATCCCAGTGCTGGAGACTATCACCTCAAGGATGGCTCGGAGGCTATCGACAACGGAGTTGATGCTGGCACTGGATCTGATGTGGACCTTGACCTGCGGCCCATCGGTACGGGGTTTGACATTGGCGCGGACGAATTCCCGGTCGTCATCACGACCAGCCAGAGTGTCTCCGCCACCTTGGTCTACACCGATCCCCAGGGCACTACCGTCGAGATCCAGATTCCGGCTGGGGCAGTGACGGATGTAATCAGGCTTGTCTACACGCCGAAGGATCCCCAAACTGCCCTCCCGCTTCCCAAAGGCCTGGTTCTAGGGACTCACGTCTTTGACCTGGATGTCTACCACAATGACGTCTTTGTCCCCCACTATGTGTTTCGGAAGGCAGTGACGTTGACCGCCACGTACTCCGATGAGGACGTCGCCCGCATGATTGAGAGTACGCTGGCCCTCTATCGTGGGCCGGGGGTCAGGGCTGAAAAGATCGGCACGCGACCGGGGGAAAGCCAGACGCTCGACGCCGGGAACAACGTGTTGACGGCCTACCTGTTGGGTACTAGCAAATTCCGGGAGATGGGGCAGGGCATCGTCACCTATGTATTCGTGCCCATAACTGTGAGAAGCGGCTAGCCCACCTTATTTTGGGATTCTGTAGTGCTCCCGAACTCGCAGGTCTGTCACCGATCGATGACAGACCTGCGAATAACTTGTGTTCCTGTCTCAGGATAGGCAAAGGGCGACTATCTACCAGTGGCGGTACAGCGTGAGATCGCGACTTGCCTGGGCACATCCAGATGGCGCGTCCTACTCCTGGATGTCTTCTCAGGCAACCTGATTCAGGGCAGCCTGAACGCGGGCTTGTTCACGGGGGAGTCCCAGACGCTCGAAGAGGTCCATAGCGGTCGACAACTGCTCACGGGCCATAGTCGTCTGACCCGACCTCGTCAAGGCCTGAGCATAATCATAAAGAGTTGTGCCCAGGTCGAATTCTTGGTGCAGGTCACGCAGAATCGTCACGCTTTGCTCCAAGTGGGTCAGAGCTGAGCCTGCCTCGCCCTCTTGGAGGTAAGCGTTGCCTAGGATTCGGTGGATAACCCCTTCTCGTTTGCGGTCACCTATCTTCTTGACGCATTTCAGAGCTTCTTGACAGGCTATCAGTGCGCGCTTAGGTTCGTCTGTCTCCAGGTAGCACTCGGCCAACTGTCGCCGGCATTCAGCCTCAGAATCAGTGGCGCCAATCTCCTGTGCAAGAGATAGCGCTTTCTCCAGATGAACGATGGCCTGGGCCAAGTCGCTCTGGGCGCGATAGGCCTCGCCCAGGTTGATGTGGCATTCGGCAACACCAGGGTTGTCGCCCAGGCGTTCCCCGATGTTCAGGCTGCGCATATAGTAGTCAATTGCCTGGGCATAGTGTCCCTGGGCGTAGTAGATGATGCCTAGATTCTGATAGGTGGCGGATTCGCCCCAAGCGTCGCCCAGCCGCTGCATGGTCTCCAGAACGCGGCCAAAGTAGGCCGCTGAACGGTCCAAGTCGGTCTGATAGGTTAGAATGGCCAGGTTGTTATAGATCCTGGCCGCTTCGTGTTCATCCCCGATGCGCTCCAGAATGAGCAGGGCCTGTTCCAGGTGCTCGATCGCTCTTGTGGGCTGCGTGTCGCTATACGCAAGCCCCAGGACGTTGTGTGCCGCGGCGATCTCCCGATAGTGCGTGGTGCCCTCCAGAATCGTCAGGCTCGCTTTGCCATTGACCAGGGCGGCATCGTTGCGTCCCTGTCGCCGGTGTACGCGGGAGCACAGAGTCAGCAGTCGGGCCATCTCGACCGTCCGCTCCTGGCCTGGCGAAAGCAGGTCAATCCCACGATAGCAGGTTTCCAGGGCGGCTTCATACTCTCCCCGTTTCTCGTGAATCCTGCCAATACGTCGACATACGTTGGCTTTCTGGGCAGCGTCGGTCTGGATTTCCAGCGCGCGCTCGTAACACCTCTGCGCTTCATCATACTCGCCGACGTGGTATAGGACGGCCCCTAGTCCCTCGGCGATGGTGGTCCGATCCTCGGAGCGGTCAAGCTCTTCCGCCAAAGAATCGGCTTCCCGGTAGAAAGAGATCGCCTCTGGGTTAGCATAGGCCATACGCGCCTTGTCGCCGGATTTGATCAGGTAGAATAGCCCCTTGTCCTGATCATCCGAACGGCTAAAGTGATGGGCCAACAACTCATAGATCTCTTCTAGCTTCTGCCCCGAATTCAGTGTCTCTAGATGCTGGGCTACCACCTTGTGATAGAGACGGCGGTCGCGGACCAGCAGGCTTTCGTAGGCTACCTCGTGGATCATGCGGTGTTTGAACACGTATTCCAGCTCAGGCAGCCGGCGTCGCTCCCGTACCAACTCGCTCCGTTGCAGCAGGGCCAGGCTGGCATCCAGTTGGGCTGCCAGGGCGGCCGCTGATGCTAACCAGGCCAGCACCTGATGGGGAAAGATCCTTCCGACCACTGCGGCCAGTTGGAGTGTACGTCGTGCCTCTTCCGGCAGGCGGTCGAGGCGAGCCATGATGACCCCCTGCAATGTGTCGGGGATGGTGTGCAGATCGATCTCCCGGACTAGTCGCCAGCGATCATGCTCCCGGACGATGGCTTTCTGGTCAATGAGCGTGCGGATGATTTCCTCAATATAGAAAGGGTTGCCCTCAGCTCGGCCGACCAATCGGGTCAGTGTAGGTGTCACCCGTTCGAGTGACAATAGGTTGCACACCAGTTGCTTATCCTGGCCAGCCCCTATATCGAGCGGGGTCAGGTTGATCGCTTTGTAACGGTGGGGATAGTCTCGGGCTGCCGCCTGTCCCAAAGCCCAGCAGCCGTGGGCACGCTCTGGCCGGTAGATCAATAGTATCAGGACTGGAACGTGATATGTAAGGGTCAGGCAGCGTTCGAGTAAGGCCAGAGACGCCGAGTCGGCCCAGTGTAGATCGTCAAAAGCAAGTATCAGGGGCCGCTGCTGGGCCATCTGTGCCAGGAACATGGCAACCGCTCGCAGAATCTGCCGTTGCAGGGCCTCTCCTTCCAGGTAGGTCACTCGTTCAGCCTCATAGTCGTTCAGGGGCAGACCGAGGAAACGAGCGAGGTAAGGTAGGATATCCCTGCTGTTCTCGTCTGGCAGTAGTTCTTCCACGCGGCGAGTCAGTTTGACCCGGATGTCGAACGGATTGTCTGTCTCAACGATGCCCAGGGCACTGTGGATCACGTCGATCAGGGCCGAGTAGCTCACTTGCTGAGTATAGGACATACACCGGCCTTCCAGCCAGGTGATGTCGCCATCAGCAAGGACCTGATCGCGTAACTCGGTTACGAGGCGGCTTTTTCCTAGCCCGGCCTCTCCGATGAGCGACACGACATTTCCTCGCCCTATCCGTAGGTCTGACACCAGTCGCTGCAGTGTTGCCACTTCTTCAGATCGCCCGACCAGGGGGGAGTGGAGGCCACGAATGCCACGCACCGGTTCGGGTTGGGCGCGGCGACCGACGATGGTGTAGGTTGGCACCGGCTTGCTCTTGCCCTTGAGCATGACGTTGCCCCGATCGGCCAGCTCGAAGAAGGGATTGATCTTGCGGTGTACATAGACCGTGATCAGGATCTCGCCATCGGTAGCGGCGCTCATCAGTCGGGCCGCCAGGTTGACCTCGTCGCCCATCACCGTATACTCGCGCCGACTGGGTGTTCCCACGTGCCCAGCAAAGACCATACCGGTACTGACACCGATGCGCTGTTCCACAAGCCAGTTCTCGGTGGTTTGGCCTACCGACAGACCTGGTGGCTTTAGCATCTCCCCGGCCGCGGCCTGCATTTCCAGTGCCGCCCTGACGGCCCGCTGAGCATCGTCCTCGTGGGCTACCGGTGCACCAAAGATAGCCATCAGGTTATCGCCGTGGTCGTATAGGTCCACCTTGTTAACCACACCGCCATAACGTGACAGAGCTTTGTGCATTGTCACAAAGTATCTGTTCAGGGCCTGTGCGATTTCGTCCGGACGCTCGCGCCCCAGGCCGGTCACCAGCCCACTCGCTCCAACAAAGTTGGCAAAGAGCACCCCCACCAGACGGTGTTCACCGCTGGCCTCGCGTTGAGAAGGATCGAACATCAGCCGGGGGAGTAGGCCAGGAGGCAGGTACGGTGTTAGGCGCTTGAGGGCATCCAGTGTCCGGCGTAATGCCACGACAGGCGTGTCTTCGGGCTGGTGCAGACCAACGGCAGTCGGAAGGGCGATCGAGGGAGAGGATAAGAGTTCAGTTTTGGAGGGACGAACCTGCTCGACCAGATAGTGACCGGATGGCCCCTTGACGGCAGTCAACCAGTCGCTGTCGCCAACCTGCTGGTAGACGGTAGGACTGATGACAATCTGCCCAGCGGTAGCCAGCCTTCCGGCTCTGGCGGTGGCGTTCACAGTTGGGCCTGTGACGATGAATTCCCGTTCGTCGGCGGTGCCCACGCGGGCGGCAAAGACCGGCCCTGCATGCAGGCCGATCTTCATCTCCAGAGGAAAAGTCCCCAGGCTGGTTTGGACATAGCGGAAAGCGACCATGGCCTTTTGCATAACCCAGGCCGCCTGCAACGCGCTGACGCTGCCGCCCACTTTGTCGGGAAAGAAACTCAAGACGGCGTCGCCGCCGAACTTGAACAGATCACCGCCATGGGCGAAGAGCACCTCCAGCATGGCACCAAAGTAACGATTGACGAGGCTGGTGATCTGTTCAGCTCCTTCTTTGCCCAAGGTGCTCAACCGCTCGGATAGAGAGGTGAACCCGCTGATATCTGCAAAGAGCAGCGCCCCGTCCAGAAAGGCACCCCCGACCTGAGGCACATCGCCGGCCGACAGCTCTGTTTGCACCAGGTGATGGGGCAAGTAGGTGATGACGACGTCGAGTAGCTCGTTCAGATAATGCTGGGCATGGGCGACGTCCTGCGCCTCCCAGATTTGGGCTGGAGGCATTTCATCCAGTCGACTTGGGGGCAGGAAGGGTTTGAGGCCCGCTAGATCGGCAGTGGTGACACGTGTGCCAGGGTCTTGACCTAGTGTCAGGCGGGTGCCGCACTGGCCGCAGAAGGCGAAACCAGCAGGGTTTTCAAAGCCACAGGCTGGGCATCTCATTCCAGGATCGTCATCCAATCTTCATGCCGAAGGGTAAATGTCGCGACGAAGGGCAAACACTATTATCCCCGATTCTGTGACACACGGCGTTACGAAAGGGTTACGATATGGGGTCGGAAAATCGAACGCACGTTCCAAGGGGTTGGACGAAGAGTGGTCAAGCTGGTTGGAAGGGACCGGGCCGGTGCCGGGATCACCGCTTGGATCAAGTCGGCATTATTCTGCCACAGGCTTGCCAACCAGATCGTATTCCAGTGCAGACGTGATGTGGACGGGAACGATCTTTTCGACCGGCACATCTGCCTGCAGTAGCACGAGGCCGTCGATCTCGGGTGCGTCACGGTAGGAGCGCCCCACACTCAGTCCATCGCCCTGTCCCTCAATGAGCACGTCCAGCCTCTGTCCTACCAGCGCCTGATTCTTTGCCAGCGAGATTGGCTGTTGGGCCACCATCAGTCGTTCTCTTCGCTCTTCCTTGACTTTAGGTGGCACGTCATCCTCCAGCTTGGCAGCAGGGGTTCCCGCTTCGTGAGAATAGGAAAAGACCCCTACGCGATCGAACGCCGTATCAGCCACGAATTCGAGCAATGTTTGAAACTCGGCCTCGGTTTCTCCTGGGTAACCAACCAGGAAGGTGGTGCGGATGGCGACTTCTGGCATCGCTGCACGCAGTCCTTCTATGATACGCCGGACTTTTTCTACGTCGGCCGGGCGACGCATCCGCCGGAGTACATCGGGATGGGCGTGTTGAAGAGGGAGGTCAATGTAGGGCAGGATCTGAGGATGCCGGGCCATCACCTCGATCAGCCGTTCCATACCGATTCCATACCCGGGGTACGCGTACATCAAGCGGATCCAGGGTATGTGATCCACCTTGACGACCAGCCGTTCCAGCAAGCTGGCCAACCCTCCCTCCATACCGAGGTCATATCCGTAATCCGTCGTGTCCTGGCTGATGAGAATGATCTCTTGCATTCCCTGCAGGGCCAGCCATTCGGCGTCGGCCAGGATGGCTTCGGGGGGGCGACTCACAGCGGGCCCTTTGATGAGCGGTATGGCGCAGAAGGCGCACGAACGGCGGCAGCCATCGGCGAGCTTGAGATAGGCGCTGGCTCCTTGAATAGCCACACGGGGCACATCACCTGCGTCTTGTTCACCTACCGGTGTCTCTGGCAAGTGGCAGATCGGCTTTTGATCTCCA
>Ga0315553_10001591_pt1 | contig 18663 bp, 14 predicted proteins | sample SalMarSW160140MG_FD_203099 | JGI IMG/M metagenome (GOLD analysis project Ga0315553, IMG submission 203099) | Salt marsh sediment microbial communities from the Plum Island Ecosystem LTER, Massachusetts, United States - Salt Marsh Sediment SW1601-40 ... | reverse complement strand
CGCCTCCACCATCAGGCCCTGGCTCTGGTACTTCTGTGTGACCGGCGAGTCGAACTTCGCGGCGACGTCGAAATCGACGTTGCCGATCGTCTGCATCAGACGCGCCGCGTGGTTGGTCTTCCAGGGGTCGTGCTCCAGACCCGCCGGAACCGAGATCTGCAGCCGGGCGTTGCCGCTGCCCGCACCGACGATCGAGTAGGAGGAGTCGCCCTGGGGGTCGACGAAGCTCCAGCGGGACCCGTCGACGGCGCAGGCGTTGAAGTCGTCAGAGGCGACGGCGAGCGCAGCGGCGGGCAGGACCAGACCCAGGGCGGCAAGCGCCGCCGCGATCCGGGCCCGCACGGAGCCATCGACGCGCACGATCACGGCTCTCCCAGCCTCCCGCCCTTGCGAGCCTTCTGACCCTCGGGGCACACGTCGTCGCAGAAACGCGCCCCTCTCTAGCAGGGAGTAGCCCCCTACGCCCTTCCCGTTACGCGGAACGGGCATTCTGGCCGGAAAATCTTCGACGGTGGTGCGGTCGCTGCCGCCGGCAGCGGATGCGCAGCCCTAGGGAAGCGGCGTTACTGTCACCGTTCCGAAGCTCACGTCCATGTGGTGGGCGACCAGGACCAGGGCGCCCGAGCTGGGCTCCGACAGAGCCTGGTCCTCGACCAGGTCCCAGGCGGGCGGCTCGGGCTGCCCCTGCTCCCAGACCTTGAACCGATACTGGTGGCTCGAGGCGAGCGTCTCCACCTGCATCTTGAACACGTACGGCACCTCGTAGGCGAGGGTGCGCTGGAGCCCGGGCGTCGCCTTCGAGTCCTCGGTCCACATCTCGAGCTTGCCGGTCCCGTCCTGGTCGATCCGGTAGAAGCCGATCGCACCGAGGCGGAAGTTGTGCTGGGGCTGCCCCGGCGGGAGGTGACTCACCCAGCGCATCAGCAAGCCCACCCCGGGGCGGTTGCTCCCCGGCAGGAAGCCGTCGGGCGAGTAGCCGTGAATCGTGATCGGTACGACGACCTCGTAGTCGACCCAGGTCGCGTCGCCCACCGCGACCAGGCGGTCGTAGCCTACCTGCAGCGGTCGCAGGATCCCGTTCGCCACCTCCCAGTTTCCGTCGACCACCTGAGCCACGTCCTGGAGGTTCTGGACCTGGTTCCAGTCGATCACGTAGTTCTCGGGCCAGACGTTTCCGCTGAGATAGTCCACCAACACCGTGTGGTTGGTGGCCTCCCCCATTCCATCCAGCGCGGTGATCGCGACCGTGTTGAGACCCGGAACGAGGCTCGCGATCGGGAGCTCGATGTTGAAGTCGCCCAGGCCGGCGAGGCGCTTCTGGTCGGGACCGATGTTCAACGGCGCGCTGGAGGCGCCGTTCAGCGTGTAGGACAGCGAGGCGACGCCGTCGGCATCGAGCACGTTCCCCAGCACGTTGAAGAAGGGCTGGGCCACGCCGGGGTCGCCGACGTACTGCTGGTCCCCGTACCACACCTGGATCAGCGGCCCCCCCGGTCCGCCCGCCGTCTGGGTGATGAACACCTGGTCGCCACTCGTCGCGGTGAGGGAGATCTCGTTCGTCGAGGACACGCGGAAGTGGTAGGGCGTGTTGGGCGTGAGGCCGGTCAGTACTACGTTGTGGCTCGTCACGAGCACCGGATCCGAGACCGGGCCGAGCTCGTAGCCGGAGGTCTCCCCGTAGTCGACGACCGAGTCGGAGGGGTGGTTCGTGGACCAGTGGATCGTCGCCGTCGACTCGGTGACCCCCGCCACGGCGAGACCGCTGATCGTGGGCGGACCGACCACGGGCGCGAAGTTCGCCGTGATCGCGCGGTCCACGTTCATCACCAGCACGTCGGGGTTCTTTGCGCCCGAGAGGTCGCCACTCCAGCCGGTGAAGTAGGACCCCGAGCCCGCCAGCGCCTCCAGCGACACCGTCTCGCCGCACACGTAGAGCGCCTGATCCGGATCGATCAGGACGGATCCGGAGCCCGACGTGAACAAGGAGAGCGTGTTCTCCGCCGGCAGGATCGCGCCGTCCTCGTCGGCGATCGGGCTCGCCGTGGCGGCGAACCAGTCGACGAGGGACGTGAACGCCGGCTTGCCGCCCTGGTTGCCCGCCTGCACGCCGACGCCGCTCACCGCGATCGCATGGGTGAAGATGCCGTCGACGACGAAGCTCGTACCGTCGAAGGAGTGGGAGGCGGTCCACTGGTTGCCCTGGCGCCGCAGCCGGAGGGTCACCGGGAAGGTGCTCGGGATCGCCACGTTGAACTTCGTCTGGCCGCTTCCCGCCACGGCGACACCGCCGTACGCGCGCGTTCCGGTCCCGTCGCTGAAGACGTCGAAGCGGACGAAGTTCGTGGAGTTCTCCTCGGCCACCACGCCCTGGAGCTGGACGTTCTGGGTGACCGGCGAGTCGAACTTCGCCTCGATCTCGAAGTCGCCGTCGGGTACGGACTGCATCAGACGCGGCGCATCGTTGGTGCCGAAGGGGTCGTGCTTCGTTCCGGCGGGCACGTTGATCTGGAGCTGGGCGTCGCCCGTGCCCCCGCCCACCACCGCGTAGCTCGCGTCGAGCAGGGGATCGACGAAGGTCCAGGTGCCCGGGTCGAGGGCGCAGACGTTGAAGTCCTCGGAGACGATGCCGGTGGAGGGAGGGACGGCGAGCGTGACGAACACCTGGTCGGCGCTGCTGGCGGCGAAGCCCGCGCCGTTCTCCGAAGTGATCTGGAGGTGGTGCGTCGTGCCGGGCGCGAGACCCGAGATCAGCACCGAGTGGCTCTGCACCAGCGTCGGATCGTCGACGGTGCCCAGCTCGTACGAGGTGGTCTCGCCGTAGTCGACGGTCGAAGTCGATGGGTGATTGGTGGTCCAGGTGACCTGCGCCGTCGCCTCGGTCACCTCGATGGCGATGCCGCTGATCGTCGGCGGGGTCGTGATCCGCGAGAAGCTCGCCAGCACCGAGCGCGGGGCCGCCAGGGTCACGTTCAGGGGATTCTGGGTGCCGCTTGCCTGGGCGTACCAGCCGTCGAACACCCAGCCCGGATCGGCCTGGGCCGTCAGCGCCACCTGGGCGCCGCAGGTGTAGCCGCCGACGGGCGGGGGCGGGGTCTGATCGACCGTCCCGCTCCCCGACACGAGGACGGAGAGCTGGCTCGGATCGGGCACGGGGCCCTGGTCTTCCTGGGCGAGCACGAGGGGGACCGCGCTCGACCAGAAGTAGTCGACGACCGCCGTGTGGGCCGGGTTCGGCCCGTCGTTGCCGGCGAAGACGCCGATCGAGGTGGCCACCATCGCGTGGGAGAAACTGGCGTCCTGCACCCAGGTCTGGCCGTCCTCGGAGTGGGAGACGGTCCACTGATCGCCCTGGCGGCGCAGCTCGAGGTAGAGGGGGAAGGTGACGGCAACGGCCTGGTTCAGCCGCGTCTGACCGACCCCGTTCACGACCGTTCCGGCGAACAGGTTCGTGCCGGTCCCGTCGCTGTACACGTCGAAGCGCAGCCAGTCGACGGCGCTCGCCTCCACCATCAGACCCTGGATCGCGAAGGCTCCCGCGACCGGGGAGTCGAACTTCGCGCGCACCGTGAAGGCGGTGCTGGCGGCGTCGAGGATCGGCTGCATGAGCCGCGCGGAGTGGTTCACGCCCCAGGGATCGTGCTCCGAGCCCGCGGGCACCGAGATCTGCAGCTGCGCGTCTCCGGTTCCGCCGCCGACGATCTGCGCGGTCGAGTCGCCGCGCGGGTCGACGAAGGTCCAGCGCGCCTCGTTCACCGCGCACGTGTTGAAATCGTCCGAGGAGGGCACGAACGGCCGGCAGCCGCTGGCGAGCGACAGCAGCCCGAGCAGGGCGAGCAGCAGGATCCGGGGACGGCGTGAGTTCACGAGCTCTGTTTCTCCGCGCCGGGACGATCTCGGACCATCTCGGACAGCAGCGACCACGGCGACGGGAGGGGGATCACAGTTCGGAGGTAGGTGGCCCGCGCGGGCCGGCAGGTTACGGCATCAGTTCGCGGAGAATGAGCGGCTTTTCGACTCCGGCGCGAATCCTCCGCTCGCCCTGTAAATCCTTCGGGGGCGAGCTCGCCGCGAGGTCATGCGCGCAGCGCGCAGACCTCCGCGATGCGCGCCGCCACGCGCTCGGCGCCGTCTTCGGGCGCCGGCGACCAAGGCCCCCGGGAGGAGACACCGGCGAGGGCCGCCTCCCACTCGCCGGCGAAGAACGGATCGAGTCCGATCGCGGCGGAGGGGCCGCAGCGGGCGAACTCGTCGATCAGCAGCGGCGACTCGCGGAAGGCGGGCCGCTCGATCGAGATCAGGGCGGTTCGGTGCAGCCAGCACTCCGAGGCGATCCCGTAGCCGGGCTTCGCGATCACCACGTCCGCGGCGGCGACCAGATCGGTGAACGCGACGCCGGACGGCAGATCGTGGGGCAGCGCGAGCAGCGGAGCCTCCGCCCGCACGGGCAGATCGCCGACCGTGACGAAGCGGACGCCGCGGCAGCCGCGCACGTGGATCGGCCGCCAGTCGCGCGCGTCCCAGCCGCCGGGGCACACGACCACCAGCCGCGCCGGCTCGCGCTCGGGCAGCGCCAGCCGGCGGCGCACCTCGACCGGGGCGAGCCGGGCGCGGCGGCTCACCAAGGGCGCGGCCTCGCAGCGCGCGATCGGCGACGCCTCGGGGCCGAAGGGCAGGCGCAGGTGCAGCGTCGCGCGCGCGTAGTCCGCGGCCAGAGCCTCCACGATCCCGGCGGTCGGACCGCCGTCCAGGATCGGCGCCAGGATCCAGTCCCAGGTGAAGTTCGCGACGGCGACCGCCGGAATCCCCACCTCCGACGCGGCGCGCACCGCCAGCGCGGGCACGTCCGCCACCACGGCGCGGCAGCCCGACGACTGCAGGAACTCCGTCTCCTCGCGAAGGCGCGCGGGGTAGTCGGCGCGCCAGCGCAGGTAGGCATCGCACGTGCCGTCGCGATCCACGTGGAAGGCGCCGCTCTGGACCACGCCGGGCTCGTAGGCGACCGGTCGCCAGACGAAGGGCGGCGGCAGGTCGCGCTCCAGACGCTCGCGCGCCACCGTCGTGGCGATCACCCACTCGACCTGGGGGTGCAGGTCGCGCAGGGCGCGCGCGACGGCGAGGCTGCGCGTCACGTGTCCCAGGCCGTGCGACGTGATCGCGTAGAGGATCCGCTCGTCTTGCACTCGTCCTGCTCGCCTGCCTCGCGCCCGTGTGTGTTCGGGGACACGCTACCACTGCGTGCGACGGACCTCCGGCGCGCCGGGTCGGTGCGGTACGCTGGGCCGCCGGGGGATCGCGCTTCCCATGTCCGGTGTGCCTCCGTCTCCGACGCCGCCGACGCGAGAGCTGCCGGCGGCGGGGTCCCGCTTCGAGTCGGGCCTCTTGTGGCTGGCCCTCGCCGCGGCCTTCTCGCCGGTCCTCTTCGATCTGGTCCGACACGTCGCGGCCACCCGCTGGGCGCATTACGTGGTCGTGTTCCCGCCGCTGGTTGCCTGGTGCGCGCTGCGCGAGCGGAGCCGCCCGCGCCGGGAGCCGGGCGGCGCCTGGATCGCGACGGGCCTGGCGCTGGAGGTCGTCGCCGGCTTCCTGGGGGCGATCCGCTGGGCGCGGCCGGGCCTGCTGCTCGCGCTCTTCGGCATGTTCCGGCGCGAGGGGATCGCCTCGTGGCCGACGCGCGCGCTGTGCGTCTTCGCGATCCCCGCCCCGGCGTTCCTGGTCCGACTCGGCTCCGGGCCGGTCGCCTACGCGATGACCGACGCGGTCGCGGCCGTCTGGCGCGGGCTCGGCCTGGCGGTGTCGGTCGACGGTGGGATCGTGTACGGCGCAGGCGGCGGCGTGCTCGTCGTGCCCGACCACGACTGGCTCTTCCTCGCCCCGTTGCTGGTCGGCCTCGCCTGGTACGCCGGCATCCGCCTGCGGCTGGCCCTGGCGCCCTCGCTGCTGGGTTGCGCCGCGGCCGCCGCGTTGGCCCTGCCGATCCAGACCGCGGCGCTGTTCGCGGCGGTCGGGATCGCGGCCGCGGGGTGGCCCGCCGGGGGCCAGGCGCTCGTCGACCACGGCTCCTGGATCGCCACCGCGCTCGCGGTGATCCTGGCTACGGAGAGGCGCGCGCGGCGACGATGGGATCTCCGATGACTCGGGACCGGCTCGCGACGATCGCCCTGCTCGCCGCCATGGCCTCGGTGGGGGCCGTCGCCTGGTGGTTCCAGCTGCGCCCCGACCTGAAGTTCGACGCGCACCAGCTCGAGGCCCTGCCCCTGGAGATCGCCGAGTGGCGCGGCAACTCGATCCCCCTCGAGTCGGCGGTGGAGCGGATCCTGCGCGCCGATCTCAACCTCCAGCGCGCCTACCGCAGCCCCTACGACCCGGAGGTGGTCTGGCTCTACATCGGCTACTACGGCACGCACCGGGGCGGGCGTCCCGAGCACACGCCCGGCGTCTGCTACCCCTCGGCCGGCTGGGACATCGTCGCGGAGGACGTGTGGGTCGGTGACGAGAGCGCCGGCGAGCGCGCCAACGAGTTCGTGGTCGAGCGCGACGGTCAGCGCCAGCTGGTGCACTTCTGGTACCAGTCCTCGGCCCAGACGGGTCTGCTCGGCGTCTGGAGCGTCAGCATCGATCAGCTCCGCACGCGCCTCTCCTCCGGCCGCGGCGACGGAGCGCTGGTGCGCCTCTCGACGCCGATCGCGGAGGGCGGCGTGGAGGAGGCGCGGCGGCGGCTCGTCGCCTTCCACCGCGAGCTCGCTCCCGAGCTCGCCGCGCGTTGGCCCGAGGAGCGCCCCCGCGGATCCTGAGCGGCGATCAGCCCGCGACCAGGGGAACCGAGCCCAGCACCGGTTTGCCGGACTCGCGCTCGATCATTCCTGAGCCCAGCATCACCGGGTCGAGCAGCTCGAGCAGGAAGGCAACGCAGACCGTCAGGCCAACGCTCCCTACGAGGCCCGCGGCGGCGATCAGCACTCGCGCCACCTTCGGCTTGGTGGGGGGCGAGGCCGGGTCGAGGATCGAGACCTGCCCGCCCTGCTGCGCCGACTCGAGGTTCTCGGCCAGCTCGGCCTCCTGGACCTTGCGCAGCGCGTCGAGATAGTCCTCGCGCAGCACCACCTCCTTGCGCTCCAGCGCAGCGAGCTGCTCCGCGACGACCGGCGCGCGGTTGGCCCGCGAGTCGAGGTCGGCGATCTCCCCCTCGACATTCGAGAGCTGCTCGCGCAGCCGCGCGATCTCGCGGCGCTCGTCCTGGATGACGTGGGCAGCCCGGAGGAGGTGGTGGTCTCCGCCTGGAGGCGCGCGATCCGGTCGCGCAGGGCGATCACGTTGGGGTGCTCGTCGGTGAGCACGGCCGACTGGCGCGCCAGCTCCCGGCGCAGCTCGCCCAGCAGGATCTCGTTCTCGCTGAGCACCGCATCGCCGCCCTGGGAGGAGATCGAGACGATCCGGTCCTGCTTCGCCGCGATCTGCTGGGAGAGGGAGTCGCGCTGGGAGGACAGCAGCTCGAGCTTGCGCAGCAGGGTCTGCTGCTCCTCGGGCAGCAGGCCGCGGTTCTCCTGGCGGAACTCGCTGATCTGCCGCGTGATCTCGCGCAGCTCCTTCTCGTCGTTCTCGAGCGCTTTGCGCAGGAACTGGGTGGTGAGGCGCGCCTGGGTGTTGCGGCGGCTGATGCTGGCCTCGACGAAGAGAGCCGCGAGCGCGTTCGCCACCCGCGCCGCCTCCTGGCCCTGATCGGACTCGTAGCTGATGCCGTAGACGATCGCCTCGGTGTTGCGCGAGCGCGGGTTGGGTGTGCTCTCGGGCGCCGCGTCGATCCGCGAGCGCATCTTGGTCACGAGGTCGATGCGCGCCGTGTCGGCGGACTCGTCCTGGAACAGCTTGAGGTCGTCGATCAGCTTCGACAGGTTCTCCGCCGACAGCACCTCTCCGATCATCGCGTTGACGTTCGCGAGGCTGTCCTCCTGGACCGTCGAGGTCACGAACTCTCGGGGGATCTGCTGGCTCGTGATCAGGATCGTGGCCTGGGCCAGGTAGGACGGCTTCCAGACCAGGGTGAGCACGACCGTCGTGACGAGGCCCACGACGAAGCACAGCGCCGCCGGCAGCCAGCGGCGCCGGGCCACTCCCACCGGGTCGAGCAGGAACTCGGGAAGCCCTCCTCCGGACTCCTCCTCGACTCCGTCCCACTGCGGTTCCGCGGCGCTCATCCGACCCTTCCTCCGCGCTTGCCGCGCCAGAACCGCCAGCGCGACTCCGGCTCGAGCTCCCCCTCGCCGTAGTAGTAGTCCTGATATCCGAACGCGGACCGGGGCGCGCAGTTCAGCACCCAGCCGAGGATGCGGTCGTCGGGCAGGCAGTCCATCAGCCGCCGCACGGAGCGCGCCCGCGTCTTGCCGCTGCGGACGACCGGCACGCACGCGGGCACGTGGCGGAGGATCAGATTGGCGTCGGGAACCAGCGGTGCGGGAGGCGTGTCGACGATCACCGTCGTGTAGCGGCGCTCGAGCTCTTCGATCAGCTGCGCCATCCGCGGCAGCACGATCAGCTCGTGGGCTGCGCGCTGGGCCGTCACCACCGGGAAGACGTCGATCGCGGGCAGGTGCACCTGGACGCGCACCGAGTCGAGCGAGGCGCGGCCGAGGAGCACCTCCTCGATGCCGACGTCGTGCGGGATCGACAGATACTTTGCGATCGACGGCTTGCGCAGGTCGAGGTCGACCAGCGCGACGTCGCGCTCGCGCGAGAGCGTGGCCAGGGCGATGGCGAGGTCGCAGGCGACGGTGGTCTTCCCGTCGCCGCGTTCGGCGCTGACGAGCGCGACGCTGCGGGCACCCTGCGCATCCAGGGCCGAGCGCAGGCGCAGCGCCAGGTGGCGACACGCCTCGGCATTGGGGCCGTCCTCGAGGATGATCGCCTCGTTCTCCGGGTCGACCGAGTCGACGGCAAACGCCGGCTTCCTCTCCGGCTCGCGGACCGGCGCGGCGGGGGCCGGCGAGGGCGACAGGCTTCGCAGCGTAGGAGCCGGCTCCGCCGCGGGGTCGGGCGTGAGCAGGCGCTGTCCGGGCAGCTGGTTCCGCGCGCGGCGGATGGCGTCGGCGATCTCACCCATGGTCGATCCGGCGCGATCCTTCGAGGCGGTTCTTCACAGACGACTCCCCCGGCGCGGCACGCAAATCCACCCCAACCACTTCGGCGGACGCCGGCCTCCTGTGAGTGCTCCGGAAGACGCGAAGCGTAACGAAACCAATCGCGGCGCCCCTCGGGAGGGGGCGGCGCTCGGGGGCTCGAGAACCGAAGTCAGCACGCCGCTGTGGACCGGCAAGACGCTCCCTCGATGCCGGTCATGCTAACAGGGGAGCGTGCAGACCGCGCGCTTCGCGCCCTCCACCACCGGGCCCACCCATCCCGGGACGCTCCTGGCGGCGCTCTTGTGCTGGCTGGACGCGCGCAGCCGGGGAGCCCGCCTGGTGCTGCGGCTCGAGGATCTCGACCCGGAGCGCTGCCGACCTCAGTGGAGTGCGGGCATGATCGAGGCGCTGGGCTGGCTCGGACTCGACTGGGACGAGCGGGTGCTCCAGAGCGATCTCGCCGCCCAGCACGAGTCGGCCCTGGACCGCCTCGCCGCGGCGGGCCTCCTCTATCCCTGCCGTTGCTCGCGCCGCGAGCTGCAAGCCCTCGCCGCGGCACGGCCCGAGCGCGGGGTGGCCTATCCGGGTACCTGCCGCGAGCGCCCACTCCCCGCGCGCGGCTGGCGCGGCACCGACGAGCCGCTGCGGCTGCGGCTGCCCGCCGGCCGGGTGGAGGTCACCGGCGAGGACGGGGGCGATCTCTCGGGCGAACCGGCGCGCGAGCAGGGCGACCCGATCGTGCGCCGCCGCGACGGCGCCTTCGCCTATCAGCTCGCCGGCGTCGTGGACGACTTCTACGCCGGGGTGACGCGCGTGGTGCGCGGGCGCGACCTCGCCCCCAGTACCGCCACCCAGGTCGCCCTCCAGCGGCTGCTCGGCTACCCGACGCCGAGCTATCGCCACCACCTGCTGCTGCTCGAGGAGCGGAGTGGGAAGCTCGCCAAGCTCCACGGCGCCGTGGGCTTCGACGCGCTCCGCGGAGCCTACGAGCCGTCCGGGCTGTGCGGGATCCTGGCGCTCGCCGCCGGTCTGCGGGAGCGCGCCGATCCGACCACGCCGCGCGAGCTGCTCGGCGACTTCGACTGGCTCGTCGTGCGCGGCGCCGACCGGACCCTGCGCTGGACCGGCCGCGAGCTGGTCGTCCTGGGCTGACGGCACCCGGACCGATCGCTCACTCGCGGACGAAGGTCCCGGCCCCCTCGATCGCCTCGCTGGGCGGCGCGAAGCGGCTCGGTCGCCAGCGCAGGCTGTATCCAGGCTCCCCGCCGGCGAAGTCCCGGAGCTCGACGTTGAGGCGGAAGCCCTGCCAGGCTCCGCCGGCCCGCTCGTCCAGGAAGCGCGTGGGCACGGCCAGCTCGGCGCGATAGCCGCCCGCGTCCGTCTGCACCGCGCGCCGCAGACCCTCGGGCGGTGGCGGCAGGACCCTTCTCATCACGGGCACGCCCTCGACGGGAGCGAGGTCGGTGATGAGCAGGCTGGCGACGGTCCCGTCCTCGATCGCCTCGAGCACCGGGGCGTTGGCCGAGCGCGCCGGGTCGGGGCGCGCGTCGAGCTCGACCGTGAGGCCGTCCTGGGCGTCGACGCGCCGCTCGGCCGAGGAGCTCGGCGAGGGGTCACGCACCGCGAAGGCCAGGTACACGAAGTCGGCGTCGCGGCGGACGTCGAAGCGCAGCGACGCCTCCGCCGCGCCCCCGTCGGCCTCGGGCCACTCCTCGAGCGCGAAGCGCAGGGGACCCCATTCGCCGAGATCGCCGTCGACGGTCACCGGAACCGTCGTGCGGGGAACCGGAAACCGCCGGTCCGGAACCAGCCAGCTCGTGTTCTCGACCGAGACGGGCGCGCCGTCGATCTCCGACTCCACGGTCCAGTGGGCGAGGCTCGGCGTGAGCTCCTCCAGCGGCACCGGCGCGTGGGCGCGCAGCGACACCGCCACGACGTCGCTTCCGCGCGCGGGCAGCGTACGCGTCGCCGACCGGGGCGACACGTCGAAGTCGGGGCTGAGATCGAAGCGGGCCCGGACCGTCACCGGGCGCTCGGTGGGATTGGCGAGCGCGAAGCGCTGCTCGCCGGCGCGGAAGCGCGCGCCCGCGACCTCCAGTGGCTCGGTCGTCACGACGCGGTCGAGCCTCGTCACGAGCTCGCGCTCCTCCAGGGTGCGGACGTCGGCGCCCTGGATCCCGTCGAGCATCAGGTTCGCGACGACGGGCCCGTCCCCGGTCATCGTGACCAGCGCCACGTGGTCGAACTCGCCGCGGGCGATCCCGCGCAGCCGGCTGACCCCCCCGGCGGTGGCCAGGGTGATGTAGTCGCGTCCGTGCCGGACGTGCTTCGTGTAGCGGTGGAAGTGGCCCGCGAAGACCGTGTAGGGGCGATCGCCGAGCAGCTCCTCCACGCGATCCCAGTCGCGGTGCTCGCCCGGCGTGTCCCAGAAGGGCTGGTGCAGGAACACGAAGGTCCAGCGCGCGTCGGCGTTCTCGGCGAGCACGCGCTCGGCGAAGCGCATCTGCTGCTCCGGCTGGTCACCGCCCTCGACCGGGTGGCCCGGATTCCAGTAGCTCGAGATCAGCTCGCTGTTCAGCACCAGGAACAGCACGTCGCGGTAGCGGAAGAAGTAGTAGGAGGGACCGAAGCGGCGGCGCCAGTCGCGCGCCATCACCGGGTTGGCGTAGTCGTGATTGCCCGGCACGTAGAAGAAGGGCATGGAGAGCTGCGCCACGAGAGCGTCGAACTCGTCCCACATCGCCGGCAGGTCCGCCTCGTCCTCGGCTCCCTCGACGAGATCGCCGATGCTGACCACGAAGTCCGGTCGCAGCCGATCGATCGCCGTAACGGTGCGCGCGAACACGCCCTCCCGGTGGCCGCCCGTGCGGTCGCCCACCACGACGAAGGAGAACTCGCCCGGATCGCGGGCGAGGTCCAGCCCGGTCCACGGGGTGGCGGAGCCCGTCGTCTCCACCTCCACGGGCGCCGGACCCTTCCAGCACGCGAGCGGAGCCAGGGCGCACAGCAGGCCCGCGACGGTGCGCATCCCTTGCTGCACCACCGGCCTAGCGCAGCCAGTCCACCGGCTCGTGCACGCCGGCGGCGACGTCCGCGAGGCACTCCTCCAGGCTGCCCCAGGCGAGAGAGCGCTCCTTGCCGCGCAAGGTGAAGAAGTAGAGGTCGTTCTCCTCGATGATGCCGTTCCCACCGTGGATCTGGTGGGCGAGCATCGTCACTTCGGGCGCGGTCCGCGACGCCGAGGCCTTCGCCAGCGCCACCTGCGCGGCGCTGGCGCGCCCGCGGTCGAGGGCGAACAGCGCCTCGTAGGCGAGGTGACGGCTCGACACCACCTTGATCGCCATGTTCGCCGCGTGGTGCTTGACCGCCTGGAAGCTCCCGATCGGGCGGCCGAAGGCCTCACGCACCGAGGCGTAGGCGACCGTCTGGTCGAGGGCCTGCCCGGCCGATCCGACGCACTGGAGCGCGGCGAAAGCGCGCCCGAGGAGCAGCAGCGCGGCGACCGCCTCGCGTCCGGCGACGCGCTCGGCCGGGGCACCGCGGTAGGTCACGGCCGCCGCCGGCGTGCGCCCGATCGTGCGCAGCGCCCGGCAGGAGACGCCCGGGCCCTGGGCGTCGACGAGACACAGCGCCGGCGCGCCGGCGTCGCGCACCGCCACCAGGTGCCGGCTCGCGAACTGCCCGTAGTCGACGAAGCGCTTCTCGCCCGAGAGGCACCCATCCTCGAGGGAGAGGGCGATGCGGCCGAAGTCGTCGTCGGCCTCGAGCACGGCCGGCACCGGCAGGATCCTTCCCGCCAGGAGGTCCTCGAGCAGGGCCTCGCTGCGCGGGCCCGGCGCGAAGCGCTCGAGGGCGACACCGCAGGCGAGCACCTCCATCAGCGGCACGATCGCCGCCCGCCGCGCCAGCTCCTCCACCAGGATGCCGGCGTCGACCAGCGATCCGCTGCCGCCGCGCGTCTCGGCGAAGGGCAGCGCGAGCCAGCCCTGATCGCAGACCCCCTTCCAGAGCGCCTCGTCCCAGTGCTGATCGCGCTCGAGGGCGCGGATGCGGTCGAGCGGCACTTCGGAGCGCAGATACTCGCGCACCGTGTCGCGCAAGAGCTCCTGGGTCGGGTCCAGATCGAGATTCACGACTCCGCTCCCCTCCGGCCCGCTGCGCGCGGTCTGCGGCCGCCTGCGTTCATGCGCTTCGTTCTCCGCTGTTCACCGCGGCAAGCCCAGTCCGGCGCCGGCGATGATGTCGCGCATCACCTCGTTGGTGCCACCGCCGAAGCGGAAGATCGGCGCGATGCGGAAGGCCCACTCCATCCGCCCCTCGGCCGGCGCCAGCTCCCCGTTCTCCTTCGACAGCGCGCCGTAGCGACCGAGCAGGTCCATCGCGGTGTTGGCGATGCGCGCGCGCAGCTCGGTGCCCGACACCTTCGCCATCGACGCCTCGGCGATCGGGGTCCCGCCCTTCGAGATGATCCAGGCGTTGCGCAGTGCGAGCGCGCGGTGCTCGTGGAGGTCGAGGGCGAGCTCGGCGAGCCGGCGCCGGACGACCGGGTCGGCGAGCCGCTCGGGCCGCTCCTCGGCCAGGTGCGCCACGAGCTGATCGTACAATCGCGCCAGGGCGCCGGTGGCCGCGAGTCCCACGCGCTCGTGGTTGAGGGCGTGCATCACGATGCCCCAGCCGCGGTTCAGGCCGCCGACCAGGTTCCCGACCGGGATGCGCACGTCGTCGTAGAAGGTCTCGCAAGTGTGGCCGCCGTACATCGCGTGGAGCGGGCGGATCGTGAGGCCCGGCGCGTCGGTGGGAACCACCAGCACGGAGATTCCCTGGTGCTTCGGGAGGTCCGGATCGGTGCGCGCGGCGAGCCAGATGTGGGTGGCCACGTCGGCGAGGGAGGTCCAGATCTTCTGGCCGTTGATCACCCACTCGTCGCCTACGCGCACCGCGCGCGTGCGCAGGGCCGCGAGGTCCGTGCCCGCGTTCGGCTCGCTGTAGCCGATCGCGAAGGTGTAGTCCCCGTTCCAGATCCCCGGGAGCCAGCGCTTCTTCTGCTCCTCGCTGCCGAAGTGCTGGATCGACGGCCCGATCGAGGTGTAGGTGAGGTTGCCGTAGGGCATGCCCCAGTACTCCATCTCCTCGACGAACAGGAACTGGTACAGGAGGTTCTTGCCCTGGCCGCCCTGCTCCACCGGCCAGCACATGCGGGCCCACCCCTTCTCCTCCAGGGCCGTCCGGAAGCGCGCCAGCTCGGGGCCACCGGCGCCGTAGCTGGCGGCGTACTCGGCCAGCAGCTCGGGGGTACGCCATTCGCGGATGAAGGCGCGCAGCTCCTCGACGAAGGCCTGGTGCTCCGGCTCCCATTCGAAGTCCATCGACGCCTCCAGTCTGCGCGCCTCATTGTGGCAGAATGCCGGCGCCGTGTCCGCGCACCTCGAGCTGCCCTCCGACCATCCCCACGTCGCGCTGGTGACGATCGACCGGCCCGAGCGCGCGAACTCCCTCGACCCGCCGACCTTGCGCGAGCTGGCCGCCGCGTGGGAGCGGATCGCCGGCGACGACGAGATCCGCTGCGCCGTGCTCACGGGCGCGGGCGAACGCGTGTTCTGCGGCGGCATGGACATGCGGACCACGATCGCCGCCTCCCAGGCGCTGGCCCGCGGCGAGCGCATCGACCCGGCCGACTTCGAGGGACTGCGAGCGGTCCGGACCGCGACGCTCGCCGGCTTCGATCTCGACACGCCGCTCGTCTGCGCGGTGAACGGCCACGCACGCGCGATCGGCTGCGACATCCTGCTCGCCGCCGAGATCCGCTACGCCGCGCCCCACGCCACCTTCGCCCTGGAGGAGGTGGCGCGCGGCCTCTACCCGACCGGGAACGCGACGGTGATGCTGGCGCGTCAGATCGGCTGGGTGCACGCGAACGAGATCCTGCTCACCTCGCGCCCGATCGACGCGCAGCGCGCCGCCGAGATCGGGCTCGTGAACCGCGTCGTGCCCGCCGACGCGCTGCTCGACACCGCCCTGGAGACCGCCGACGCGATCGCCGCCAACGCGCCGCTCGCCGTGCGCGCTACCCGTCGGGGTGTGCGCGCGCTGCTGCACCGCTCGCTGGAGGAGGCCTACGTCCTCCAGGAGGAGCTCGGTCTGCCGCTGCGCCGCAGCGAGGACGCCGCCGAGGCCACGCGCGCCTTCGCCGAGAAGCGCGCGCCGGTGTGGAAGGGCCGCTGAGCGCGGCCCGCGGACCTGGGGCCGCCGAGACCCAGCCCCTCGGAGGCCACCCATTCGACTTCGCGCGGCTTCGCCTCGCTGCGCGCGGCCTGTGGCCGCTTGCGGTCAGAGCGGCAGCGGGTGGAAGGTCAGCGCGACGCGGTAGGCCATGAAGGAGATGGTCTGGGCGACGCCAGCGGCGGCGTAGGCCAGCTCCTCGGGGATCTCCTCGATCACCACGATGCCGCGCACCGCTTTTCGGTCGGCCGCGAGGTGCTTCCGGACCCAGCCGATCCGCGCCAGCATCTCGGGCATCAGCGTGTCGACGTCGCGCAGGTCGGGCACCGACACCACCACGAAGTCGCCGTTGGCGTCCCGGGCGAGCAGGTCGATCGAGCCCACGGGGGTGCGGAAGTCGACGCCGACGACGTCCTTCTTCGCGTCCCGGTAGAGCGCCAGGTCGCGCGCGATCAGGGCGGGCTGTTCGGCGACCAGCGTCCGCACCTGGGCCGCCGAGAGATGGAACACCGCCGGACCCGGCTCGGGCTCCAGGCTGCGGCGCGCCTTCGGCCGCGCGGGCATGGGATGCCTCGGCTCCTGGGCGGAGACCGGAGGCTTCGGGGGGTGGACGAGCGCCGGGCGCTTCGGCTCCTCGGCGTGGCGCGCGCGCTGGAGGTCGGCCGCGGAGGACGGGTCGACCGCCTCGGCCAGCACGTCCACCTCGCCCAGCTCCACGTCCACCTCGAGGTCCGAGTCGTCTTCGTCCGCGGCGCGCGAGGCCGAGGGCGGGGGCAGGTGGTCGGGCTCCGAGTGCCTGGGGCCCTCGGGCACGCTGGCGAACACGCGCCGTCCGCAGCTCGGACAGGCCGATCGCCCGTCCTCGAAACGGGTGTTGCACGCCTTGCAGAGCAGCATTCCGGGGTCATCGGCCGACCGGCAGCTTTCCTGAAACCAATATGCAACGAGGGGCTCCCGGTGGTATCAGGAGGTGATGCCGGAATCCCCCTACCACACGTTGTCGATCACCCGGGACGGCCCGGAGGGGGGCGTGGTCACCGTCACCCTGGACCACCCCCCGATGAACCTGCTGGACCTCGCCCTGATGGGCGATCTGGACCGTCTGGGCCGGGAGCTGGAGGGCGATCCCTCCGCCCGCGCGGTCGTGTTCCAGAGCGCGAATCCCGACTACTTCATCGCCCACGCCGACGTGGAGCTGATCCAGCGGCTGCCGGCGGAGGCGCCGCCCCGATCGAGCGAGCTGTCCTTTTTCCACGGAATCGTCGAGCGCTATCGGACACTCCCGTGTGTGACGATCGGCGCGATCGAGGGGCGGGCCCGGGGCGGGGGCAGCGAGTTCCTGCTCTCCCTCGACCTGCGTTTCGGCGCTTGGGGAAGCTGCATCCTGGGCCAGCCCGAGGTGGCGCTCGGGATCCTGCCCGGCGGCAGCGGCACCCAGCGGCTGCCGCGCCTGATGGGCCGGGGCCGGGCGCTGGAGGCGATCCTGGGCTGCGCCGACTTCGACGCCGAGCTGGCCGAACGCTACGGCTGGATCAACCGGGCGCTGCCGGCCTCCGAGCTGCGGACCTTCGTCGCGGACCTGGCGGCGCGGATCGCCTCCTTCCCCCGCGAGGCGGTGGCGCTGGCGAAGCGCAGCGTGGACGCCGCCGAGGGCACCACCCGGGAGGGCCTGCTCGAGGAGGCCCACCTGTTCAACCAGCTGGTCGCCACTCCCGAGGCGCGCCGGCGGATGACCGCCTTCCTCGCGTCCGGCGGCCAGGATCCGAAGCAGGAGCTCGATCTCGAACCCGTCCTCGAGCAGCTGACCCGGAGCTGACGCCCTGCGATGACGGTGCGCCTCTACGCGATGACCTGCGGCTGGCTGTCCGGATCGCGCGGTCTCTTCACTCCGGGCGCCGAGGGGATCCTCCGGGTCCCCGTCCCCAGCTATCTGGTCGTGCATCCGCAGGGGCGCGTGCTCTTCGACACCGGCATGCACGTCGCCACTCAGACCGACCCGGCCGGTCGGCTCGGCAGGCTGGCGAAGGTGTTCGAGGTGATCTTCGCGCCGGGCGAGGAGATCTCCCGGCGGCTCGCCGCCCTCGAGGTGGACGCCGCGCGGGTGGACTTCCTGGTGAACTCCCACCTCCACTTCGACCACGCAGGCGGCAACGAGCAGATCCCGAATGCGCGCTGGGTGATCCAGCGGCGCGAGTGGGAGGCGGCTCGCGACCCGGAGCTCGCCGCCGCCAACGGCTACGCCGCCCAGGACTGGGACCACGGTCACGATCGGCTGCTGGTGGAAGGAGAGCACGACCTGTTCGGCGACGGCTCGGTGGTGTGCCTGCCGACCTTCGGGCACACGCCGGGCCACCAGTCGCTGCGCGTGATCCTCGAGAGCGGTCCGGTGATCCTGACCGGCGACGCCTGCTACCTGCGCGAGACGCTCGAGACGCTCGCCCTGCCCGCCGTGCTGCACGACCGCGAGGCGATGCTCGCTTCCCTCTTGCGCCTGCGCTCCTGGCGGGACGCGGGAGCGCGCCTCTTCTACGGGCACGACCCCGAGCAGTGGCGCGACCTCCCGCCGTCCTTCGCGGTCGAATAGCAAGGAGGCCGGCCGACGCGCCGCGAGCCCCAGGCGAGCGAAGGCGGGCCCCCGCCGGGCTAGACCACGATCCGGTAGATCACGGTGCCGCGCGCGAAGACGCGGCGGTCGGCGGTGCTCGTCACCTCTACGTCGCTCCATAGGAGCTCGGCGTCGCGCTGAACGCAGCGCCCGTAGGCGACGAGGTCCACGCCCTCGGGCGGCGCCAGGATCTGCGCCTGGAGCGCCGGGGTGGAGGCCTTGTAGGGCCCGACCCCGGTCGTCGCCCAGGCGGCCATCGCGCCGGTCGTGTCGAGGAGCGCCAGGACGGCTCCCTCGTGCACGCCGCCCGAGGCGTCCGCGTTGGCCTGGCTCGCGGGCATCGCGATCCGCGACGTGCCGTCGCTCATGTGCTCGACGCGCAGGCCGCGCGCCGCCGTGTAGCGCATCCGGCCGACCCCCGGGCCCATCGGCCCCGGCTCGCTGCGCCCGTGATCGCCCGCGGCGCGGTACAGGTCGGCGGGCGCGGCGCCGAAGCGGGCGCGCACGGCGGCCGTGGCGCGGGCGATCGGCTTGCCGTCCTCGCGCGCGACGTCCACCTCGACGAAGCACATCTCCTTGCCGCGCCGCAGCAGCTGCGCGCGCGCCGACACGGTCTCGCCGATCGCCGCGGCGAGGTAGTTCACCTGGAGGCCGGCCGTGTGCCACGGACCCGACTCGGGGCCCAGGGCCGCGCGGGTGACGGCGTGCGCTCCGGTCACCGCCAGC
>Ga0315553_10001588_pt1 | contig 18704 bp, 17 predicted proteins | sample SalMarSW160140MG_FD_203099 | JGI IMG/M metagenome (GOLD analysis project Ga0315553, IMG submission 203099) | Salt marsh sediment microbial communities from the Plum Island Ecosystem LTER, Massachusetts, United States - Salt Marsh Sediment SW1601-40 ... | reverse complement strand
ACAATGGAGGCAGGAGTATAATCACATCCGACCTCATAGCTCGCTTGGTTACCGGCCTCCCACTCCAGAGGCGATAATGAGTGAAGCTTTGACCTAAAAGGTGGTATCGTTATTGGGGGCAGATCAAGGCCGCAGGAGACATAAGTGAGGCATTGTCTCTAAGTGGTCATTTACAAAAGCCAGCTTTACTAGAGAAGCTCTATAGAATAGATGATGAAATATGGCCTCTAGCTGACAATGCGTCCTACGAATTACGTGGAGTTCCAAGTATAAAAAGTATATTTGATACAGCTCACTCCATGATTAAACTCGGCGACTATAGACAAGTCAACTTTGAGCGGCTGTATTCTGCTATTAGAGATGTATACTCCCCAGTTGCTAAGTCAAAGAAGGTGACCACAGGACAGATGAATGTGCTTCAGGAAATGTTGCGAAAAAGTCGAGAGTTGCTAAGTAAACTTGCAGGGCTTAAAGAACATAAGGAGATGTTAGATGTTTTGTTAATAAAGCAGCAGGAATTAGAAGAGACTATAAAACAACTTGAAACAAATATTCCCTCAACAGATAATTAAGATACTGATATTCGATCATACAATTAGCCATTTTGTTCAACGACAAATGACCAAACCCCATAACCAAAACAGCCTCTACTCGAATCAGTCGGCAGGCCCATTTTAATATCGAGGCCGGATTACGCTGTTCCTTGCTTTACCAAATTGAATTTCTTCCTGATCCAGTTTATAGCGCCCTGATGGCCATTGACTCGTTCCTTAAGGCGATTTAAGTCAATAAGGAACGCGGGACAGTCGTGAGAGTGCTGGCCAAGGAATAGCATGACTGGACTAGTCGTAAGCCACTTAGCTTGTCTCCTGACCTGCTCACTAAGCTGAGCAACCTGCTTTTTTATATTAAGAACCTCAGTATTACTGGCAACCAACCTCACCTGCTTAGATAGATCATTCAACTGGTCACTTAACTCGGCTAATTGGCGAGTATGCTGCTCCAGCCGCTCGTTAATCGGTTTGTCAGTACCCAGTATCTGGTCTAGTGAACTAGCCTCCTTTAAGCCGGTTACCCTCTCCACCCTCTGCAACCTCTCATCCAGTTTACTGAGTTGCTGCTCGGTAGCTAGTGGAGTAGGTGACTTGCTACTGGAGCTATGCATCTGGTGGACAAAAGTTTTATGCCCTCTCAGGCCCTGCGGATTTTTAAACTCCTTTCCGCACAGCTCACACTTGACACTCATGGGATTACCTCCTTAATGATATTCTAAATTGAGTAAGTCGTTCGATTGCCAGTAACTGGCTAGTATTACTCGGGCTAGTCGGCATGCGAGTGGGCTCCAGGTGGTCTTGATCTGATTTTCAAATTATCGACCGGAGAGCAACGCAGGTGGGCCTCCTGGAGATCATACTGGGCCAAGCAGACATAATTCCGAACCATGTCCAGCGTTTCATGTCCCAGGATCCGCTGAAGGGTAAAAACGTCCCCTCCGTTCCTTAGGTAGGTAATTGCGAAGGTGTGTCTGAAGGTATGCGGCGATGCCCGGACTCCCTGTATCCCGGCTTTTGAGGCGCACCGCTCGATTATCGACTCGATCCCGTTAGGCGTAAGCGGCATTCCTTCTCTATTCAAGAAGAGGTTATCAGACAGGGGATAAACGGGCTTCGGTCTGTGCTTGGTTAGATATTTCGCTATCGCTCTCTGAACCGATATACCGATCGGCACGATTCTCTCTTTGTTTCCCTTACCGCATACTTTCAGACAGCGCTGCGCCAGATTAATATCGTCTAGCTTCAGGTCGGTCAGTTCCGATACCCTGATGCCGGTATCCAGCAATGTTAGTATAATTGTCCAGTCACGGAAGCCGACTGTCGACTTGGTGTCGATCGTATTCAGCAAAGCGCGTATCTGTTCCTCGCTGAACGGCATAATCACTTTCTTCGGGGGCTTGGGAATCGTGATTTTATCGAAGGGATTAACCTCGATGAATTCCTCGCGTACTAGCCACGACCATAACGCCCGGATTGCCCTGAGGTAGCAATTTACCGTATGCCCGGTCAGGCCTTTTTGCTGGGGGCCGGTAAACGGGTGCTCCATGAAAGATTTGGTATTCTGGAGATAACCGATGAACTCCCTTATCTCTTCCGGCCCGATTCGGGTCACATCTGTAGGGAACCCTCTCCGCTCGATAAACCTCTGCAGGATACCCATCGCAGTTGTGTAAATGCGGATGGTATTCGGGCTTTTACCCTCCGTCCGGGCCTGAACCTGGTAGGTGTCGAGCAGGGCCCGTAAGCTTGTAAGGCATTCTGTCCGAAAAACCATACAGCCACCTCTTAAATTAACTTAGCACAAGTAGAGGTGGCTGCATAATGTTAAAAAACGGGGGAGGGGATTTATTGTTGGTATTTCTCCCTTAATTCTCTCCCCCACTTTACGTAGTAACGAGATGTGCTGCATTGACTCAAATTACGATAGCTATCGTACTGTAGTGGCCAGCCGAAATGTTCTCCGATTTGCTTGTGAGTCCATCCTAGATCATCCTTGAGATGCACACACTCAAGGGCAATGCTCTCATCTGCCGGAGGCCGACCGCCTTTGAGCCAACGGCATACCGGGTGCTCCTCTAGGCCCATTCTCCCCAAGCTTATTTTCACATCCTCATAGGCCTGCCAAGCGGCATAGTCGAAGAGTTCTCTAGTGGCAAAGCGCCCATGCAATCTTATTTCCACCCGTAGCCATGGATCATTAACGTCCTCACCCTCATCCCAGACCACTCTATGGCTGCACGGAAGCTCAGGCAGCGATTTCCCTCCGTGTGGAAAGCTGATTATCTTGCTGAAATCAGTTCTACCGCTTCGACTCATGTAATCGCTGTATAAACAGTCTTCCCAGTACTCACGCAGGGTGGGGGGTAATCCCAGTCTCCTGAGTTCGTCTTCCGCCCGCTCCCTTATCTCCGGATAGTGCTTCTCCTTCCAGTTGATAGCGGTGTCCCTCGGCCATGCCGGATCATAGCCCAGCAGTTTCCGGCTTCTCTCTATCGAGTCATCCCACTTATCCCAGGCATGCAGCGCCCTTTGGAAAGTCTGCCTCTTCATACCCGCCTCCTTTAAATAGCGCTAACTGTATTATACAGGGCCCTCTCCAGATATCTCTAGGGGATTATTTAATCTCCATATTATCGGCGGGGCTGAAACGCCGGTGGCAGGCCTTAACATCGGCCACAGCCAGGTTTACGTAGATCCTGACGATTTCGAGGCTGGAATGTCCCAGTATCCGCTGCAGCGAGAAGACGTCCCCGCCGTTGCGCAGGTAACTGATGGCGAAGGTGTGGCGGAAGGTGTGGGGCGAGCACCTGACACCTTCAATGCCGGCCCTGCCTGTGTATTTTTCAATTATCGCCCTCAGCCGGTCGGTGGTTATCGGCTGGCCGGATGCCGTCAGGAACAGGGCAGGGCGTAGGGGATTGGCCGGCCGGGGGCGGTGACGGTTCAGGTATTTCCATATGGCTTTCTGCACTCTTGCCCCTACAGGCACCACCCTTTCCTTGTTCCCCTTGCCGCAGACCTTAAGCAGGCCCTCGTCCAGGTTGACGCCGCCCACAGTAAGTCCGGTGAGCTCGCTAGCCCTCAGACCGGTATCGAGGAGTACCAGGATCATCACCCAGTCCCTGAAACCGCTGGGACTGGCGGTATTTACCGCCTGCAATACGGCGTTCAGCTGCTTCTCCGAGAAGGTGGCGATTACCTTTTTAGGCGGCCTGGGTATCTTCACCTTCGAGAATGGACTTGACATAATAATTTCCTCGCGCACCAGCCATGACCAGAAGGCCCGTATCGCCCTCATGTAGCAGTTGACGGCGTATCCGGAAAGTCCCCTGGCCTGCGTTTTATTTAAGGGGTGGTGCTCGAAGGCCCTGACTTGCTGCAGGTGCAGAATGAACTCCCTGAGCTCTGGAGCACCTATCTCGGTTACATCAGCGGGATACTGTCTGGCCTCGAGAAAATCCTTGAGTGTGGTGAGCGCCGTTGTGTAGATGCGGATGGTATTCTGGCTCTTGCCCTCGGTCCGGGCGCAGAGCCGGTAGCCCTGTATCAGGTTGTCGAGCCGGGTAGCCCGGTCCTTGATTTCAACTATCTGGTTAACCTGTTGATGAATATTGGCTGTCATTTCTGTCCTCCGTTTTTTGTCGAAGCAGCGGGTCTTTTAACAAAAAATCCCGGGATTTTGCCCGGGATCCGGAGGTTAAGACAGCCTCAATTCGTAGCTGAGCTGGCGTCCCTGGTCAGATTCGAACTGACGACCCGCTGCTTAGAAGGCAGCCGCTCTATCCAGCTGAGCTACAGGGACAAGGTGCCTGTCACTCCAATTTAGCACGAGGCACAGGTAGAGGTCAAGATAATAACTCCCGGTTAAACTTTCCCTGAGGTTTTCCACAAGCCAAAGGCAGCCAGGCCACCAAGCCCAATGCCAGCAATTACCACCCCCACCCAACCGAGTAAGGAAAGACAGGTCACAATTACGCCGGCGATAAGTACCCCAACAAATATAGATAATATAGCATGCTTGAATTTTAAACCAAAAATGACCGCCGCCAGTGAACCCGTCCAGGCACCGGTGACAGGGAGGGGAATAGCCACGAATAACGCTAGACCAATTCGTTCGTATCTCTCCACAATGCTTCCCCGCTTCCTGGTATGTTCAAAGAGCCACCTAAAAAACCGGCCAAAGAAGCCCACTCTGCTCAAACATCGGACAATGGCATTAAGGAACAATAGAATAATCGGCACCGGTATCATATTGCCGATAATAGCTAATAAGAAGGCATAATACCAGGGGAAATGGAACAGGTTTATCGCTACCGGTATGGCTCCGCGCAGCTCAAAAATAGGTAGCGCCGAGATAATAAGCACTACCAGCTCTTTAGAAAAACCTAAGCTAAGAAGCTCTTCAGGGGACACTCTTACCCTTCACCAACATTTTCAGCTAATGTAACAAATAAACAAGGCCAGCGTCAAACCTAATGGTTTAGGTGGCCTTGTTTTATTTAACATATCGTGTTTGAGTGTTATACTAAGGCCAGTGAATATGCGGGGCGAGAAGAATGTGCAACAACACAAAATAGACGGAGAATTAAAGACACTGATTATCTATTGGTCAGCTACCGGGAACACGGAGAAGGTGGCAAGTGCTATTCAAAAAGCTTTGGTCCGCGAGGGAGCCAGTCCAGTAGTAAAGAAAATCAGCGAAGCAGCGGAAGAGGAGCTATATCAATATGATCTGATATTCCTCGGCTCGCCATCATACCAATTTCTACCGCCGGAACCGGTACTGCGCTTCGCAAAGCAAAAGATGAAAGTACATCTAGAACGGGGAGACATAAAGTTGCGCGCTCCCAAGATTGCCGGGAAAACTGCGGTTGTGTTCTGCACATACTCAGGCCCCCACACCGGAACAAAGGAAGCAACGCCAGTTGGTGAATATCTCGGGCAATTCTTTGAACATATCGGCTTTGACGTAGTAGCAAAGTGGTATATAGTTGGAGAGTTTCATAGGCAGGAAGACCTTAGCACCAAGGGCAAGTTGGGAGATATAAGAGGACGTCCCAACCGACAAGACCTATCCGAAGTGGAAGACAACGTTTCCGAGTTAATCAAGTCTATCCGGGCCACCTCAACCTAAAACCCCTAAGGCATAAGCTGGACCAATACAACCCCATCAGGCTAATCAACAGAAATTGCCAAAAATTAGACAAAATGCTAGTATGAAGTCAACGTCCTCATTTGTCTGGTGAGCAGTTTAAGTAATGCCGAGGCTATTAGATAGAATAGATAATCCTGCCGATTTAAAAGGGCTGGCAAAACAGGAGCTGGAGCAACTAGCCATCGAGATCAGGCAGGAGTTGGTGACTATAGTAAGCGTTAACGGAGGTCACCTGGCCTCTAACCTGGGTGTGGTTGAGCTTACCATAGCTTTACATCGAGTATTTGATAGCCCACGGGATAAGATTATCTGGGATGTGGGACATCAAAGCTATGTTCACAAACTTCTCACCGGCAGGAGACAGCGCTTCACCTCTCTCCGCCAGTATGGAGGGCTATCCGGCTATACCTGCCGCAGTGAGAGTGATCATGACCCCTTTGGTGCCGGTCATGCCAGCACCTCGATTTCGGCTGCCCTGGGTATGGCTGTCGCCCGCGACCTGGCTAGCGATGACTACCATGTAGTTGCCGTCATCGGCGACGGAGCGATAACCGGTGGAATGGCTTTCGAGGCGCTAAATCAGGTGGGGCATCTGGGCTCCAGGATTTGCGTGGTCTTAAATGACAACGGGATGTCAATTTCACCTACTGTCGGCGGTATAGCCAAACTGCTCAACCGGGTGCGGCTTGATTACCGCTACCAGTGGGCAGAAGCCGAGAGCAAGCGGGTGCTGGATATTCTCCCCCTGGGCAAAAAGCTGTGGCAACTCGGCCAGTGGTTCAAAAGGGGATTCAAGGGCTTGATTATGCCCACCGTGCTCTGGGAAGAACTCGGCTTCACCTATATAGGACCCATCGACGGACACGACATTAACGCCCTGCAAACAGCCCTTACTCAGGCACGGAACTACTCCGGTCCAACCTTTGTTCATATTATCACCACCAAAGGCAAAGGCTACCAGCCGGCAGAGGGTGATGCGGTTTACTTCCACGGCGTAGCCGCCGAAAATTCAAGCTCCGGGACAATACCAAGTTATAGCGAGGTATTTGCCCAGACGGTGCTCCGCCTGGCCCGGGAAAATCCCGATCTGGTGGCGATTACCCCGGCCATGCCCGAGGGAAATTGCCTCAGCGTAGTCGAGGCGGAGTTCCCCCAGCGTGTGTTCGATGTGGGCATCTGCGAGCAGCACGCCGTTACCTTCGCCGCCGGCCTGTCGACCCAAGGCTTCAAGCCCATCGTGGCCATATATTCCACCTTCCTGCAGCGCGCCTATGACCAGCTCATCCACGATGTCTGCCTCCAGGACCTGCCCGTCACCTTTGCCATTGACCGCAGCGGCATCGTCGGCGATGACGGCAAGACCCACCAGGGAACCTTTGACATCTCTTATCTAATGTTAATACCCAACTTGATAATAGCCGCCCCCAAGGATGAGAACGAGCTTCAGCACCTGCTCTACACGGCGGTGAGAGCCAAACACCCTATGGCCATAAGATACCCCCGGGGCTCCGGGGTGGGGGTAGAACTAGACACCGAACTGCACCAGATTCCCATAGGTAAAGGGGAAATATTAAGACAGGGCAAAGATGTGGCTATACTAGCCATAGGCACCACGGTAACTCCGGCCCTTGAGGCAGCCCGAAAGCTAGCTGACAAGGGCATTGAGGCTACAGTAGTTAATGCCCGCTTTGCCAAGCCGCTGGACGCTGAACTCATCACAGAACTAACCGGCGATATTAAGCGCCTGGTTACCGTTGAGGAAAATACTCTCAGCGGCGGTTTTGGTAACAGTGTCATCGACCTCCTTCAGCAATCGGGCATCAGCAATATCCAGGTAAAAATTATTGGCATTCCCGACAAGTTCGTAGAGCAGGGCAGTCAGGCCCGGCTCCGGGCTAACTACGGTCTTGATGCCGAAGGTATAGCCAGACAGGCATTGGAGTTTTTTCCCAACCACCAATAAGGAGATAAGGCTTTGCATATAGCAGATAATTTAGAGCTAATCAAAAAAATCTCCACCCCTTCCCCCACCAAAATTGTACTATTAGTTATAGATGGCCTAGGCGGATTACCAAATCCCGAGACAGGTAAGACCGAGTTGGAGACGGCCAAGACCCCCAACCTGGACCAGCTGGCAACGAAGAGTATCTGCGGCCTCATCGACCCGGTAAGCCCGGGAATAACCCCCGGCAGTCCCCCGGGGCACCTGGCTCTCTTTGGCTACGACCCGGTCAAATATAATGAGATGATTGGCCGGGGCTTGGTGGAGACACTGGGCATAGACTTTGACTTAAAGCCGGAAGATATCGCCGCCCGGGGCAACTTCTGCACGGTGGATAGCTCCGGACTGATCACTGACCGCCGGGCGGGGCGCATCTCCACCGAGAAGTGCACCGAGCTGTGCCGGTTGCTCGAAGGAATAGCTATAGAGGGGGTCAAGCTTTTCGTCCAGCCGGTCAGGGAGCACCGCTTTGCCGTGGTCTTTCGAGGGGGGGGGCTGGCTCACGAGATCAGCGATTCCGACCCCCAGCAGACGGGAATGGCGCCAAAGGCAGTTAAAGCCAAACGCTCAACAGCCCGCAGAACGGCCAATATCGCCAATGAATTTATCGCTCAAGCCAAATCGATTCTAGCCAAGCATCATCCGGCCAATATGGTAATTTTACGTGGCTTCTCCCGGCGACCAGATATTCCCACCATGAGTGAGGTCTATAAATTAAAGCCAGCCGCTATCGCCGCTTACCCGATGTATCGGGGCCTGGCCAAGCTGGTCGGCATGCAGCTCCTGAAAACCGGCGCTGCCATAGCCGAAGAATTTGCCACCCTAAAACAGAACTATACCGATTATGACTTCTTCTTCCTGCATATAAAGGGCACTGACTCCGCCGGTGAAGATGGTGACTTTAACCGCAAGGTCAGAGCTATAGAAGAAATTGATAAGGCTCTACCCACCCTGACCAGCCTTGAACCCGATGTCATCGTGGTCACCGGCGACCACTCCACGCCGGCACTGCTCAAAGGACACAGCTGGCACGCCGTACCTGTATTAATTAATTCTAAATGGTGCCGTGCCGACAGGGTAGGGGAATTTTCTGAAACTACCTGTATTACGGGTGGACTGGGCCGGTTCCCGGCGACACAGGTCATGCCTCTGGCCATGGCTAACGCCCTAAAATTAAACAAGTTTGGAGCTTAGGAGTCTAAAATGCGTATCCCGATGATTGCCGGTAACTGGAAGATGAACACCACGGTGACTGAAGCCGTAGCGCTGGTCAAAGAGATGCGTCCGGAATTAGACCGCATTGACAATGTGGATAAAGTAATATGCCCACCCTTTGTTTCTCTGGCCGCGGTAAAGGAGCTGCTTACGAGAAGCTCGATAAAGCTGGGGGCGCAGAATCTATACTTTGAGGAAAAGGGAGCTTATACCGGAGAGATTTCACCGCTGATGCTGGCCGGCCTCTGCCAGCTGGTTATTATCGGGCACTCCGAGCGGAGGCAGTATTTCAAAGAGACCGTAGAGACGGTAGATAAAAAGATCAAAGCGGCGTTTAAAGTCGGCCTCAAACCCATTCTATGCGTCGGGGAAACCCCAAAGGAAAACGAGACGGGCAAGACCAAAGAGGTTTTAAGCAAACAGTTAAGCTTAACTTCCAGCCAGGCGTATAACCCTGGCGGCCTAACCCTGGCCTATGAGCCTATCTGGGCTATCGGCACCGGCCGAGCGGCCAGCGGTGAGCAGGCCAACCAGACCATCGCTTTTATCCGCCAGCATATCTCAAAGCAATACGGCCAGGAAATTGCCCAGGCGGTGCGCATTCTCTATGGCGGCAGCGTCACTGCCGCCAACATCGCCGAGTTTATCAACCAGCCGGAGATAGACGGTGCCCTGGTCGGCGGCGCCAGCCTGAAGGCGAGTGAATTTTTAAGCATAGTCAAGCAAACCTCAAGCTTTAAGCGGGCAAAATGAACCGTCTACTGGCGGTAGTTGGCCCCACCGGCGCGGGTAAGAGCAAGTTAGCTCTCCGCCTGGCTAAAGCCCTTGACGGGGAGATAGTCAGTGCCGATAGCCGGCAGGTCTACCGCTATATGGATATCGGCACGGCCAAACCCACCCCGCAGGATCAGGCATTAGTCCCCCACCACCTGGTTGATGTCGTCAACCCTGATGAAGATTTCAGCCTGGCCCAGTACCAGCAGCTTGCCTACAAAGCCATTGCAGACATAAGTAAGCGTCAAAAGCTGGCGCTGTTAGTCGGCGGCAGCGGGCTGTACGTCTGGTCGGTGCTGGACGGCTGGAGTATACCCGCCGTAGCCCCCGACCCGGAATTCAGGCGCCATCTGGAGGCGAAGGCAGCCGGGGGAGGGAAGGATGAGCTTTATCAGGAGCTGGCCCGCCTCGACCCGGCGGCGGCGCAGAGGATTGACCCCCGCAATGTGCGCCGAACCATAAGGGCGCTTGAGGTGCACCGCAGCACCGAAGTCCCCACCTCCAAGCTGCAGGGCAAAAAGGCGCCGTCGTTCCAGACCCTTATCATCGGCTTAACCGCCGAAAGGCCGGAGCTGTACCGCCGCATTGACCTGAGGGTGGACGAGATGATAAAGCGGAGTCTGGTGGACGAGGTTAAGCAGCTCATCGCCCGGGGCTATGACGCCAGTCTGCCGGCCATGTCCGGCATCGGCTATAAGCAGATTACCATGTTCCTCAATGGCGAACTGACCCTGGCGGACGCTGTCCAGCAGACCAAGTTTGAGACCCACCGGCTGGCTCGCCACCAGTATAGCTGGTTTAGGCTAAAAGATGTTAGAATAGGGTGGTTCGATATCCAGAAGGATAAAGAGGCAAAAATCTTAAACCGGCTTAAAAAGAGTTATCAGGAGCAAGCATGAAGTTTACCAAGGCGCAGGGTTCCGGAAATGATTTCGTGCTTTTGGAGACCGATGAATCCCAACGCGACTGGTCACGGCTGGCGATAGCCATATGCGACCGCCACTTCGGTGTCGGTGCCGACGGCCTTTTGCTGGTCTTGCCTTCAAAAGTGGCCGACTTGAAAATGCGGATATTCAACCCGGACGGCTCCGAGGCTGAAGCCTGCGGCAACGGCTTAAGGTGCCTGGTCAAATACGTTCTGGAAAAGGGGCTGGTTAAGACAGCCACCAGCCAGATGCTGGTGGAAACAATATCAGACACCAGAAAGGTAAAGCTTGAGAGGACAGGGGGCCGGGTGGCTAGCATTAAGGTCAGTATGGGGAAACCGAAGTTCGGCGCCAGTGACATCCCGGTAGTAATAGAGCCGGGCGGGGATTTAGTTGACATAAAATCAATGATTGGTTATCCTGTGACTATAGCCAATACCAAGCTGCTCTTAAACCTGGTATCGATGGGCAACCCGCACGCCGTCTATTTCTGGCAGCACCCGGTATACGAGTTCCCCTTATCCCGGCTGGGACCAAAGGTGGAAAACCTGCCCATATTTCCCAACCGGGTAAACTTCGAGGTCGCCCAGGTGGTCAGCCGCAAAAAGGTAGAAGCTCGGGTCTGGGAGCGGGGAGCAGGGGAGACATTAGCCTGCGGCAGCGGTGCCTGTGCTATAGCGGTTGCTGCCCAACTGTACGGCTATGTAGATAATAAAGTTGACATAAAATTACCAGGAGGAGTGCTCGGTGTGGAGTGGGACGGGGCAGGGGAGGTATTCCTCAGTGGTCCAGCTGAAATAGTATTTAATGGAGAATGGTCAGATGAAAATGTCGAGACGGGTTGAACATTTACCACCTTATCTTTTCGCCGAAATCAGTAAAAAGATTGCCGAAAAAAAGGCAAAAGGCGAAGATGTGGTCAGTTTTGCTATAGGCGACCCCGATATCCCCACGCCACCCCATATAATTGAGCGGCTCTGCCAGGCGGCCAGGGACCCGGCTAACCACCACTACCCGGAGACCGAGGGCCTGCCCAAACTGCGCCAGGCCATAGCCGAGTGGTACCATAAGCGCTTTGGTGTCACCCTCGACCCTGATACAGAGGTGCTGCCCCTAATCGGCTCCAAGGAAGGCATCGCCCACATCGCCCTCTGCCTGATTGACTACCGGGACATCGCCCTGGTGCCAGACCCGGCATATCCCGTTTATGCGGTAAGCACCATGCTGGCCGGCGGCAGCCCCCACTATATTCCCCTTACCGAAGAAAATGATTTTCTACCCAATTTCGATGCCATACCGGCCTACGCCCTGAAAGGGGCCAAGCTGCTGTGGATAAACTACCCCAATAACCCCACCGGCGCCGTGGCTGACCTCGATTTCTTCAATAAGGCAGCCGAACTGGCCCGGCAGCATGACTTCGTTGTCTGCCATGACGGGCCGTACTCCGAGGTCGCTTTCGACGGCTACCAGCCGGTCAGCTTTATGCAGGCCGACGGGGCTAAGGAGGTAGGGATTGAGTTTCACTCACTGTCCAAGACTTACAATATGACCGGCTGGCGTATAGGCATGGTGGTAGGCAATGCTGACGTGATAGACGCCCTGAAGAGAGTTAAGTCAAATATAGATTCAGGCATTCCCCAGGCCATCCAGTATGCCGCCATTGAGGCTTTAACCGGCCCACAGGCCTGTATACCGGAGCATAACGCCATCTACCAGAAACGGCGTGACCTTATTATCGAGGTGCTCAATAATATCGGTCTTGAAGCCAAACCTCCCAAGGCAACCCTCTATATATGGGCTAAAACCCCACCGGACTTTAACTCGGTGGACTTTGCCACCGACCTGCTGGAAAAGGTTGGGGTAGTGGTTACCCCCGGGGTAGGCTACGGCAATCAGGGCGAGGGCTACATCCGGGTATCTTTAACCGTCCCCGATGCCGCCGTGGTCAAGGGCCTGTCCCGGATATCAGCCTGGCGCGACCCTAAGAGAAGACTGAAGGCGTATTTATAGTTTACATAATAAAAGGGGATTTATCATCAGAGGCGCAATTGTTACCCGCCCTTCGCCGGAGAGGGCACTACTGGTGGCTATAGGCGCTAAAGGCAGCGCCGATAGATGGCCGGCGGAAGACTCACTGGATGAGCTAGCCCAGTTGGCGGCTACGGCCGGAGCCGATGTAGTTGGCAAAATGGTACAGCGCCTGCCCCGGGCTTCCAAAACGCACTATGTAGGCAAAGGTAAGCTGGAAGAGCTGATAGCGCTCAAGGAAAGCACCGGCTACAGCGTGGCAATCTTTGACGACGAGCTTTCGCCCCTCCAGCAGAGAAACCTGGAAGATGCCCTTGAGGTAAAGGTAATTGACCGGGTAGCCCTGATTTTAGATATTTTCTCCCGTCGGGCCAGGACCCGCGAGGGGCAGCTGCAGGTAGAGCTGGCCCAGCATCAATACCTCCTGCCGCGCCTGGCCGGGCAGTGGAGCCACCTGGAGAGGCTGGGGGGCGGCATCGGCACCAGGGGCCCCGGTGAAACCCAACTCGAGACCGATAAACGCATTATCCAGCGGAAGATACACCGCCTTAAAAACCAGATTGACGACATAAGAAAGCACCGCCAGCTTTACCGCCAGCAGCGCAAGAAGGCCGGCATCCCCATAGTGGCCATAGTGGGCTATACCAACGCCGGCAAGAGCACCCTGCTCAATGCTCTTAGCCATGCCAATGTTTTTGTCGAAGACAAGCTTTTCGCCACTTTAGACCCAACCACCCGAAGATTAACCCTCCCCGATAAAAATGCGGTTCTTTTAACCGATACCGTCGGCTTTATCCGCAAGTTGCCCCCCGCCATCATCACCGCCTTTAAGGCAACCCTGGAGGAGTTGGCCGAGGCAAGCCTGCTGTTGCATGTTGTCGACTTGACCTCCCGTAACGCCGCCGAGCAGTGCCAGGTGGTGGAGGATATTCTGGCCGACCTTAAACTTCTTGATAAGCCCCGGATTACGGCGCTGAACAAAATCGACCTGCTGCTGCCGGGCGGCAAGGAATGGGACGAGGAGAAAGCGCTGAAACATCTTTCCGACCAGGCCCCGGCGGACGAGGACACGGTGCTGGTTTCGGCGGTCAGGGGTTGGGGTCTGGGCAGGCTTTTGGGGATGGTCGGCCAGCGGCTTTTACAGGCAAAACAGCCCGTCAAAATATGACGCTCTCAAATCAAAATCTAGGCCCCTAAAAAAATCCCCGAAGGGTTTGTTATACCTTGATGGGTATGCGGCCCGTGTTAGCCCCACCTTATCCCCCCTGATTATTGTTATTTTTGACCTTGTCAGGACGGGAGCTATCCGTCATAATAGAAACAATTTAAAAAGTTTTACGGAGGTATTTACTTTGTCCGAGGAAAAACCAAAATATGCCATTGTCAGCAAAACGCCTAATTATACTCCCCCCAGGGACGAGTCGGCGGAGTTTGGCGAAAAGCCCCACCATAGAGATAAAACAGAAGGGGCTGTAGAAGGTTTAGTGTTCACATCCCCGGAACTGGTACCGCGGGTTACCATGAATACGGGCATAGCACTCTTGACAGGTAAACCTGGCGAGTTCATTGAGGAACATACTCATAATTCCGATGAAGTCGTATTATTCGTTTCAACAAGGCCTGACCATAGTCTAGGATGTAAAGCCGAGATGTACCTGGATGGTAAAAAGCATACCTTTACCCACACAACAGTAGTATTTGTCCCGAAGGGTACCAAACACTGTCCGATTCATTACAAGGATTGGGAACAAGGGACAGTGAACTACTTGATGCATGTCCTGGCCCAGCCTGACTACGACTAATCTTTTAGGGAACCCACCCCCTTAATCCCCCTCCCTTTTTAAGGGAGGGGGAAGAGTTTTTTAAAAAGAGGGTGCTTCGCACCCTCTTTAACACCCCCTGAACAAAGTAGGTTATAACTTTACATAATCTTTAGGGGAAAATTTATGTTATAATGGGGGTATGGGAATGGTTACTTTTTGGGTAGCAATATGGGGTGCTATCTGCGCTAAGGTATTGGGTATAATTCGTATAATTGAATTTCGGCAAAGTCGCGCAATAATAAGAGTTAAGGTTACTATTGCTTATCTATTTTATGAAGGAACTCTTAGTAAAGATGCCCACTTATGTCTTACAGCAATTAATAAGGGAAGACGCAAAATGAAATTAGCAGGTGCTGGGCTTACTTTGTCTAATAAAAAAACTATCCCATTTATGACTGACATCTTCCAAAATAGGTTTCCAAAAGATTTAGATGAAAATGATAGTTACAGCATCTATTTTAGGATATCTGAGATACAAAATGCCCTAAAAGACGAACCAGAGCTAAAAGTAGTTAAAGGATGGTTTAGAGATAAAACAGGTGACCATCACTATTCTCCTGAAATCCCCCAGAAATATTTCCAGAATTAGCAGGCCTCAGATGTTGCGACGCACAATAGCTGTTATGTCAGCAATATAGCGTCAGGAAGCTAAAACCACCCCTTTCCCCAACCCCCCTACCGGATAATCATTCCGGACTTAAGCAAGCTGCAGCCACAAAGTAAACAGACTTACCGTCAGCGCGCCCAGGGCAAAGGACGCCGTCGCCCAGACAACCTCTATAGTCGCCATATCCCGGTAATGCCTGGCGAACTCTTGATATCTCTCCATAAACTCGTTCATGGATTTCTGGAACTCCTCCAGGTTAGATTCTTTCTTGCCCACCTTCTTGGCGTCTCTGCCGACGCATTTAATAGCGTCCTCCAGGGGTAACGATGTCCAGTTGGCAATATCCCCGCCGTGCTGGGGCCACAGCCAACGGGCTGCTTTCTGGAAATGCTCTATTCTTTTCTCCATGCCTGTCTGCAGCGTTTGGGCCCTTTCGTCGATCTTGCACTTCTTGCCGTCCACCACCGCCACCGGCCCGGCCTCAAAATCGTGCATGGCATAATGGATGGCGCCCCGCGCCCCATCACTCATCCAGGTCAGTCTCATCCAGACCAGATAGCGGAAAACCCGGATAAGCCCGAAAAGCCCCAAGGCTGCGCCAACCCCGAATATAACCCAGTACAATACGGACCCCCCCCCTCTCTCTATTTCTACCCCATTATACAATATATTTAGACCTTTGATTACCCCTGTAATATTATGTAAACTAACCTGCTGTAATAAAAAAGGGGGTTTTTAGCCCCCTTAATTACGTTGAAATTCCCCCGGTTGGAAGATGTGTTAACTACCTCAAAGGGTCATTCGTAGAAGCTTCAGGGGATTATCCACAAATATCATTTTCTTTTCGGCGTCGGTTATGTCCATTGCTTCGATGGCGTTGATAGTCTGCTGGTAACTCCTAGCGCCAAAATTAGGGTCGCCTAGAGGCATATCTGCCCCAAAAACTATATGGTCGGCACCACAGAAATGATAAGCTAACATCAAGGCAGGGGTATTGCCATGAATGGCTGTATCGTTGTAGAACATCCTGTAATACTCGATTGGCGGCTTGGTGAGGCCTTGCATCATTTCATCATAGTCGTGATACTTTATATCTGTCTGGCCGTAATGTTGCACTATCCTCTGTTCATAATAGGGCACCATTCCACCACAGTGATGGGTGATTACCTTCAAGTTGGGGTATTTTTCAAAAATTCCGCTGAACACCAGGCGGGTCATCATCACTGTGGTCTCGTACGGCCAGCCAAAAGTACTGACTATGGCGTACTTCGACTCCTTTTCAGTTAAATAGTCGGCAAAGTCATTACTTCTCCAGGGATGGACGTAAATCGGCAAATCATACTCAGCCATCTTCTGGAAAAGCGGCCGAAATTCCGGTGAGTCCAGGGGCTTCCCGTTGATGTTGCTGTGTAAATAGATACCCTTAAACCCCAGTTCCTTAATGGCCCGGTCGGTCTCCTTTATAGCCGCTTCGATGTTATTCATGGGAAGTAAGGCGATAGCAGCCAGGAATCTATCCTTGTGTTTCAGGACCAGTTCCGCCATCTCATCGTTAGCCAGCTTGGCCAGTTCTACCGATTTTTTAGCATCGGCGAATGCCTCCAGCGGTGGGACCGGACCGACGGTCAGCACCTGAAGTATCTGCCCAAACTTATCCATTACCCGGAATCTCGCCTCCATGTCAAAAAGCGGCGGCACATGACCCAATATCTGGTTGTAAAATCCTGGATAGTTTTTGCGGATAGCTTCGGTATACTTTGGTGGTGAGATATGAGAATAGGCATCAATCTTTACAAAGTCTGTATTTCCCATCAAATTTTCCTCTCCTAATACAATATTAGCTTCAAAAGTGAGCTCGCTAGAATTCTAACCTACGACCAATCAGTCATGAGTGTTGGGGTTCTTCACCAAATCACTTCGCTAAAGAGGATTGTACCAGATTTTCTAAATCCTGTAAAAGTTTTTGTCCGGAAATCGGGTTTATACCACGTGGTTATGAGAGTTGGGAACTGAAAAAAAACATCAATGTGCCCACGTTGCTTTTATAACAAAATACGCATATATTCTGCCACTTTACGAGCCTGCTGATATGAATATCAGCAGGCTCGCCATGGCGATCTGTTACCCGTAGACACAGGCTTCTACCTTTAGCCCACCTTGGTAACTGTTATCGAGTTAGACAGCGCAATTTCTTCGGCGATAATATGTCCATCGGAGCCATATCGACCGATGACATTGCCCTGGTCATCAACCTCAATCCAGGTTTTATCGTGCCACGTACCGTCCAACTGGATTATGGTGCCGGCAGGGATCTCCACCTGCCAGCTGCCATCAGTGTAGACGATAACATCGGTAGTGGGATCGCCCCAGCCATCGGTAGTGAAGAACTTCTCCGAATGGTCATTTAGGTAGATATGTCCACCCGCCGGCAGCTGAATGACCAAGTACGGACGAATTCGGGCCGTGCTTAGACTCGCATTCTGATGAGCAGTAACTGTCCTATTAGCTGAGCAGGAATCGCATTCACAGTCAGTCCTGAATGGTAACAACGTGAGGTAAAAGGCCTCGGCCGACCCGCCATGCTCAGCGATATAGTCACCTACCATGTCAATATAAACATCGGAATACCAGTCAAAGGTCTGACTGGCATCGGCGTTAGCGCTGAAGAAACCAATGTCACAGTCTGAAAGATTACTAACACCCTGAGCGATTATGTTGCCCTCTGGGTCCCTGATTACATAGTAGGCAGTGCTGCTGGCACTGGCCATTGATCCAAGCCCCCGGGCATGAGCTTCAGCCGTTATATCCACAGTACCCGAGAAGGTAATGGTGGTGCCAACGGCAGGAGAGTCATCAGTAACATCGATCTCACTGCAGTCTACATCGGCGTTGGCGTTAGAGCCTCCACAACCACCCCCCCAAGCCATAGCCGGGCCCGCAAATACCATCAGGGCTGCCATTGCTATAGCGAATGCTATCCATAGTTTTTTTAGTTTTTTCATATGTTTATCTCCCTTCTTAAACATTTTGCATCCATTACATCACTTCGCTCCAATACACATCACCTCCTTCTCTCCCTGCCGCACGACCTTAAGATGCACAAAAAATCCGGCACCTCTTTGCCAATTGGCAAAAAAAACACAAAAAAACACCCATTCGGGTTATTCAGCTATAGTATTTTAGTACTACACGAAAGAAACTTCAAGCCCGTATTGTCTAATTCTGTGTACTCATTTCGTGGATTTTTTTAAACTTGATATGCGTGCACGGGCACTTTAGTTGCCCGTGAGCTCTTTGTCAAGGATTTTAGTTCTATATATCTATGACTTAAGTATCCCACTACTAAATTACTACCCATTTGTGACTATTTAACTATTCCTATAAGGCTGAAGCTTTGATAGATTAATAACAGATGAAGGCACTAAAATCTATATTACTCATACTGATAATCGTTTTACCGGCTCTAGCTTCAGTATTCCTGGTCAAAGATTACCAAGGCAGGCTTCAAGACGCTGGCGCTGTTGTTGAGGAACATAAAACAGACCTATTGACCTACAGCGCAGAGGTAAGCCGGCTCAATATTGAATTAAACCAGCGGGATATTGAGGCCAAGCAGTTAG
>Ga0315553_10001586_pt1 | contig 18724 bp, 16 predicted proteins | sample SalMarSW160140MG_FD_203099 | JGI IMG/M metagenome (GOLD analysis project Ga0315553, IMG submission 203099) | Salt marsh sediment microbial communities from the Plum Island Ecosystem LTER, Massachusetts, United States - Salt Marsh Sediment SW1601-40 ... | reverse complement strand
GTGGCCGGAAACGACTGCTCTGGGTTTCTCAACCCGACGACTACAGTCTCTCCGGCGATGAAAAGGCCGTACTGGCCGCCGTGGGGGAGAAGACTTTCCGGTGGACTTTGGAGGAGGGGGACGCTGCGGCTGCAGCCGGCTGGATCGAGTCGGCAGGAGCGGTCCTGCGGGATAGACAGATCACCTCGGACTCCTACCGGGTTTATTTGGAAGAAACCCCGGACAGACTGATCAAGAACATGCTGATGATCCGGAATTTGAAAGGATTGATCACGACCGCGTTGTTGGAGCAGAAACCTGGCAAGTTGGAACCGTTTCCCGAAAAAGATGATTCTCTCGATTTTGTGACCTTCAATCACGGCTCGCGCATCCGCAGACGGGAGATCTCGCTGGTTTTCAACGTAATTGATTCGGTGGAGGGACTTCCAACCATCCTCTCCGCACTTGCAAACTACGGCCTGCGCTGTACCTTCTTCGTGAACGGCGAGGTCATCCGTAACTACCCCGATGCGGTTCGGGAAATTTCTCGATCCGGCCATGAGATCGGCAGCCTTTTCTCTACCTATTTCGACATGACCGACGCACGCTTCCGACTGGACAAGGAATTCATAAAGCGCGGATTGGCTCAAAACGAGGATCAGTACTTCGCGGTCACAGGAAGGGAGTTGTCACTGCTGTGGCATGCCCCGTATTACTTTGTGAACTCCGACATCGTTCAGGTTTCCCGGGAGATGAACTACGTCTATGTGGGTAGGGATGTGGATCCCCTGGATTGGGTGACCTGGAAAATGAGCCTGACGACCCGGGATATCTACTTGCCGGCGAGCAAACTGGTTGAAAGAGTGGTCAAGCAAAAGAAGCCCGGTTCGATTGTACCAGTCCTTGTCGGCAGGCCGGACGGCGAAAGGGACGATTACTTCTTCCATAAACTGGATCTACTCATCGACGCATTGATCAAGAGGGGCTACTACATAGTACCGGTTTCTGTGTTGATTGAGCACGCGGAATGAATTAGGATTTATGTCGGCTTGTCCGATGATAGAGAAGAAAGGGTAAAGGCGCTTTGAACACTATGAATCCTCTACGGAGCTACAAAGAGACGCAGATCAAGACCGCTACACCGGGTAAGTTGATTCTGATGCTCTACGACGGGGCAATCAGGCATTTGAATCAAGCCCTCGAGGACCTGAGCAAGGAACATCGGCGATACGATAGCATCAGCAACTCTCTGATCAAGACTCAGGATATCATCGCCGAGTTGATGATATCCCTCGATTTTGAACGAGGCGGGGAGATCGCTAGAAGCCTGTTCGGACTGTACGTGTTCATGAACCGACGCTTGCTGGACGGCAACATCAGCAAGGAACGGGCACCTCTAGAAGAAGTGAAAACCCTTCTTGCCGAATTGAGGGGCGCCTGGGCCGAGGTTGCCGATAAAGCAGGTGTGTCTACCGGATCCACTCAGGGCGGGGGAGTCAATATCGCTGGTTAGGGAGGTGGAAACGGCACCATCTCCGCTGAACAATCGTTCATGAATGCACCTCTATATCTGGTCGACGGCTACAGTCTCATCTACCGTGCCTATTTCGCCTTCATGCGACGACCCCTGGTAAACTCCCAAGGACAGAACACATCGGCGGTATTCGGTTTCTTCAGCTCTCTGTTCCAACTCATCAAGTTGAAAAACCCTTCCTACCTCGCAGTGATTCTGGATTCGGCCACTCCCACCTTCAGGCATGAGAAGTATCCTGAATACAAGGCGAATCGAGAGAAGGCGCCCCAGGACCTTCATGACCAGGTGCCTGTAATAGAGGAAATTCTCGCCGCTTTGGGCGTTTCCTGTCTGCGTCGGGACGGGTTCGAGGCGGATGACCTGATGGCCACTCTTGCCGAGAAGTGCCGCGAGGAGGGGCGGGAATGCTTTATCCTTTCTGGAGACAAAGACCTCCTGCAGCTGGTTGGCGGCGGCGTGTACGTGATCCATCCTCCCAAAGGTGCCGAAGATTTCGCCATTCTCGACCGAGAAGGGGTGTTCGCATCCCGGAGCATCTATCCTGAGCAGGTAATCGACTACTTGGCACTGACCGGAGATCAGTCCGACAACGTTCCCGGTGTTGCCGGTGTGGGGGTTAAGACCGCGGTGAAGCTGCTCTCCGAGTATTCCGACCTGGACACGGTATACAAGGGTCTGGACGGCGTGACACCCGCCGGTGTGAAGAAAAAACTCGAGGAGGGTAAAAGCAGTGCATTCTTGAGCCGGGAGCTGGTCACCCTCCGTACCGACGTTCCCCTCGATGTCGGCCTTGAGGATTTGAGCCTCCTGAATATGAACCGGGAAGCCGCCATTCCCCTGTTCGCCAGGCAGGGCATGAACCGTATCGTCGAGGAGCTCGGCGGCAACACCGAAGAGCAGCTTGCCGCGGGCCAGCTCACACCGGGAGAGTATGAGACCGTCCGCACCCCGGAAGCCCTGCAACGCTGGATCGAGGAAGTGCGGAACGCAGGAATATTCGCCTTCGACACGGAGACTGACAGTCTGGATCCCCTCCAGGCTCATCCGGTGGGCTTTTCTCTGGCCACGGCAAAGGGCAAAGCCTGCTACATCCCCGTACAGGCGGCGGGGGAAGGGGTTTTGGAACTCGAGAAGGTGCTCACCCAGCTGCGCAGGGTACTCGAGGATCCTTCCCTGACTCTGATAGGACAGAATATCAAATACGACTACAAGGTCATGGCCTGCCAGGGATTGGCGCCCCGCTGCCGTTTCTTTGACACCATGGTGGCCGCCTGGCTGCTCGATTCTGAGCGCTCCTCCTACAGCCTCGACAATTTGGCTCTTCAGCTGTTGAACTACAGGACCATACATTACACCGATGTGGTAGCAAAGGACGAGACCTTGGCGGATGTAGAGCTAAGGCGGGCAACGGACTACTCGGGGGAAGATGCGGACATCACCTTCCAGCTCTACCAGCTGTTCCAGCCACAGCTGGAGGCCGAGGGACTTGCCTCGATTTTCTTCGACCTGGAGATGCCTCTGGTAGGGATTCTGGCGGACATGGAGATCGCCGGGATCCGCCTCGATTCATCGGAGCTCCGCTCCTACAGCGCCGAGTTGGAGGTTGAGCTGGGGAAACTGGAATCGGAGATCTTCTCTCTCTGCGGGCACAGCTTCAACGTTCGTTCTACCAAGGAGCTTCAAGCGGTTCTGTTTGAGGAACTCGGCCTTCCTCCAATCAAGAAAACCAAAACCGGCCAGTCAACGGACACCTTCGTGTTGATGGAGCTTACCCGGACGGGGAACAAGGTCCCCGAACTGGTGTTGAATCACCGGCTGCTTTCCAAGCTCAAATCAACCTATGTGGATGCTTTGCCCGAGCTGGTTAACCCCGATAGCGGACGCCTGCACACCCACTACATCCAGACCGGGGCCGCCACCGGGCGGTTGGCCAGCAAGGATCCCAACCTGCAGAACATCCCGGTCCGTGAAGAGTCGGGGCGGCGAATCCGCAAAGCCTTCGTTCCGGAGCCGGGATACCACTTCTTGAGCGCCGACTACTCCCAGATCGAGCTGGTCGTGCTGGCCCATCTTTCCGGAGACACGATGCTCAAGGAAGCTTTCCGTCAGGACAAGGACGTACACAGGCAAACCGCCGCCGTTCTGTTCGGCGTCCCCGAACCGGAGGTGACAGCGGAGCAACGGCGTATCGGGAAAACCATCAACTTCGGCGTGATCTATGGCATGTCCGCATTCCGGCTCGCCCGGGATCTGCGCATCCCTCGTCGGGATGCCGATGAGTTTATCCGGCGCTATTTTGAACGTTACGCGGGGGTAGACAGGTTCATAAAACAGACGGTCCGGGAAGCCGAGCGGAGGGGTTTCGTCCAGACGATCATGGGCAGGCGCCGCCCGATCAGTCGCATCAACAGCCGTAATCGTACCGAGAAGATGGCAGCCGAGAGGGTGGCTATGAACTCTCCGATTCAGGGCAGCGCCGCGGATATTGTGAAGCAGGCGATGATTGACGTGACCCGCGCTCTTGGGGAGCAGAAGCTGAAGTCCCGGCTGCTCTTGCAGGTACACGACGAGCTGATCTTCGAAGTGCCCGAGGCGGAACTCAGACAGGCTCAAAATCTGGTCAAACAGAGGATGGAGCAGGCTGTTGCCCTCTCCGTACCACTGCGGGTCAGCCTTGAGGTCGGGCCGACCTGGGGGGACATCCATTAGCGCTTCCTTTGTGCTTGGTGTCACCGGTAAGCACTGTTCCGGAAAAAACGCCCTCGTCACCTTCCTGCAATCTTTGGGTTTCACAGAAATCGATGTGGACAAGGTCGGCCACCGGTTTCTCGGCGATGGGAGAGTCGAGGAAAAGCTCCGGCGGCATTTCGGTGATAAGATCTTCACGCGGGAAGGAACCGTCGATCGCCGAGCTCTCGGTCAGCGAGTATTTCGGGATATCCGAGAGCTGCGCGTGTTGGAGTCGATCATCCACCCGCCGATGGTGAGACAGGTCGAGCTCACGTTGGAGAAGCTGAGCGGCAGTGTTGTTCTCAATGCCGCCGTCCTGTTTCGCATGGGTTTGGAGCAGTTCTGTCATGTGGTTGTCTGTGTCCGCGCCCCTCTGTTGCAGCGGGTCAGACGGGCCCGCCGGCGGGATCGGTCGAAGCTGATTCGAATATTGCGTCGTATGAGAGCGCAGCGGGGAATCTGTTCTAAATTGAATGCAAATGGCGTCGATATTTACTATGTAGACAACGATCGGGGGCTGGACCATCTCCATACCCAGATCTTGAAGATCTTGAGGGAGAAAGGACAGAAAACAATCTAGATATGGAACGCAATCGAGTTCTCTGGGTCATATTCTCAATAAGCCTATTCCTGGTCGTGGTCCTGGCCGGAGGTTTGTATCTGCTTCGGCCCGTATCCAAACAGGAGGCTCGGGTGACCGCCGAGGAGACTCCCTCCATTAAGGGGTTTGACGCTTTCGAGTACGTTCGTGGAAAATCAGAGCTGCCCGGGCTGACGGAGGAGCCGGAAGAAGCGGAGGAGATGGTCATCATCGTGGGCGAGAGAGAAGAGACGCCAACCGAGAAGGCGCCGAGCGGGGAGCCGCCGGTCCGCCCGGATGAGACAAAGGCCGGAACTCTCGTACCGGAGAAAGCCATCGAACCTGCCCCCAGGGTGGTTTCCCGGCCCCAGGCGACCAGACCGGCCGCCCCCGTGACCAGGCCCCAAAAACCTGCTCCCCAACCGGCTCCGCGGGAAGTGAGCGTCACCGAATACTGGATTCAGGCCGGATCCTATACCCACGCCTCCCGGGCCCAGGAAGTAGCCCAGGCGTTGGAGGATCAGGGGCTCGTCTCGAAGATCACCACTCGAGCCATGACCGGAAAAACCTACTACCGGGTGCGGATTGGTCCTTATCAGAGCAAATCCGAGGCTGAAAAATTCCTCGGGTGGGTCAAAGCGGTCAAGGGGTTTGAGTCGAGCTACATCTCCATGGTCTACACCAAACGGAGGGTTCCCTGAAAGCCCGCCCATGCCCTTCAGCATCTCCCTCGTAACTGCGGTAACCGTCCAGCTTCTCTGCCAACTGTTCAAGGTCGTCTTTTACTCATTGAAGGAGCATCGCCTCCGTTTGAATTACTTTGTCTCTACCGGGGGAATGCCCAGTGCGCACACCGCTTTTGTCAGTGCCTTGGCCGTTTCGGTGGGTCTGAACCGGGGATTCTCATCGGAGTTTTTCACGATCGCCTTCGTGTTTTCCTCTATCATCGTCTACGATATCGTGAGGGTCCGGGGGGCGGTTCAGACTCATTCCCGGATCCTGGCCGTCCTGTTGGAGAAGCTGCCCCCGGAGGATCGGATACCGCTGCCCCAGCTGGTCGGCCACACGATCGGCGAAGTTCTGGTCGGGCTGGGGGTGGGGGCCGGGTTTGCCGCTGTCGTGTATTTTGTCGGATGATTGAATAGGCGGTACTGGCGACTTTCGACGAGGCTCTACGAACGTGTGCAGGGCAGATCGCCATCGCCTGCGTGCCAACGGGCTGATTGGAACGCCGGGGATCGTCCTAATCTTCTCACACAAACACACTGATTGCCACGGGTTCGGCCGGACACTTTGCCTCGCAGATCCCGCAGCCGATACATCGCTCCGGCACCATCTTCGGCTCCCGGAGAGGTTCTCCGCCGGTGGTGCTTCCATCTGCCAACTCATAGCGAATCGCCTTCTCCGGTATGGGGCATACCTCTTCGCAGACCAGACAGTTGATCTGTTCTTTATAGACCACGCAGGCGGTTTCGTCGATCCTGGCTACACCGATCGGGGTCGACTGCTTCTGAACCAGGGTCTGCAGGGGAATCGCCCGGTTTGGACAAACCTGCTGGCAAACCTGGCAAAAGTAGTCACAGCCGTAAGGGCGGAATTCGAGATGCGGGGTGTAGAGGCTGGCAAAGCCGTACCCCTCGCCGGTAATCTTGATGATCTGATTGGGGCAGGAACGCACGCACTGAAGGCAGCGCAGACAGTTCTCCACAAAGCGGGCCTCGTCCACGACGCCGGGAGGCCGCAGCAGCTCCGTAATCCTGCGGCGGAATATTCCGGTCAGCAGGCCGCCGACAGCCAAACCTACAACCAGTTCAATGCCGTGTTTCAAAAAACTTCGGCGGGATCGGAGTACGGCGGATTGCCGGCCGGGTTTGCCGGCCCTCGGAAGGGTGAAACGGAATCCTTCGGTCGGACAGGTCGCTTCGTAGTCGAAGCACAGAAGACACTGGTGAGGCATGATCTGTTTATCCGCGTAATTCGCTGCTTCCGTGGGACAGCGGTCACAGCGGCCGCAGCTGCTGCAGGTGGTAATCTTCAACCGTAACAGAGGAACACGGGCCAGCAATCCGTACAGGGCGCCGAGCGGGCAGAGATAGGTGCACCATAATCTGCGGGCGAAAAGGGAGAAGAGAATCAGTAGACCGAGGAAAACCAGCCCGACCGTTGTAAGGGATACGATCCGGATGATCCACACGTTGGGGTGGAGGAACTGGAGCACCGGAGCCGGTGTGAAAACCGTAATCAGTACAACACCAAGGAGCAGCAGGGATACGGGATAACGGATAAGAGCTTTTCGCTTTGGGAAGCGCCGCAGAGCCAGGGGATTTCTCTTGCGCAGAGGTGAGAGCAGGAAGTCCGCCGCCTCGATCAGCCCGCCGAGCGGGCATATCCAGCCGCAGAATACGCGACCCAGCACTGCAGCAAGGACTATCAGACCCGCCACAACCGCAAGAACGGGAAGGTTGGCTTCCGGATTGGTGAGGAAGATCAACGGATCGAAGCGGAGAAACGGATTTTCCAGTGCGGCAAAGGGGTCGAGTGAACGAAAGTAGATGAATAAAAAAGCGGCAAAGAACAGGGCTTGAGAAAGGATACGCCCAATTTTGAGACCTTTCAGAGCTCGAGAACGCATTATAGAGAGATCTCTTTCCGCGTGTAGGCGCCGATCGAACCGAGTCCTTTTTCTTCGGCCAGCCTGAGGTAACCGAGATCTTGCGGCTGGATCCCGAACAGCAGGGTGGCCTCCGCATCGGCCTGGGCGACGCTCGGCGAAGCTATGATGGTGTCGGTATCTTTCAAATAGCTCAGGCTTCCGCCGGTGGGACCTCTCCGGGTCATTATGGCGGTGGCGTCCACAACGGTGAGGTCGCTCTTCACCGCCATGTTGATATCGGAAATGGCCTGATGAATATCCCAGTGCCAGCGGGAGCGATTGTCCCCGCTGATACCCATCAGATTCTTCATGCCGATCGTCAGTCCCGCCGTAGAGTGCTGCTTGGCGACGGGCAGATTGATAAAGGCGTCGGACTCCAGGATGTACTTGTTGACAAGGGTTTCCTTCAGATAGACCCCTCCGGCCACGGAAATTTTCTTATACAGCTTGGAGCTGACATCGTCCACATACAGGACCTTGGCACCGGCCTCTTCGGCGGCCCGCTCGATTCCCGAGGTCACATAGCTCAGCCTGGGATTGCTCACCGTTCGATCGAACACGTATACCCTGGAGGCTCCCGCTTGATAGCAGAGATCGACGATCGTCCGCACTACGATGGGATCGGTGGTGGCCTTGTACTGCGGCGGAGAGTTGAAAGCGATGTTCGGTTTTACCGCCACGACGTCTCCGGCTCCGATATAGCGCCCAATTCCCCCCACCAGCTCGACGGCCTTCTTCACCCCGGCTTCGATGTCCGTGGATCTGACAACTCCGACGTCGGTGCTTGCCCCTATATCGAGTGGGAAGAGGCGTCGGGCCGCAAGGCCGAAGGAGGTGACGGCTAGGGTCTTCAAAAAATCTCGTCGCTTCATGTCGGATATCGTAGTTAATTGGTCATCTTCGATCAAGTGGGATTGAAATGAGTCTAAATTTCGCTTTGACACATCGAGTACGGGGGCGTAGAATGGGGGCAGTTATATGGATGCTTATGAATACATCGTAAATATATCCAAGGACTTCATCACCCTGATCAACCGGGATTACATCTACGAGATCGTGAATGACTCGTACTGCACCGAGATGGGACGGAGCCGGGAAGAGATCATCAATCGCAGTGTGGCGGAGATCTGGGGGAAGGAGAAGTTCGAAAAATCTCTGAAACGTTATCTGAACCAGTGCTTCGAAGGCCGGGAGGTCCACTACATCGACACCTTCAGATTCGGCCCCTTCGAGAAGTACATGCACGTGTCATACTACCCGTACCGGGAGAACGACGAGATCACCCATGTGGCTGTTTTTTCCCACGACATCACTTCGGTTGGGGAGATAGAATCCAAGCTCACCAACTATGAATATCGAGATCCGGTTACCGGACTTTTCAACCGCAGGTCCCTGGACGTGATCCTGGACAAGGAGATCGAGAAAGCAAAACGGTCTAAGTATGAAAAACTGAGGGCGGTTTTATTTGTGAGCCTGGAAAATCTGGCCAAGGTGAATCAGGTCTACGGCCACGAAATCGGTGACCTGTTGCTGGAGAACAGCGGTCTGCGCATCCGCCGCACCCTCCGCAGCAGCGACTACGTATTCCGCTTTGCCGGCAGCGAGCTTGCGGCGATTCTTACAAACATCACAAAGAACACCGATGCCGGTAAGGTTGCCCAGAAGATCTACAACAATGTAGCCGTTCCCTATCGCTTCAAAGAGACGGATATCAACATCAGCTGTCACATCGGGATCGCCCTGTATCCGGATGATGGGGCGGATAAAAGCACGATCGTCCAAAAAGCAGCCTCTGCACTGACCGAGGCGAAGAACAGGAGCATGGAGTTTCTCCTCTTCGACGCGTCGCTGCACGAGCAGGCCGTGGCTCGGCTGGGATTGGAAAGTGAGATTGCCAAGGCCTTCGAGAAGGGGCAGTTCGAGCTGCACTACCAACCGGTGGTCGATACCAACGGGAAAATCCATGGGGCGGAAGCCCTGATTCGCTGGAACCATCCGCAGCGGGGATATATTCCGCCAATGGACTTCATCCCCATAGCGGAGGAAACGGGCCTGATCATCCCCATAGGCCGCTGGGCCCTGTTTACGGCCTGCCGCCAGATTGCCACTTGGATGAAGAAGCACAAGCTCTACGTATCGATCAATCTGTCCGCCAAGGAATTCTCCGATTCGACCCTTCTGGAGGCGATCGAGAAAGCGATCAAACAGTCCCAAGACTTCGATCCGGCCTATCTGAAATTGGAGATCACCGAAACCAAATGCATGGACGATCCGGAGAAGACGATCAAGCAGATGCAGGCCCTGCTCGATATCGGGGTTGAGACATTCATCGATGACTTCGGTACGGGCTACTCCTCCCTCGGTTATCTGAAGCGACTGCCCGCCGTTACTTTGAAAATCGACAAGATGTTTATCGACGCTCTGGTGGAGAGCCAGGAGGAGCAGGACTACCTGACCCATATCATCCGCACGGTGAAGAGCAGAAAGAAGAAAGTTCTGGTAGAGGGAGTGAGCAGTAAAGAGCAGTTCGAGCTCCTCACGGCGATGGCCTGCGACCAGATGCAGGGCTATCTGTTCAGTAAACCCGTGCCTGCCGAAGAGTTTGAAAAACTGCTCCTCCGGGGTACTCTACTATAAAAGCAGGAGGATCCGATGCCGGTTTTTGAAATGCCTCTGGAGGAGCTTCGCAGCTACCGGGGGATCAATCCGAAACCCGATGATTTCGAGGAATACTGGCGAAGGGCTGTTCAGGAGCTTCAAGGGACAGAAAGTGAGGTCGAGCTGATTCCCGCGGAGTTTCAGAGCACCGCCGCCCAGTGCTTCGATCTGTATTTCACGGGTGTGGGGGGAGCCCGCATCCACGCCAAGTATCTGCGCCCGAGAAACAGTGGAGCGCCTCATCCGGCGGTGCTCCTTTTCCACGGGTACACGGGCAATTCGGGGGATTGGCAGGACAAACTCTCCTTCGCTTCCCAGGGATTCTCCGTAGCCGCTCTGGACTGCCGCGGGCAAGGCGGCCGGTCCGAGGACAGAGGTACGATCGTGGGCAACACCCACCGCGGGCATATCATCCGGGGACTGGACGATCATCCGGACAAGCTTCTCTTCCGCCAAATTTTCCTCGACACAGCCCAGCTGGCCCGGATCGTGATGGGCTTCGAGGAAGTGGATGAAACCAGGGTCGGTACCCACGGCGGCTCCCAAGGCGGTGCGCTCAGTCTGGTATGTGCCGCCCTAGAGCCGAAAATCAAGGCCTGTTCCACCACTTTCCCCTTTCTCTGCGATTACCGGCGGGTCTGGGAGATGGACCTGGCCGAGGGGGCCTACGAGGAGCTGAAGATCTACTTCCGGCTCTTCGATCCAACCCATACCCGGGAGCAGGAGGTGTTCCGAACCCTCGGCTACATCGACGTGCAGAACCTGGCGCCCCGGATCGAAGCGGAAGTGCTGATGGGTACCGCTCTGATGGATCAGATTTGCCCCCCCTCCACGCAATTCGCAACCTTCAACAAGATCCGCTCGAAAAAGGAGATGGTGATCTATCCGGATTTCGGGCACGAGGCTCTGCCCGGGTTTATGGATCGAGCCTTCACCTTCCTCTCCGGGCTGTAGCCGGCGGATTCGCCGACGGGGGAGCCCGGCGTATCGATCTGGGGTCAATCTTCAAGAAATCCCTGCTGTCGAAACCATTGAAAGGTATCTTGGAGAGTCACTTCTATAGGGCGGGGATTGTAGTCCAGCTCCAGCCTGGCTTTTTCACAGGATACGCCGCGGTGTTTGCTTATCGCAAGCAGAGCGTCGGGGGTAAAGGCCGGATACTTCGAGCTTAGACCGGGCAGCACCCCGGCAATTCTCGAGGCGCCCCGGGCCAGCCAGACCGGAAGGGCCAGTCGTGGGGTCTTCCGGCCCGTGATCTTCTGCACCAAATCTGCCATCTCGGGCAGGGATCGCCAGCTTCCGCTGAGAATGTAGCGTTCACCCCTGCGTGCCCGCTGCTGGGCCGCCAGAGAACCTGCCACCACATCCCGGACATCGACCCAGTTGAAGCCGCCGCGGATCAGGGCGGGGAGACGGTTGTGATACAGATCGAGCAGGGATTTACCCAGGTGGGAGGGCTTGCAGTCGAAGGGACCGAGGATAGCCGTAGGAGCGATTATCACCGCGTCGAGCCCGTCGGCTGCAGCCTCCAGGACCAGACGTTCCGATTCTGCTTTTGTCCAGCCATAGAGAGTCGTGTTGTTCCGATCAGCCAGAGGATTGTTCTCGTCGGTTGGTTTTCGGGGATTCAGATCCGAGAGTGCTTCGATCGTACTGAAATGGATCAATCGGCGGACCCTGCAGATGCGACAGGCCTGGAGCACGTTGCGGGTGCCCTCGATATTAACCCGCCGCAGCAACTCGACGTGACGGCCGTCGAGGGAGATGGAGGCGGCCAGATGATAGACGACCTCCACATCCTCAAACGCCCGGCGCAACGAGTCCGGATCGGTCAGGTCCGCCCGCACTCGATGGGCCGCCAACCCTTCAAGGGCCCGGGTATCCTCATGAACCAGCAGGCGCAGCTGCTCTCCCGCCTCCAGCAAAGCTCGGGACAGGGCTGCACCCACATGGCCGGATGCCCCGGTGATCGCTGTCGTCACGGAAAAACCCGCTGTCCCGGACCGACTGCTTTGAAATTGGAGTGCATCGAATCTCCTCGAGGCACCCATTATAAGTCACCTGCCTCGGGTGTCAAGGCATGGCTGTCACCCTTTCCGGCTTTTCCCTTGACAGCGACATGGGTGTACCGTAGCATTGGCAGGACCTTTAATACCGGTGGATGGAGGACAGCAGGCATGAAGAGACTGTGCACGATTCTGGTGCTGTTGCTTATCGTTGTGCCGTTGAGCATGGCGGATTTTCAGGACGTTCTCGATCGGGCGGACCGGCTCCACGAAGGGGAGGACTACGAACAGAGCAGGAGCTATCTCGAATCCTCGATGGCTCAGGCGGCGAGTGGAGCCGATCGAGCCGAGCTGTACTGGCGGCTGGCCCGGGCCTGGCTGAACCTGGGAGACGAAGCGGAAGACAGGGGGATCGTCGACGAGGAGCTTCTGGCCTATTTCGAGCGGGGGGAGGCCCAGGCGCAAAAGGCGATCGACGCGGATCCCGGCAACCACCTCGGTTACTACTGGAAATCCGCCAATATCGGGCGCTGGGGACAGATCAAAGGCATTCTCAACTCCCTGTTCAAGGCCAAACCCATGCGGGACCTCCTCCAGAAGGCCGTGGCGGCGGACCCGGACCACGCCGATTCCTACTACGTGCTCGGTCAGCTCTACGAGCAGGTTCCCGGTTTCCCCGTGTCCTTCGGAGACAAGGATTACGCCGTGTCTCTCGGACGAAAATCCCTCGATCTGCACGAGAAGCAGGTCAAGGCGGGGATCGAGGACGAGATCAATTACGATTTCTATACGGAGATGGCCAAACATCTCTGGGAACGGGACTACAGCGCCGCCAAGCGAAAACGGGAGCAGGGCAAGAAGGCGAGCAAGTACCAGTCGGCGACCGAACCGATGGAGAAGAACTTCCACTACGAAGGTGTAATATCCTTAAAAAACATCTCCGATCGGGAGGAGGCCCTGGAGCTGATCAACTGGGTGATCCGCGAGCTGCGAGCCGTTCCCACTCGCAGCGGAAGCCAGGATGACGACCTGAAGGAAGCCGGGGAGGTGCTCGAGTCCTGGAAGTAGAGCGGGTTCCTCGTCGTCTCCGGCTGGAAAAGCGCCGGCGGTGCATCGAACAGAGCGGGGCGACGCAGTGACCTGGACCGGACCGTAACGTAAAGGGAATTCAATACAGGAAAGGAGTACGATCAATGCCTTCTTTGCAAGACGTCTATAACGAGGTACAGGCCCGGAGAGAAGAGAGTTCTCAGGACTACGTGCTCAAGAAATATCTCAAGAAGCTGAACAAGTATACCAACCGGGCAACGATCCTCTACGCCTCCGCCTTCACGGAAAAGGAAGTCCCGGGTAGGGTGCTTCAAATCAACAGGCAGGATTCCAGCTGCTTCATGGCGGCATCCGCGGGAATGGAGGGTCGGGAGCTGGATCTCGTCATTCACAGCCCGGGCGGCTCGGTGGAGGCGACAGAACAGCTCGTCTCCTATTTGCGCCGCCGCTACGATAATATTCGGGCGATCGTGCCCCTCTGCGCCCTGTCTACGGCTACGCTCCTGTGCTGTGCCGCGGATCGGATCGTAATGGCCGAGCATTCGGCTTTGGGTCCCATCGACCCGATGATAAGCTGGACTTATCAGGGCGCGACCTATTCATCGGCCGCTCAAAACATCGTGAACGAGCATTCCATCGCCCAGAGGAATATCAACAACAAGAAGAACAATCCTATTCTGTGGATAGAAAAGCTGAAAGCTTACCCGCCGGGATTGTTGGCAACCTGTAAGACCCAGAAGCAGCTGTCCCAAAGTTTGGCCGAGAGATGGCTGCGAAGCTACATGTTCGGAGGAGAGGAAGACGCGGCGGAGAAGGCGGAGAGCATCTCCGCATGGTTGGCGGATAGCCGGAGTTTTGTCGGCAGCCTACGGCCGATCGGACACTCCCAGGTCGCTTCAAAAGGTCTGAAGGTGGATCTTCTCGATGATGATGAGGCCCTTCTGGAAAACGTGATGGCTGTTTACTATGCCGGAGTGACAAAATTCCAGGCCGGCGACTGCGTGAAGATCGTGGAGAACCACAGTGGTAAGGGTTGCACGATCGGCGCTCGGACATCAGCCGGTTCCTCTTGAAAACACAAACCCAGATGCACACTCACAATCTCTGACAGGGATCCTGGCGAAAGAACTGCGCCAAGAGCTCATATACATCCGGGTACTCCCTCTTCAGGGGATGAGGCTTTTCGAAGAACAGCTCGCTGACCACGGCGAAGAACTCTGCAGGGCTTTCGAGGGCGTAGGAGTTTACGGCTGTTCGCAGGCCATTGTTTATACGGCGTTCCAGGTCCTGGAAAGCCGCCAGGAAGGTCACCTGCCACGATTTCGGGTCCATCCCGGCATGCAGCGCGGGGCGGCCGTTCGTGGCACCATCGAGCAGATCGAGGCGATGCGCCGCTTCGTGGATGACCACGTTGTATCCATCAGCCCAACCGGAAGCTTCCACGTCCTCCCAGGACAACACAACCGGACCTTTGTCCCAGGACTGGCCGATGTCCACCTCGTTCGATTCGTGAACCACACCCGCGCGATCGACCCGGCGTCTCGTTTGGGCAAATCGCCTGGGTACCACCACGATGGTTTTCCAGTTCCTGTACCAGCTCAGGCCTAGATGTAAAATCGGCAGGCAGGCCTGGATTGCGACAACCGCTTTCATCGATTCGGCCAGCTGCAGATTGTCCGCAGCCTCGAAGGTCTTCTTCTCGATGAACCGAACGACAAGCTCTTTCAGGGTTTCGAGATCCTCCGCCCCCAAGCCGGTAAGAATGGGATGATGCGCCAGCAGCCAGAGCCAGTCCGTCTCGACCAGGTTGGTAACCACGAGGTGCCGATGCCGAACGGGTCGGAAAGTGTTCATTTCAACGATACGCTATCAGTATGGTCTCCGGGGCAAGAATCAGGACAATCATGCGAGGTCGAGAGACGCAGCATAGAACGATAATATTCGAAAGCTGGTCGCCAGGGAAGTAGATAGATCTGTAAACCGGGAATGGCAGCAGGCCCGGTGAATCTGGGCTTTAAATTTCGATCTGGGTGCCCAACTCGACCACACGGTTGGGAGGAAGATGGTAGTAGCTGCTGCTCTGATGGACATTTTTGTGTAGGAAGGAAAAAACCTTGAGGCGCCAACGCCGGAGATCTCCTTTGGTTTTTACGATAAGAGTCTCCCTGCCCATAAAGTACGTAGTTTCCATGGGTTTGTGCTCCCACCCGGGAATACTGATCTGTTTCAACAACCTGGGGATATTCGGGCTTTCCATGAAACCGTACCGGGCGACAATCCGCACCAATCCCCGCCCCACCACCTCTATCGTGGCGCGCTCACTCTTGCCAACCCTGGGAATCCGAATGGTCTTGACTTGGATGAGCAGCACCCAATGGTGGACGATTTTGTTGTGCTTGATATTGTGGAGCAGGGTTTGGGGGATCAAGTCCTCGAGGCCGCCCAGGTAGACCGCAGTGCCTGGGACACGTACGGGTGGATGATCGAGCAGGTCCTGAAAAAAAACCGCGACGGATGTCGATTGAGATGAGACGCTCTTAAGTAGTTTAGTGATCCCATGGTTCCAACTATCCATCAGGCCGTAGGCTAAGATCGCGATCACCAACGGGATCCAACCGCCCTGACGAACCTTCAGGAGGCTGAATACTAAAAAAGCGCAATCAACGATAAAAAAGAGTCCGAAAATCAACAGGACCGGGGCAAGCGGCCAGGACCAGCAATCCCGGGCACAACGAAAAGTCAAAATCGTGGTAATCGCCATCGTGGCCGATACCGCGACCCCGTAAGCGGCTGCCAAGTCGTTCGATGAGCGGAAAAACAGCACCAACAGCATCGTTGCGATAAAGAGTATCCAGTTCATCCAGGGGATGTAGACCTGACCGATTTCCAAGGGCGAGGAATGCCGGATCTCCATCCGCGGGCTGTACTCCAACTGAATCGCCTGCTGGGTCAGCGAAAAAACCCCGGAGATCACGGCCTGGGAAGCGACAACCGTCGCGGCGGTTGCCAGTGCAACCAGAGGATACAACCCCCATGGGGGCACAAGATGGTAAAACGGGTTGGCTGCCGCTGCGGGATTGCGTATCAATAATGCGCCCTGACCGAGATAGTTGAGTAAGAGGGCAGGGAAGACCAGAGCGAACCAGGCTAGACGGACCGGCGGTTTCCCAAAGTGGCCGATGTCGGCGTACAGCATCTCTGCGCCGGTCACCACCAGAAAGACAGCGCCGAGTACCAAGAATCCTTGAAGGTGGTTGGTAAGAAAAAAGCGTACCGCAAAATATGGATTGAACGCCGCAAGTACCGTCACTGCTCCGAGGATCCGATACAGACCGAGGGTGGAGAGAACAACAAACCAGACCACCATGACCGGACCGAAAGCTGCTCCAATCCTGGCTGTTCCCCTTTTTTGGATAGCAAACAATCCGAACAGGATTGCCAGGCTTAGCGGCAGAGTATAGGGGGCGAAGATCGGGGTTACAACAGCGAGACCTTCTACGGCGCTCAGGACCGATATCGCCGGGGTAATCATCCCGTCCCCGAACAGAAGCGCCGCCCCGAATATACCGAGTGCAAACACTGCTGTCACACGTCGGGGGTCCTTGTTTCGCTGAGACACGAGGAGGGCCATGAGTGACAGGATTCCCCCCTCGCCTCTATTATCCGCCTTCATGACTACGGCCACGTACTTCACAGAAACGACAATGATCAGGGACCAGATAATAATCGAAAGAACACCGAGGATATTCCCGGGGTTTACCTCGACCCCATATGGGCCGTTGAAGCAAGCCCGCATCGCGTAAAGCGGGCTGGTCCCAATATCACCGAATACGATCCCGAGAGCCGCCAGGGATAGCGAGTACAGCCGGTGTGTTTCAGCGTGTCGGCTCGATCGTTTTTTCATGCGTTTTCCAAACCTCACTCACATTTTCTCCTCGGGATGATATAAAAGATTACCTTCCATTGTCAAAAATACGTGTTGGAATATAATCATCTCCTGATTCGTCGTGAAAAGCGGGCGGTCACTACCGAGGCGATATTTGGATCCAAGTTTTTCGCCCGCAGCTCCTCACTCCCCGTTATCCTATACCAGAATTTTTGATCTGTCGTTATTGTTCGCGGTCTCCAAGCGAGGCATCGGCCAGACTCGCCACGATCCTCTTCCGTAACGCCAGGGATAGCCATTCGGAACAATATCCTGTTCGGGCCGCATCATATTCTGGTATAATTGCTGCAGGATTGGAGGAATCCACAGACGGATCTTGCCGACGTGTAGACGGTGTTGGAGATCCTCAAATCAAGGTGTTTAGAGAATGGGCGCACATGTTCTTTCGATTGTAATCGCTTTTCTCGCCTTCTCAATGCTGGATCTTGGCAAAGCGTTCCAAAAGGTCGGGCTTGCAGCGATGAGCCGCAGTCGCACACGGGGGACGGGGATATGGTTGGTTGCCTCGGTTGCGACTTCAGCCTCCTCATTTCTCATCCTCTATGCGGTCAGTCTCGGAAGCGTGCTGATTGTAGGGTCGATGGCAGGAACAGGTCTTGCCGCAGTGACGATTCTCTCTGTGCTCATGATGAAGGAACCGGTGAGGCCACGTGAGATCCTCGGTGTTGCATGTATCATGGCAGCCCCTTTCCTTCTGGCTAGCGTGTACCGGGAGCCGCCGGCTACCCGATTGATCATCGAACACTTGTTCTACTTCCTCGGCACCGTTCTCGCTGTGTTCACACTTCTGATCCTGACCTTCCGAATGAGAGAAGAGTTGCTCGGCATCTTGTTGGCGGGAGGTGCCGGGACCCTCGGCGGATTCGTGATCTTATTTCAAAAGATATCTACAACCGCTATAGGCCGATCCGCCTCGTTCCTTCCCGCAAGCGATTCTATCCCCAGAACCGCAAGTCTGCTCGAAAGCCCGCTGCTGCCCCGCTTGGTTCACGTGTTTGCCAATCCCTACGCCGCAGCCTGGATCGTCCTTTCTCTGTTGTCCACGTTTGTGTTGCAGCTTTCCTACAAGCACGGTGAGGCGATCCGTTTGATTCCTTCATTCAATAGTGCCTATATTCTCATACCGATCGTCGGGGGGGTACTTATATTCCGGGAGCCTTTGCATCCCCTGCAATGGGCTGGGGTTTTTCTGATTTTCTGCGGGGTTTCTGTGCTTACGTTTGGAAAGAGCCGACAGACGGGAAGAGCATTGGGTGAGCCGGTCACGCAGGATAAAGACGGTGCAGGCGGGAGGTAGGTATGAGAATAGCTTTTCTGTGTTTGTCCATTTTAATTCCGTCCGCCAGCTTCCTTGCCGGACAAGAGCGGATCGGGGAGTTGGACTTTCGCCCCGAGGAAGTCCTCTTTGGGTACGAGGGAGAGTTGATCTTCGAGTGCTACTATTATACGGGTAAGGTTGTAACCCCTGCCTAAGAGAAAACCAACCAGCAGGCAGAGATCATCGCCGTACGAGACGGCAGAACGTACTGGGCGAGATTCGTCTTTAGAACCCACAGAGCGGAAGCTACGGCGTTGCAACCCACCTCGT